>Ga0265297_10002790_pt1 | contig 33985 bp, 35 predicted proteins | sample Munlanlwell13791_FD_192502 | JGI IMG/M metagenome (GOLD analysis project Ga0265297, IMG submission 192502) | Leachate microbial communities from a municipal landfill in Southern Ontario, Canada - Leachate well 137-91 | ecosystem: Engineered > Solid waste > Landfill > Unclassified | place... | reverse complement strand
TGTTGTTGATATTGGTGCCAGAGCTACGAATATTTTGGTTTTTAACAATAAAGATATTATAAAGCTTTCTGTAGCAGATCCTCTCGCTGGAGATAAATTTACTGAAATTATATCAAAAGTTTTTTCTCTAGATTTTCAAGAAGCAGAAAGAGAAAAAATAGAGGGTGGACTTAGAGAAGAACCCTCAAATCGCGTAGCGCCTGTTTTAAAGAAAGAATTTGACGAAATTATTTCAGAAATAGCCAAAGTAGTTTCTTATTATGAAGGAAAAACAGGACAAAAAATAGAAAAGATCGTTTTAGTCGGTGGTTCATCCCTTTTGCCGGGAATAAATGAATACTTTTCAAGTAAGATTAATATACCAATTGAAAATAGAGATTTATTCAGCTATATCAGAAGGACAAATCTTCTCGGACAAGGAAAAAATTCCGTATTATTTGCAAATGTTATGGGTCTTGCAATGATAGGCGCGTCAAATGAATTTCATAGCATTAATCTCTTAAAGCAGATTTCAAGACATCTTATTGTTTCTCCTAGCAAAGTTGATTTGGTTAAATTGGGATATCTCAGAAAGACCACAAAGTTTGGATTGCTGATAAATAGCCGTATAGTATTGGTTCTTTTACTAATACTTATAGTCGTGATTATCTTTGTTTTTGCATACTATTTCAATCAATATTTCAATCCATATTTCAATAAATACATAAATTTTGTCAGCAACCTGTTCCTTAAAGAAGTTTGACATATTTTTTAAATGGGTGTAGTATCAAACGGTCGCCCAAAAGGGCGGTTTTTAATAGAAAAGAATGAATCCCGTTAGAGATAGGAAACAATCAGATTGTTTCCGTAGAGAATCCAATCTCTCAAATTTAACAGGATTTATGATTTAGTTTAGATTAAAGTGCCAATCCATAACACTTTAATCTCTAACGGGATGAAAATAGTTGATTATATAAATGAAACAAAAGGTGAAATGAAACATGTTAGTTGGCCTACGAGAACACAGGCTGTTACTTTCACTGTTATTATTATTCTTATTTCTGTCGGTATTTCAATATACCTAGGTTTTTTTGATTATATTTTTTCAATTATGCTTCAAAAAATTATTGGTTTTTAATTTAGATAAATTATGGCAAAACAAAGTATACAGGAGGGAAGAAACTGGTATGCTATTCATACCTATGCTGGCTATGAAAATGCAGTAGCAAGAAATCTAAAACAGAGAATAGAATCCTTAAACATGCAGGAGAAGATTTTTAATGTGGTTGTTCCGGTAGAAAAAGTTATCAAGATTAAAGGTGCAAAGAGAGTGGAACAAGAGAATAAAGTTTATCCAGGATATATTCTTGTAGATATGATAGTTACTGATGATTCATGGTTCGTAGTCAGAAATACTCCTCGTGTTACTGGATTTGTAGGCACAGGGGTTTACCCGGTTCCACTTTCAAAGTCAGAAGTCGACTTTTTCTTGGGTAATATGAACAATCAGACAGTTACACATAATGTAGATTTTGCGGTAGGAGATATAGTAAAAATTGCAGACGGACCATTCAAAGATCTTGAAGGGAAGATAGATGAAATCGATTATGAAAAAGGAAAAGCAAAAGTAATGGTTTCTATGTTTGGAAGAGAAACTTCAGTAGAACTTGATCTTTTGCAGATTAAGAAAATGTAACTTTACTTTAAAGCACATTTCTGTTACTTTTATCAGGCCTCTAAATTAAACAAAAAAAATATGGCAAAGAAAATAATGAAAAAGTTGAAGCTCCAGATTCCAGCCGGAAAAGCCACACCAGCTCCTCCTATTGGACCGGCTCTTGGTCAGGCAGGAATAAACATCGGAGATTTCGTAAACAAATTTAATACTGCTAGCAAAGACAAGATTGGAGATGTTCTGCCAGTTATTATTACTGTATATGAAGACAGAAGCTATGATTTTATCCTCAAACAGCCCCCTGTTTCAAGTATGATTCTCAAGACTCTTGGCATAGAAAAAGGTTCAGGAAAGCCAAATTTGAGCAAAGTGGGCGTGCTTACGAAAGCTCAAGTCAAAGCTATAGCCGAGAAGAAAATGGTAGATATGAACTCAGTGGATATTGCCGGAGCTATGAAAATGGTAGAAGGAGCAGCCAGATCTATGGGCGTTGAAGTGCGTTAATCGCACTTCAACGGACCTTTTGAGGTATTTTATGAGCTTTGCGAAATAAAATATCCAAAAGGTGTACTGCTCCTGTAAGGAGTGGAAGTGAAATAAAAAATAAATCAATAAAAAACCTCTGAGACAATCTCAGGGTTTTTTATTGCTTTATTTTTTATAATATTCTGAAATGATATTTTGTTTGCAAAAAACAATTTTTGGGATATTATTAATCGTCTATGACCCATGCGAATCGCGAACAAAAAATTGTTCCCAAACACAAAGATTTAATAAGAAAAATTGAGGCCCATAAAGCTTTGGGACACAAAGTTGTCTGCACTATAGGATCATGGGACATGCTTCATATTGGTCACCTTAGATATTTAAATGCGGCGAGAGAATGTGGAGATGTTCTTGTTGTGGGAGTTGATAGCGATAGGGGAATCAAATCATACAAGGGTCCTTTAAGGCCGGTAATCCCAGAAGCGGAAAGAATGGAAATGCTTTCTTACCAAGCATGTGTTGATTATGTGACTATTGTCGATGATATTGACGTAAAGGGCAACTGGCAATTTAAGCTTTTGAAAGATTTATCAATAGATACTTTCATTGCTGTCGAAGGTGATAGCTACACAAAGAAACAAAAAGATACCATCAAAAAACTTTGTAAGCATATAGAAGTAATTCCAAGACAAGCTCTCAGCACTTCATCGACTGACATTATACAAAATGTTATTAAAATCCATTTACTTGACCAACTCGAGGGACTAAAGAAAAAGAAGAAATAAATAAGATGGTGAAGAAAACTCTTATAATATACGTTCCAGTTATACACAAAGGTTTTTTGGACTTTCTCAATAAGAATAAGAAAAACATCGGGAAAGTTTTTTTAGTGAGCGAATCTTTAATTCCAGAATTATCGGAGATAAAACCTGATATAGCATCTCTTGGTTCGAAAACCGTTTTAAGTTTGTTGAATTCGTTTGAAATAAATAATATCTCAATATTAACGAAAAAAGATATGCCAGGTCTTTTGAAAGATAAAATTATTTTGATAAATGATGAAGTGTCTAGAAATCTATTTGAAAAGTATCTTTCAAAATCTGATGTGGAGTGGAAAAATGTCTTTTTAAGATGGGACAGTAAAAGCGTTTTGGCAAATAAGCCCTTGAAAGAGAAAATCAGTAAAAATGTTTTTGATATAGAAATGATGAAAGAGGCCTATAAACAAGGAGAAAATAGTAGTGATTGGTGGAGACACGTAGGTGCAGTTCTCGTAAAAAATAAAAAAATAATTTTTAGAGCTTACAATAAAGCCATGCCAGACGATTACACGCCATATCAGGTTGGTAATGTTAGGGACTATGTAAAAGCGGGAGAGAAGCAGGAGTTGAGCAATACTATTCACGCAGAACAAAAAATAATTTCTTTAGCAGCAAAAAATGGCATTTCTCTCGATGGCTCTAGTCTGTATATAACGCATTTTCCATGCCCTGTTTGTACCAAGATCATTATTTTTTCCGGAATTAAAAAATGTTTTTTCTCCGAAGGTGCTTCAAATTTGGAAGGAGAAAAGTTATTAAAATTGGCAGGGATAGAATTATTAGCGATTAAAAAATAAAAAAATGAGACAATATTTAGATTTATTGAAAGATGTTTTAGATAACGGTCAGGGGAAGAGTGACCCTCACGGAGTCGGAAGTATCGCTGTTTGTGGTAGGACAACAAGATATGATTTATCGAACGGAGAGTTTCCGATGCTCACTACAAAAAAATTGTCTTTTAAATTTATTACCTACGAACTCTTGTGGTTTCTAAGAGGAGACAGTAACGTCCAATTTTTAAGAGATCATGGAGTTACTATTTGGGACGAGTGGGCTACACCAGAAATTTGTCATAAGCTTGGCCTTCCCGAGGGCGACCTCGGCAGGATTTATGGTCCACAATGGCGTCACTGGAGAACTACTGATGGAAAAGAAATCGATCAAATTAAAAATTTAATTGATGGACTTAAAGAACATCCGGATTGGCGAAGACACATGGTTTCTGCTTGGAACCCTGAAGATGTGGATAAAGTTTTTGTTGCTCCGTGCCATGGAATATTTAAATGTTTTGCGGTAAATGGAGAACTATCTTTGCACTTATTTCAAAGAAGCGCAGATGTTTTTCTTGGAGTTCCTTACAATATCGCTTCTTATTCCTTACTGCTTCTCATGATTGCCCAAGTAACGGGGATGAAAGCAAAAGAGTTTATCCATACGACCTGTGACACCCATATTTATAACAATCATTTTGAACAAGCAAAGGAACAGCTTAAAAGAATTCCCAAAAAGTTGCCTAAAATAAAAATCAATCCCAATGTTAAGGATATTTTTGATTTTAAGTATGAGGATTTTACTCTAGTTGACTATGATGCGGATCCAAATATCAAAGCCGACGTCGCTATCTAATTTATCCAATAGGGAAATTGACTGTCTTTGATTTGTTTTGTTTATCAAGCTCAGGCGATATAAGATGAAAATGCAAATGACACACGGTTGCTCCAGTGTGATCTGTATCTCCAAATCGAAGAGATAATGCCCCGCCCTTTATTTCAAATTCTTTTATTGCCCAATTTGTGAGTGCATTTACCGCCGTAAGGTCGATATTATCCAACTCGTCAAAATTTTCTTTGTGTTTTTTCCCTATAATCAGGAAGTGATGCTCAGCATTTTTGTAAGGCCAACTATTTTTTGTTATAAACCACCCGTTTTCTTCTTTTAACACAGGTTCCTTATGGTATTTAAAGTTTTCCGGACAGAATGGGCAATGACCCTTTTCTTCAATAGAGGAGATAACACTTGCGTATTCCCCCTTGCCCTCAGCAAATCTTTTATTTACAACTTTTTTCATATTTTTTATAGTGCTTATTTATGATAGTATATTATTGTTAAATAAACAAATTTATTATGATTATTTCCATGATTGCTGCGGTAGGCAAAAATAATGTTATAGGGAAAGAAAACAATCTTCCTTGGCATCTCTCTTCAGATTTTAAGTATTTCAAACAAACAACTACAGGGCACGCTATTATAATGGGAAATAACACCTTTAAATCTATAGGGAAACCTCTCCCGGGAAGAAAAAATATTGTAATCTCAAAAACCAGTCCAATTTCTGAACAAGAAAATCTTTTTTATGTATCTTCGATCTCAGACGCAATCAAAAAAGCAGAAGATGACAAAGAAACAGAAGTGTTTATAATAGGAGGAGAATCTATATATAAACAAGCCATAGATTTTGCAGATAAGTTATATATTACGGAAGTGGATGTTCTTATCGATGGAGACAAGTTTTTTCCAGACATAGATAAAAGTAAGTGGAAAGAAATTAGTAAAATAAAAGGTCAAAAGACAGAGAGGGATGATTATAATTTTAATTTTTTAATATATGAAAGACAAACAAATTGAGAAGCTGATAAAAGCGGAGGAGAAGAGACAGAAAGAAACTATTTCTTTGATTGCTTCTGAAAACTATGTTTCGGACGATGTGCTTACTGCACTAGGTTCACGATTTACGAATAAATATTCTGAAGGATATCCCGGAAAAAGATATTACAAAGGCCAAATGTTCACAGACAAAGTAGAGGAGCTTTGTAAAGAAAGAGCCCTTAAACTTTTTAAATTAACTCCCGAAAAATGGGCTGTAAATGTCCAGGCACTTTCCGGTTCGCCAGGTAATCTTGCAGTATATGTGGCACTAGTTCCGCAAGGAGGAAAAGTGATGGGAATGTCTCTTGATCACGGTGGGCATCTCACTCATGGACACAAGGTTTCTGTGACCGGAAAATATTGGACACAAGTTCCTTATGGTGTGGATAAAAACACAGAAGTTTTAGATTATGAAGAATTGAAAAAACTTGCGATTGCCGAAAAGCCCGCAATGATCATCGCAGGATATACTGCATATCCAAGAATTGTGGACTTTAAAAAGTTTAGAGATATTACTGACAGTTGTGGAGCCATACTTATGGTAGATATGTCACACTTTGCAGGACTTGTGGCGGGTGGTGCTTATCCATCACCATTTGAATATGCAGATATTGTGACTACTACCACACACAAAACACTTCGTGGTCCAAGAAGTGCATTGATTTTCTCTAGAAAAGATAAAACAAAAACAAATACGAAAGGAAAAGAAGTGAGCTTTAGCGAATTGATTGATAAAGCGGTTTTTCCGGGTCTTCAAGGTGGTCCGCATATGAATCAGATATCAGCCGTGGCAGTAGCTTTGAAAGAAGCCTCAGCTCCGGCTTTCAAAAAATATGCAAAACAGGTAGTGAAAAATGCAAAAGTTCTTGCTGATGAATTAAAGAAGCTTGGATGGAAAATAATTTCCGGTGGAACGGACAGCCACTTAATTTTGATGGACACAGGTAAGATTAGCGGTGCTGAAGCAAGCGACAAACTTGAAAAAGAAGGAATTATCGTAAATAAAAATACAATTCCAAACGAACCTCGTTCACCAATGGATCCATCTGGTATTCGTCTTGGTACAGCAGGGGAGACCACTAGAGGTGCGAAAGAAAAAGATATGATTAATTTGGCGAAGAGGATTGATAAAGCACTCAGAAAATAATTTTTTCTTTTCTTGACTAATTTCTTCAAAAGAATAGTATACAAAAAGATTTTTGAACAACAAACAGAAAGGGAGACATGAAAAAGAAGAAGGGTAAAAGAATCTTTGGCCAATGCAATGGCGACCCTATTTTTTATAAATGTGAAGAGAGGGGATGTCCTCATCACAAAACACATGTTTTTCATGGTGATTGCGGTAAACATCAGCACAATGGTGCTGATCGATATTGTGTAGCACCTGAAACTCAATCTGCGCTTGAGATTGGAGAGGATGGTGGTCTGGTCTCCTGTGTCGAGATTGAAATATGAAGGAAAATTTGGCTCTGGAACGTCGGGAGATGTTCCAGAGCTTTTTTATTGTTATAATACTTTTATGAAATTAAAAATTCAGAAACTTAAAGAAGGAGTAAAAATACCTAGCTATGCACATCCTGGGGATGTAGGGATGGATGTCTATTCTCTTGAAGAAAAAACTCTTAAACCCGGAGAACATTATCTTTTTTGGCTTGGTTTTGCCATGGAATTTTCGGAAGGATATGCAGCAATAGTAAAGGATAAAGGAGGTATGTCAAAAGCCGGCTTACACACAATGGGTGGGGTTTATGATGCCGGATATCGTGGGGAATATAATATCCACTTGGTAAATTTAGGAAGTGAACCTTACACTGTTGAAATTGGAAACAAAATTGCACAAATAATTTTCTATCCAGTAGAAATATCGGAAATTGAGGAAGTAGAGACCCTAGCAGAATCTTCAAGAGGACATGGGAGGTTTGGGAGTACGGGAAAGTAATTATTATCTAGTTGACATAGTATATACATAGTATATACTTACTATATGACTACAAAAATTCAAAAGTGGGGTAATAGTTTGGGTATCCGCTTACCGAAGGCAGTATTTGAATCTGGGCAGTTTTCTTTAGGATCAGTAGTTGTTTTAAACCAAAAGGGTTCAGAAATTATATTAAAAGCAGTTAAGCAAAACAAACTTTCATTGAAAGATATCATGAAGAATATTAGTCCAGAAAAATTCCACCCTCTTACTGATTTTGGTTTGGACGTTGGTAAAGAAATAATAGAATGAAAATAAAATTACCAGAAAGAGGGGATATATTAATTTGTGATCTTTCTCCTACATTAGGACACGAGCAAAAAGGAAATAGACCCGTACTAGTCTTAAGTGCTTCCGAGTTTAATATTAAGAGTGGACTAGCTCTGATATGTCCTATTACCAATACCGAACGAGGATATTTTTTTGAAGTTAAATTTAAAACAGAAAAAACTAAAGGTATTATTTTGACACATCAAATTAAAACAATTGATTTCAAGGCGAGAAGAGTAAAGATTGTTGATAAAATAGGACCAGAGAAATGCAGAGAAGTAATAGGAAAGATAAAAATTCTTTTAGAAGGATAAAAAATCTCACTTTGTTTTGCACACATCATTGTTTAATGATAATATGTGTGCAGATTTTATTAATTAATTATTTTTTTAAGTGAAATATTTTAAAAAATGTTCTTTGTTTTTGTCGGGCTTATTTTTTTTGTCTCTTTTTTCTTTCCTATTATCTTTTAATAATGTTTTTGCTCAAACTAATATTTACGGTGATGAGGCCGATGGAATTTATCACATTTCTACGGACACTATTTGGACAAAGGATTCTGGACCGTATATAATTTATCAAGGTGTTGTCGTGGAAAAAGGTGTGACACTTACTATTGAACCAGGAACAATAGTAAAGATTGAAGATTATGGATATCTTAATATATTTGGAAAACTTTCTGCAAGAGGAACAGAGAACGAAAAAATTTATTTTACAACTTTATATAACGATTCCATTGGAGGAGACACTGATGGGGATGGAGGATATTACACACCAGAAAGCTTTGGGTCAATAGGAATCAGAGTTTTAGATGGAGGAAGCTATGATATAAGTAATACCGAAATATCCTATATGCGTCTTGCTTTGGAAACTTATTTTGGAAAAGGTTCTCTTAATTCAGTCGTAATCTCTAATTGTGACGATGGAATAATTCTTAATGAAAGTGCTTTATATATAAAAAATAGTATTATCTCAGATATTTCTGAACATGCTATTGCAGTTTTTTCTACTAGCACAATATACATAGAATCTTCAAATATTAAAAATATTGATGGAGATTATTATATTTATGCTATCGAACTTTATAATAACAGTTCAATAGACATAAATAATTCAAAAATAGAAAATACTAACAATTTATTTGAAGTCTTTTCCAGTAGTTCCGTAAATATATCTAATACCGAGATAAAAAATACTGATAATGTATTTGAAATTTTTAACAATAGTTTGCTAAGTATAAGTAGCTCGACTATAAGTAATATCGAGCAATTTCTTGAAGTTTTTAATAATAGTTCGGTAAACGTAAACAATTCAGTTATAGAAAATTCCAAAGGAGACTATGTTATTGAAATGTTTAATAATAGTCGTTTAAATTTTGTTAATTCAACATTAAAGAATTCTCTTGTCGATTCAGTAATAACCTTTTTTGATTGTCGCAATAATTCTAGCTCAACCTTAAATATAAGTGGTTCCTTAATAGATGGAGGAAATGATGTGGGGATAGAGATTTTTTGTTTCGTAACCGCTTATATAAAAAATACGAAAATTCGAAATTTTTTGGGTAATGGAATACAGGTTTTTTCTAATCCAACAGTACGAATATCGGACAGCGAGATTTCAGGAAATAATAATGGAATTAAAAGTTCGGGGGCGGACTTAGAAATAAAAAATAGTATTATAAAAGATAATTTATCATTCGGAATTTATAATTCATCTTCCTTCTATGATTACTTAGGTAATTTAGTAGAAAAATTACCTGTAAAAGCTATAGGGAATTGGTGGGGTAACGCTTCTGGACCCTTTAATGAGTTTACAAATGCCTCTGGTACGGCAAATCAGGTGTCTGAAAATGTAGAATATATACCGTGGCTTACTACGAAACCGAGCGAAAAAAAAGATTGCTGTTCAAGTGTTTTATTTATACCTGGACTTCAAGCTAGCCGGCTTTATAAAAAAGGTTTGCTATTTGAAAACCAACTTTGGGAGCCGAACAGGAATGCAGATATTGAGAAACTCTATCTGGATTCAGATGGAAATAGTTTAGATCAAAATATTTATACTAAAGATATTATTAAAAGAACAAATATTGGAATGGGAATTTTTGATCAGAATGTTTACAAAAAATTCTCTGATACTATGGATAGTCTAGTGACTGAGAAAAAAATAAATGGATGGGAAGCATTACCGTATGATTGGCGTTTTGATATAAATAAAGTAGTAAAAGATGGTGTAAAGATGGCAGATGGAAGTGTTTTGAATTTTGCGGATGAACTTATTGAAAATGCTAGTTCGTCGGCGACAGGAAAAGTGACTATCGTGACACATAGCAACGGAGGACTTATTGCAAAAGCTTTGATAAATGAGCTCAAGATACGTGGAAAAGAGAATTTAGTTGATAAATTAATAATGATAGCGGCTCCACAACTTGGAACTCCACAGGCAATTGTTGGAATTTTACACGGAGATGGGCAACAAATTCTTGGCGGTTGGATACTGGAAGAATCCACAGCCCGAACTATGGCAGAAAATATGATGGGTGCTTATAATCTTTTACCAGAAGACATGTATTTTGCAAAAGTTGTTGAGCCAATAGTTAAATTTGATGATTCTGTGAATAAAGTAAACTATCCGACAAAACAAATTGCAAAACTTAAAAATAAATATGGGGATGCAATTGACTCAATTACTGAATTTAAGGATTTTGTTTTAGGCAAAGACGGAAGAAAAGAACCTGATAACAGTGATACTAATACACCCAACGTCTTAAAAACAAGTTTACTTAATTTAGCACAGACAAATCACAGTGTTCTTGATTTTTGGACACCTCCTAAAAATATCAAAGTGATTCAACTTGCAGGTTGGGGAGTTAATACGATTGCCGGTATAAAATATTTTGGGAAAGAAACCTGTGCTCCAGGTTTTCAATATTGTGTACCAGCCGTTATACTTGATAGAGGACCAATTTATACAGAAGATGGGGATAAGACAGTGGTGACGCCGAGTGCTGTCGCAATGGAAGGAGAAGAGAAATATTATTTTAATATGAAAACATTAAAATACGAGCACAAAGACATCTTTGAATCCACCCAAATTATTCAATTTGTCACAAACTTTATTCTAAATAAAAACCTAGACATTTCAGAATATATTAGTACAACTACACCAATTTCAACGAGCAAAACATTAGAACTATCACTTCACTCCCCGGTTTCTATAGATATTTATGATAGTTTAGGCAATCATACGGGTCTTATAGACAATCCAAACCCAGAGTCTGATTTGCAAATGGTTGAGGAAAATATTCCTGGAAGTAGATATGATAATTTTGGTGAAGGAAAGTATGTTCTACTTGATGAAAGTAATCAATATTCAATTAAACTTCATGGCTTGGATGTTGGTTCATTTACATTAGATACAAAAATAACGCAAGGCGGAGTTGAACTTGCTACTTCATCCTTCGTGGATATTCCCACAAATCCATCAATGATTGGCGAAGTGATTATTTCCACGAGCACAGTCTTCATGGATCCGATTATTAAAATAGATGTAGATGGAGATAACAAAAATGATTTTACAATTATTGCCAGCCAAGAATTTGACCCCATTACTTATCTACAAATTCTCAGAAAGACAGTAGAAACATTTGACACAAGTAAAAAAACGAAAGACCAGATAATAAAAAAGATTGATTCAGTTATAAAATCTTTGCGGAAAGGCAAGACAAAGACAGCTATTTCCAAAATTAAATTATTCAGTAGAGATCTCTTGATGAAAACTAAAGAAAGGTGGCATAGAGAAGAAAAAAAGTATAAAAATGATAAAGTTTGGAAAAATAAAAAATACAAATTGAACAAAAATGATACCGAAGCACTATTTGCTATGATTAATCAATTATTAGATAATTTAATAAAATAACATGAAACATAAAATTATTTTGGTTTCGGTCACTATCTTACTAGGAGTGATTGCTTGGTATTTTAGATCATTATTGCAATCTGGTTCGATTGGTCTTTGCAACGGTAATTTTTCGTGCGAATCCATTCTGTTTCGTGGAGTTGCTTGGCCTTTTATTAATAGCTCATCATATCTTATTGTATCAACGTTAATCTTGGCTTTTATTCCATACTCTTTCTTAAAAATCTGGTTAAAAATTATGATTCCTTATTTTATCATCGCCTTAATTTTAGTTATCGAAACGCCCGCTCTCTGTGGAGGAATGATATGTTTTGATAGAACTCTCATTGCTAGTGGTCTTGCAAAACTCTTTCTAATTCTTACCATCTTAATAATTTTATCAAAATCTCTGTATCTATGGTTTATCTTTCGTCGAAACAAAAGAAATATCTGAAGAACTTAAAACTAGAAAATTAGGTTCAATTAGTACCTATATTTAGGGTAACTTATCAAAAATACATACGTATGCTATACTGTCCTTGTTAGTTTATTAATTTAATTAAGCCTAATCCGCCTAGAGCGGACGGCAAAATAAAATATGGTAGCAAAAACATCTGCGTTTATGAAGCCAATGACAGTCAGTGCCGAGTTAGCAGCCGTAGTAGGAAAGGGTCCAATGCCAAGATCAGAAGTTGTGAAAGGTCTTTGGGTTTATATAAAGAAAAATAATCTTCAAGATCCAAAGAACAAGAGAAACATCAATGCCGATGCCAATCTAAAGAAAGTTTTTGGTGGCAAAGCAGTGGTCAACATGTTTGAAATGACTAAGCTTGTTTCAAAACATTTATCATAAAAGATATTTTATAATAAAAATATTGAAAATCACCCGCTTCGTTTAGTGGGTGATTTTCATTTACTTATTTTCATATTCTGTTATTATCGACATACACAATCATAAAAAAGGAGACATGCTTATGACAGCTATGGAATATGTTCGATGGTTTTTGTCGGAAGATCACGTAACATCTCAAAGAGTCGCTCAAATGGTGGCTTGCCGTTTGTCCGAATACATGGCAAAAGTTGCCGCTGAAGGTCCTAAGTCTAATTGATTCCTATTATGTTTGTCGGGGCGTTGAAATATATGCCCTTTTATTTTGCTTCACGTTTCTCTTTTTTATGTTAATCTTTTCATATGGTAAGAAAAACTGTTAACCATGCTAACCAGTATGATGTTGTGATAATAGGGGGTGGACCCGCTGGGCTTATGGCAGCCTGCACAGCTGGTAAAAGTGGAGCCAGAGTACTTTTGCTTGAAAAAAACGAGGAAATGGGCAAGAAGCTCCTTTTAACTGGAGGTGGTAGATGTAATATTACAAATGCGGATCCTGATCACAGATCTTTTGTCTCAAAGTTTGGTAAGAAAGGAAATTTTCTTTTTTCTCCTTTTTCTGTCTTTGGGGTTAAAGACACAATTAAATTTTTTAATGATTTGGGTATAAAGACAAAAGTTGAAGCGGGGCACCGTGTGTTTCCGGAAAGCGATAATTCTCTGGATGTTCTAGGTGCACTGACACGACAAGCTAGAAATGCGGGGGTAGAATTTAAACTTTCAGCGGAAGTAGCTGGATTTAAAGTTGATAAAAAAACTAAAAAAATATCTGCTGTAATTTTGAAAAGCAAGGAAGTCGTATCAGCTAAAAAATTTGTTCTGGCGACGGGTGGAATGTCTCATCCGGAAACCGGTTCTACAGGAGATGGCTTCAAATGGCTCAATGAAATTGGACATAAAATAGTAAAATCAAATCCATCTCTAGTACCAATCAAGGTTTCTGATCCATGGGTCAGTGAATTTTCAGGCATAACCTTGGAAGATGTTGGAATTTCTGTTTTTCAGACAAATAAAAAGATAATAAATAAAAAAGGACGAATTCTTTTTACTCACGAGGGACTTTCTGGACCGACTATTTTGAATATGAGCAGAGATATAGGCGATCTACTTCAATATGGTGAGACAAAAGTAGCAATAGATTTTTTCCCTGGCATAGGGCTTGATGCGATGCACGAAAATTTTAAGAAGCTTTTTGAAGAACATAGCAATAAAAAAATTAAAAATCTTATTTTAGGAGAAGTACCAGCAAAAATTTTTAATAAAATTCTTGATTTGCTCGAAATAGATGGAGAAATAGAAATGCATTCAATTTTCAGAGAAGAAAGGTTTTCTCTTATAGAAAAATTGAAGAAATTTGAAATGAAAGTTTCTGGACTCATGGGTTTTGACAAAGCTATTGTTTCAAGTGGGGGACTTGATCTCTCTGAAGTGGATTTCAAAACAATTGGTTCAAGACTTTATGACAATTTATTTTTTGCCGGAGATATTTTAGATTTTGACAGACCATCTGGAGGTTACTCTTTGCAACTTTGTTGGACCACGGGATATATAGCAGGAAAAAGTGTTTCGGAATAAAAAAGTCCCGCTTTCTCGTACTTTTGATATACGAAAATGCGGGACAGAGATTGACTTCATTTACTTGGTGGAGTTTTCAATAGCTACCGGAATTATGGGAGCTTTGGTTAAGCCTGCTTGATCCTTTTTCGCAGATGCGATAAGAAGAAGAATAGCCCATATCAACACAAAAACAAAAGCTTTTGTCTGAGAATCTGTACCCATTTTAACCCCCCTTATTATTTATTGACTTCCGTATTTAATAATGGCAAAAAATGATAGTTTGTCAACTTAACGTTAATACTTTGAAAAAATAAAAACCCGAGGAGCGATTTAGGAATCGCTTCCCGGGTTTATGATTTGGGTCATTTCATTACCGCTCATCGCGATAAAGCATGCCCTTGATTGCCCCTAGTATTCCCCACAGAGGAGGAAATCGTGCCGAGCATCATCTCGGGCTCTTTTTACGTTTCTGCACGATTCTTTGAGACGTTTGGCCACTCTTCTTATCTCCCTGCTAAATCTTCCTCTACGTTTTTTGCCTGACATTTCCCTATTCCTTTCTATGTGGATTTACAGAGGTGTTAATGACTCGTCATGAATCAAAAGACCCTCTGTCTTATAATTTACTACTCTTTTTTAATTTGTAAAGACGTACTATGAGTATCTTTTTATTGAAAAACAGCTCTGCTTTTATAAAATAAATATGTTATTATAAAGTTAAATATGATAGAGCAGATACTAGAAAATTCAATAAAAGAAGCACTCATGGCTGTTAATATGGAAGATGAAAAAATCGAGCAAATTAAGCTTGAACATCCGGAAGAATTTTCAAATGGGGACTATTCTTCAAATATTGCTATGGTTTTGGCAAAAAAACTTGCCAAAAATCCTCGAGAACTCGCAGAAAAAATTGTAGAAAAAATAAACGTAAATAAACCTGCAGAAATCTTGAAAGTGGAGGTAGCTGGTCCGGGATTTATCAATTTTTATCTTTCTGCCAAATTTTTTGAAGGGAAAACAAAGGAAATTGTTAAACTTGGAAAAAAATTTGGTCAAAATAAAAATCTTAAAAATCAGAAAGTTGTTGTTGAATATACAGACCCGAATCCATTCAAAGAATTTCATATCGGACACCTGATGAGCAATGCTATAGGAGAGGCAGTCTCAAGAATTATTGAGGCAAATGGAGCAAAAGTGAAACGCGCATGTTATCAAGGGGATGTGGGACTTCATGTTGCTAAGACTATCTGGGGAATTAAAAAATTACCGGGTGATTTTAAAAAAATAATTACTGTTCAGGAACTCGGCAGATCATATGCAAAGGGAGCTGGCGCGTATGAATCAGACGAAAAGACAAAGCAGGAGATCGTTGAAATAAATAGAAAACTTTATGACCATTCTGATAAGGAGATAAATGCTATTTATGATCTTGGCAGAAAAATAAGTCTTAAATATTTTGAAGATATATACAAAATTCTTGGCACAAAATTTGATTATTATTTTTATGAAAGCCAGACAGGAAAAATTGGCAAAGAAATTGTAGAAAAGAATATCGGAAAAGTTTTTGAGAAAAGTGATAATGCCATTATCTTTAAAGGAGAAAATTATGGTCTACATACACGCGTGTTCATCAACTCCGAAGGATTACCAACATATGAAGCAAAAGAGCTTGGATTATCAAAAATCAAATATAATAAAACCAAATACGACAGGTCTATCATTATTACTGCCAATGAGATAAATGACTATTTTAAAGTTCTGTTAAAAGCAATGAGTTTAATTTTTCCCGATCTTGCTTCAAAAACAAGTCATGTCTCTCATGGTATGCTACGCTTGCCGGAAGGGAAGATGTCTTCAAGAACAGGAGATGTGATAACTGCCGTTTCTCTTATTGAGAAAATTAAAGCAGAGGTTGCAAAGAAAATAATGGATAGGGACATGACGGATAATGAGAAAGAACAAATCACCGAGAAGGTTGCGGTAGGAGCTTTAAAGTATTCAGTATTAAAACAAGTAACCGGTAAAGATATAATTTTCGATTTCGACAAATCGCTTTCTTTTGAAGGAGACTCGGGCCCGTATTTGCAATATTCGTATGCTCGAGCAAAATCAATTTTGAGAAAGGCAAAAGAAGAAAAAGTGAAAGCTAATTTTAAAAAATTAAATAGTGAAATAGCAGAACTTGAGAAAAGTCTTTATAGATTCCCCGAAATCGTGGAGAGAGCAGGAAAAGATTATTTACCAAATTATATTGCCACATATTTGATACAGATATCCTCCATGTTTAACAGTTTCTATGCGGAAGAAAAAATAATAAACAAAGAAGATAAAAATTCACCTTACAAAATTGCTCTTACGACGGCATTTTCTATTGTTATGGAAAATGGGCTAAAGCTCTTAGGAATCAAAGTAATGGAGAAGATGTAAAACTAAGGTTGACTATTTTTTAAAGAGTGGTATATTTTGCTTCGGAGTTCATTAACGTGGTTAAAACAGGAAAGGAGAAACTAAATGGCAATTATTCATGGTGCTCGAGTTGTTCTCAAGGAAAATGGCCGTGAACGTTGGCGTAAACTTTTGGGGGAAAATGACAATGCTCAACGCAGAGAGAAATCTCTTTCTCGGGGTGTGTCAGGGGTTGATATTTTGTGGGTGCCTTCGTGCAAACTGTCTCGTCGCTGGGTGTGGCACAAGGTTCGTTGTGCAGCCCGCACTACTGTGAACCAGGAAGAGCCTGTTTGCTGTATTTGGAAAGAAGATGTCTCTTTGGCATCTGGCTCACTGTTTCCGGAAGTTTTGTTCGATTTGAATGGAAGCATAATTCCGAAGGGGAGACCTTTATCGGAAGTGAAGGCGCCTTGGGTTTTTATCAATTGTGACGGAAACTGTTTTGTTCCGGAAACCTTCCCAAGAAACCAAAAAAGTGTTTCTGGACGGAAAGTGAGCGAAGCTGAGCGTCGACTTTTGGCAATACCGGATTATTGCTGGAAATCAGTCGGCCCGCGTCGTCGTCACTGTCAGTGTTGGTAATGTTCTTTTTTAAGTTTTTCTAGGAAAGGGAAATAAGGCCCCCGAACGCGAAGCGTTCGGGGGCTATCTTTATTTCGACAAGTAAGAAGCAAGGTGGAAAATTCTGATTTTACATTTTGTTCGAGTGAAGTTGAACTATAAGAGTTCCCAATGCTTTTATTTCTTTTTTTCGTAAAAACTGATAAAATGGGATTTCAAATCATAATTACAAAAAATGCCAAAGAAAGCACAAGAAAAAAACGAAAATATCGCCAATAATTCCTCAAAAAAGAGCAAAATAGCGGAAAGAGAGGAAGAAATTTTGAAATTTTGGCAAGAAAAAGAAATTTTTCGAAAAACTTTAGAGAAAAATTCCCCAAAAGGAGAATATGTCTTTTATGATGGTCCGCCATTTGCTACTGGACTTCCTCATTTTGGACATATTTTAGCTGGGACAATAAAGGATGCAGTTTGCAGATATCAAACAATGCTTGGCAAACGCGTCAAAAGAAAATGGGGTTGGGATTGTCATGGCTTGCCTGTAGAAAATATTGTAGAAAAAGAACTTGGTTTGAAATCTAGAAAAGATATTTTGGATTTTGGTATAGAACGTTTCAATGAAGTAGCCAGAAAAAGCGTTGTTCAATATGTGGACGACTGGAAAAAGATAATTCCGAGAACCGGACGCTTTGTTGATATGGAAGATGATTACAAGACGATGTCGCCAAGCTATAGCGAAACAATCTGGTGGATATTTAATAAGCTCAATGATAAAGGTTTGGTTTCCGAGGGTTTTAAAACAATGTTTCTCTGTCCAAGATGTGAGACGACTCTTTCTAATTTTGAAGTTAATCAAGGATATAAAGATATTACCGACATTTCTGTGACAGTTAAATTTGAACTGGTTGATGAACCGGGGACATTTATCCTTGCATGGACGACAACTCCATGGACATTGCCTGGAAACGTGGCTCTTGCTGTCGGAAAAGATATTGAATATGTAAAAATTAGAAAAAACAAAGTTAAAGTCGGAGGTGTTTCAAGAGTAACAGATTTGAAAGATATGGAGAAACACGAACCTCCGACATTTGAATTAGATGTTGAAAACTATGTTTTAGCAAAAGAAAGATTAGAAAAAGTATTCGCAGGCTCTGAATACAAAATTATTGAAACATTTACAGGAAATAAACTTGTGGGCAAATTATATAAACCGGTTTTTGATTACTATAACAATGACGGATTAAAAAACAGAAAAAATGGTTTTAAAGTTTACCCGGCAGATTTTGTGACAGTAGAAGATGGTACGGGTGTAGTCCATATTGCTCCCGCTTTTGGCGAAGACGACTTAATGCTCGGCAAGAAAAATGATTTGCCTTTTATTCAGCATGTGGGAACAGACGGAAAATTTAAGAAAGAAGTAACAGATTTTGCCGGCGAACCCGTAAAACCAAAAGAAGACCACCAGAAAGCAGATGTTGAGATAATCAAATATTTGGCAAAGAAAAATTTGCTTTTTTCAAAAGAAAAAATAGTTCACTCATACCCGCATTGTTGGAGATGCGATACTCCGCTTTTAAACTACGCTTCGGAATCTTGGTTTGTGGAAGTTCCAAAGATTAAAGATAAACTAATCGCAGAAAATAAAAAGATAAACTGGGTTCCAAAAGAAATTGGAGAGGGAAGATTTGGAGAGTGGCTAGAAAATACCAGAGATTGGGCGATTTCGCGCTCTAGGTTTTGGGGTGCCCCAATGCCAGTTTGGAGATGTACGGAATGTAAGAAAACTCATTTCATAAGTTCTATTCAAGAACTCAAAGAGAAAGTTGGTAAAAAGAATGATTTTTTTATGATTCGTCATGGAGAAGCTGAAAGCAATATTTTGGGAATATTAAGTACAAACATAAAAACGCAGAACCACCTTACTGAGCTTGGGAAAAAACAAGCAAAAGAAGCCGTAAACAAATTAAAAGACAAAAAAATTGATCTGATTTTCTCTTCTCCCTTTATGAGGTCAAAAGAGACCGCTGAAATAATTGCAGAAGATCTTAATTATCCAAAAGAAAAAATTATTATTGATGATCGTCTCCATGAAGTTCTCGGGGGAGTATATGACGGAAAAACAGATACAGAATATCAAGCATATTTTGAAACTCGTGAAGAGAAGTTTACAAAAACGCCGGAAGGAGGAGAAAATTATACTGATATTAAAAAAAGAATGACAGAATTTCTTTATGATATAAATTCAAGATATGAAGGGAAGAAAATTTTAGTTGTTTCTCACAATACTCCTTTGTGGCTTATGTTTGTAGGAATGAATGGTATGACACCTGAAGAAGCGATAAAGACAAGAGCTCAGGGCACTGCCTTTATAGAAAATTCAGAAATTAAAGAGTTTAATTTTGTTCCGATTTCGCACAATAGAAATTATGAACTGGATTTACACCGCCCTTATATAGATGAGATTACATTTAAATGTAGTTGCGGAGGAATTGCAAAGAGAATTCCAGAAGTTTTTGATTGTTGGTTTGAGTCTGGTTCCATGCCATACGCTCAAAATCATTACCCATTTGAAAATTTGAAAAATTTTGATGCAGAAAAAAATATTGGTTTTCCGGCTGACTTTATTGCTGAAGGTTTGGATCAGACGAGAGGATGGTTTTATTCCATGCTTGTTGTCTCTACGGCGGTTTTCGGTGAGAGTTCTTTTAAAAATGTAATTGTAAATGGAATCGTCCTCACAAGTGAAGGCCAAAAAATGTCGAAACGTCTGCAAAACTATACAGATCCTATAGAGGAGATGAACAAATTTGGCGCGGATGCGATGAGATATTATTTACTTTCTTCACCAGTAGTGAAAGCGGAAGATTTTAATTTTGAAGATAGCGGAGTAGATGAAGTTGTTAAAAAAATCGTTATGCGTCTCGACAATGTTTTTTCTTTTTGTGAGATGTACGGGGGAGACTTGAAAGGAAGAGTTGTAGATAAAGTCGTATCTCCTAATGTTTTAGACAAATGGATTATAGCTAGATTGAAAGAGCTTGCCAATGTAATGACGGACTCTATGAATAAATATGAGCTCGACAGAGCCACAAGGCCAATTGCTGATTTTGTGGACGATATTTCCACGTGGTTTTTAAGAAGATCAAGAGATAGATTTAAGGGCGAAAATATTCAGGATAAAGATATGGCAATTTCTACCACTCTCTATGTTTTGAAAGAATTTTCTAAACTCCTTGCGCCATTTTTACCATTCTTTTCTGAGAGTTTATATAAAAAGACCGCAGGAGTAGAACAACTTGAGAGTGTACATCTTGAAAATTGGCCAGAAGATATCGCTAACCCACTTTCTATCGAAGAGAAGGATTTAGTTTTAAGTATGATCGAAACGAGAAAGATAGTTTCTTCTGGACTTGAGGCAAGAGCAAAACTCGGAATTAAAGTTAGACAACCTCTTTTATCTGTTAAGATAAAAAGCCAAATTATTTTGCAGAAAAACGAACTTTCTGCACTTGTTAAAGACGAACTTAACGTCAAGGATGTTCTTTTTGCGGAGCTTTTATCAGGAGAAGTGGAACTGGATGCTACAATGACACAGGAACTAAAAGAGGAGGGAGTTTTAAGAGATATTGTTCGGGCAATTCAGGAACTCCGAAAAATAAAAGGACTTAATCCAAATGATTCCTGTGAGCTTGTTGTTTCTACAGAAAAAGTTGGAAAGGACTTTATTGATAAAAATAAGGAATATATATTGAAAGTGACGAATATAAAAAATCTTTCCTATGTCTCCCAAACAGAAAGTTCTGAAGATGTAAAAAAACTATCTTCTGGTGTGGCAGATTTTTCTTTCAAAATTTTTTGACTTGATTAGCGATGATTAAAGTGAAGGGTTCCGATTTTTCATTTAATCCGAGTGGAAGTAAGAAAATATTTCTATGCATCATAAATATAATACAGAAGCGTTTATTTTAAAAAGTTTGAGTCATAAAGATGCAGATAAGATTTATTTTTTGTTTACTGAGGAATTCGGTCTAATCAAATCAATTGCTACCGGAGTTAGGTTGCTGAAATCAAAATTAAGATACCATCTATCTGATTTTAGTTATATTTCCGTTTCACTTGTGCGTGGCAAGGAATATTGGCGGATTGTCGGAGCAGAGCACCCCGCAAATTTTTCCAAAAATAAAAAAAATAATCAAGAAATTTTTAGTTTTTATGGAAAAATATTTTCTTTGATTTTACGTCTTGTACATGGTGAAGAGAGGAACAGGGAATTGTTTTTGGCAATAAAAGGATCTTTTCTTAAGGCTAGAGAAGAAAAAATGACATTAGGGCTTGAATGTCTATCTGCTGCAAGGATAATGAGAAGTTTGGGATATTTAAAGACAGAAGGATTTGAAGAACTTTTTAAAAATTACGATTATGACGAAGATACCATAAAACTTGCAGAGTCAATGTGTAAAAAAATAATAAAAGAAATAAACAAATCTTTAGATGAGACTCATCTTTAGTTTATGTTATAATATAGCAATATGGAAGAGAGTAATAAAGGGAAAGGTAGGATAGAACAAATCAAAGATAAACTATATTCCAAGGGTATAGATTCTATCAACACTCCGATCAGGAGGCATAGTGTAGGTGTAGAAAAACCTATTTCTTCAACTGCTTGGGATGATTCTGATTTGAAAAAAGAGAGTAGTCGCGATTTTCCTTTTATGAAGGTATTTCTAATCACCCTTATCTTCTTTTTAGTGGCTTCAAGTTTTGCTTTTTATAAATTCTTTTTTGGCACGAATGTTATATCTGGAGATAATATTAACGTTGTCGTTCAAGGTCCAGTATCTGTTGGAGGAGGAGAAAATTTGTCGCTTCTCATCGATGTGATAAACAACAATACCACCTTGCTTGAATCGGTGAATTTACACATTGAATATCCTGACGGTGTAAGAAGCCCAGATAATATTTCTACGGAAGTAAAAAGATACGATGTAGCTTTGGGTGACATAGCTGTGGGTAAAAAAGCTAGTCAGACGGTAAATAGTCTTGTTTTCGGGGAAGAAAATTCTAAAAAAGATATAAAAATTACCGTTGAATACAGAATTCCTGGTTCAAGCGGGATTTTTTATAAAGAAAAGACATTTTCTTTTTTGATTAGTTCTTCTCCTGTAAATATTACAGTAGTCAACTCCTCTGAAATAAATGCCAATCAAAATACGGATTTTAATATTAAAATAAAATCAAATTCCTTGTCTGTTATAAAAAACCTTACTTTAAAAGCGGAATATCCTTTTGGCTTTGATTATAAAAGTTCTGATATCACCCCTTCAATAGATAATAATATTTGGAATTTGGGAGATTTTGAGCCCGGAGCGACGAAGGATATAAAAGTATCTGGACTTATTATGGGTCAAGATGGCGAAGAAAAAGTCTTTAAATTTTCTGTCGGTATAGCAGACAAGCTTGATAACCGATCAATTGCCACAAATTTTGCCTCTTTTGCCACCTCTCTTTTCTTGAGAAAATCATTTGTTGGCTTAGCTTTTTCGATTGATGGAGACATAAACAAGACTGTGGCTATTTCAAGCGGAGAAAATGTAAAAGGAAATATCATTTGGACTAACAATCTACCGGATACAATTTATGATTTAGAAACAATTATTTCCATAAAAGGAAATATTCTTGACAAGTCCAGTCTTTCCGTAAACGGAGGAATTTATAAATCGTTAGAAAATCAAATTATTTTTAATAAAGAAACTCAACCTTCTTTATCCTCACTTTTACCTGGGGCTAGTGGAGACGGATCTTTTAATTTTTTTGCGTTTTCCACTATGTCAAAGGCGGGATCTTCTTTTAGTAATCCGGAAATAGTTTTTAATATTTCTATACAAGGCAGAAGGACGGATAGCGCGTCTACCCAGAAAGAAGTTTTTTATTCAGAGACAAAAACCGTTAAGATTATCTCTAATCTAGCCTTGCTTTCAAGAGGATATTACTTTGTCGGGCCATTCCAGAACATAGGACCGATACCTCCGAGAGCTGAAAAAGAAACTACATATACTATTACTTGGACGGCGACCAATCCAACCAATAATGTAACAAATGCAAAAGTGTCTTCTTCATTGCCTCCGTATATGAAATGGACAGGAAAGATTAATCCAATTAACGAAGACATCTCTTATGATTCGATAAATAATCAAATAACTTGGAATCTTGGCACTATCCAAGCCGGTGTAGGTACGACTCTTCCCGCAAAAGAAGTTTCTTTTCAGGTTTCTCTTACTCCGAGTTTGTCCCAAGTTGGTTCATCTCCCGATATTTTAAATTCTGCCATAATTACAGGCACGGATTCTTTTACCGGCACAACAATAACTGAAACAAAACAGGTAATTAATACAAATATCAAAACCGATCCAAACATACCAGACAAAGGAGGAGTAGTTGGGAATTAAAATTTTTTATGCTTAAATAGTTATATGGCGAAAGAGAAAAAAGAAAATAACGAATTGATGGAAAATATAATATCTCTTTGTAAGAGAAGAGGCTTTATTTATCAGGGTTCGGAAATATACGGCGGACTTGCCGGTACTTGGGATTATGGACCATATGGCGTAGCTTTAAAAAATAACGTCAAAAATTTATGGTGGAAGAAATTTGTTACGGATAGGGAAGATATGTATGGTATAGACGCGGCAATTCTCATGAATCAAAATGTTTGGAAAGCCACAGGTCATGTGGGTGGTTTTTCTGATCCTCTTGCCGAATGCAAAAAGTGCAAAAAAAGATTTCGAGCGGATCAATTGGAAAACGTTAAAAAATGCCCAGAATGTAAGGGAGAAATGGGGGAAGAAAGACAATTTAATATGCTTTTTAAGACAAATGTTGGTGCACTTGAAAACGATGAATCAATTTCATATCTTCGACCGGAAACCGCACAGGGAATGTTTGTAAATTACAAAAATATTATAGATTCATTTCACCCCAAACTTCCTTTCGGTATGGCACAGATCGGAAAAGCATTTAGAAATGAAATAGCTCCTAGAGATTTTACTTTCAGAGCTCGTGAATTTGAACAAATGGAGATTGAATATTTGATTAAACCGGATGCCTGGCAAGACAGTTTTGAATATTTTAGAAAAGAAATGCTTGATTGGACAAAAGAAATTGGTTTGAAAAGTGAACATGTCTATGAACATGAAATTGCCGACACAGACAGAGCATTTTATTCCAAACGAACAATAGATTTTGAGTTTGAATTTCCGTTTGGTAGAAATGAACTCTATGGTTTGGCTTATAGAACCGATTACGACTTGGAAAGACATAGCAAAGCAAGTAATGCCACCTTGGAATATGTAGATGAAGAAACAAAGACAAAATTCATTCCTCACTGTATAGAACCATCGTTCGGTTTAGACAGAACTATTCTCGCTATATTGTCTGATGCTTACACAGTAGATGAACTAGGGGGAGAAAAAAGAATTTTCCTTAAATTAAAACCCAAAATGGCCCCAATTAAAATTGCTGTCTTTCCACTTTTGAAAAATAAAACTCAACTTATAGAAAGAGCAAGAGAAGTTTATAAAAATTTGAAAAAAGAATTTGGAGATGTGGAGTTTGACGATAACGGAAATATAGGGAAGAGGTATCGAAGACAAGATGAGATAGGTACACCGTACTGTGTGACGGTTGATTTTGAAACAGTGGAGAAAGATGATTCGGTGACAGTGCGAGATAGGGATTCCGGAAAACAGGAAAGAATAAAAATTGAGGAACTAGAAAATTATTTTAAAGAAAAATTGGTGTAGAAAAGCTCATAAAAAACAAAAGGACCTTTCCGCAAAGTAGTTTTAAATGTCTTAAGTCAGGGACTTAGACGTTTAAAACCACCCCGCTTCAAGGTCCATTGTTTTTTATGAGCTTTTCTTTTTCTTATTTTTCTAATATGATACAAAGATGAATTATATAAAAAAGATTTTACCGAATGGTTTGAGAATTATTTTTGTACCAATGCATGAGAATCCTACAGTTACTGTATTTGTCCTTGTAGAAGCCGGTTCAAAATATGAAAATAAAAAAAATAATGGCATCTCTCATTTTCTTGAACACATGTGTTTTAAAGGTACGACAAAAAGACCTACACACAAAGAAATTTCTTTTGAACTTGATAAATTAGGTTGTCATTATAATGCTTTTACGAACCAGGAATATACAGGATATTTTGCAAAAGCGGATAATGCCAGTTTCGGAAAAATATTAGATATTGTGTCTGATATTTATTTAAACCCAACTTTTCCGGAAAAAGAAATGGAGAAAGAGAAGGGGGTTATTATTGAAGAGATAAATATGTATAAAGATCTCCCACAAGCAATTGTCAGTAATGAATTTATTAAGCTTCTTTACGGAGACCAACCAGCGGGATGGTTTATAGCTGGCCTGAAAGAAAATATTTTAAAAATGAAAAGGTCCGATTTTGTGGATTATTGTAAAAAACATTATGTAGCGGAAGCCACTACGGTTGTAGTAGCGGGAAACGTAGAAGAAAAAATGACCTTTGATCTTGTAAAAAAAAGTTTTGCAAAAATTTCTTCTGGTAAAAAAGAAGGTAAAAAGAAAGTTTCAGAAATTCAAAGTAAACCGGAAGTAAGTATTTTTTTTAAAGATACAGATCAAACGCATATTATTCTCGGCGTACGTTCTCTTAATATGTATGATAAAAATATTCCAGTAGCGAGATTGCTTTCGGGGATTTTAGGCAGAGGATTATCCTCGCGACTTTTTATGAAGATGAGAGAAGAACTTGGTATCTGTTATTATGTCAATGCGGGGCAAGATTCTTCCACGGATCACGGAATTTTTGAAGTATCTGCAGGTGTGGATACAAACAGGATAGAAATTGCGATTAAAGCGATTCTTACTGAACTTGCCCTTTTGAAAAAAGAATTGGTTTCTGAAGAAGAACTTAAAAAAGTTAAAATGATGCTAATAGGAAATCTTAAACTCAGTCTCGAATCCTCCGATTCAATCGCAGAATTTTATGGTTTTCAAGAGGTATTCAAAGAAAAAATCAAAAAACCAGAAGATATAATAAAGGAAATAAATGCAGTTACTGCTGAAGAAATCAAAAAATTAGCAAGTGAAATTTTTATAGATAGTAAGTTAAATTTGTCTATAGTGGGGAAATTTAAAGATAAATCTGCATTTGAAAAAATATTGAAATTTTAAGATATTGCTTTTTAGATTTCTCTATGCTAATATTTACGGCTATGGAAAAGAAGGAAACTGTGGAGGCAAAAATAGACGGAAAAGTATATGAGGTGGGCTACCACCTTGTTTCTTCTATTGCAGAGGAGAATATTCTTGCGGAAGTAGAAAAAATCAAACAAATTTTAAATAAAGAAAATGCCACTATAATTTCTGAGGAAAACCCAAAATTGAGACCACTTGCTTATACTATTAAAAAAGCTTTTGGAGGAGTATATAAGAAATTTGATAAAGCATATTTTGGTTTTATTAAATTTTCACTTACTGAAGGGGGAGATATCACTAAAATTGATTCTTTTATGAAATCAAACGAATCAATTTTAAGATATATTGTTATAAAAACAGTCAGAGAGAACACCATGTTTTATCCAAAATCACTCTCTTTCGTAGATAAAGAAGTCAAATTTAAATTAGAAAAATCTGAGAAGGCTGAAAGAGAAGTTAAGGAAGTAAAACCGGCTTCCATTGAAGAGATAGACAAATCTATAGATGAGCTTGTAGCCGGCGGAGTTTAATTTATTAAATTAAAAGAAAAAAATGTATTTAAACAAAGCGTTTGTAATAGGAAATTTGACAAGAGATCCTGAAATGAGGGCTTTACCTTCAGGAATTCAAGTTGCCTCTTTTTCTGTAGCCACGAATAGAGTTTGGAAAGATAAAAATGGGGCTAAACAAGAAGCAGCCGACTTTCATAATATAGTTGTTTTTGGAAAACAGGCAGAAACGGTGTCTCAATATTTAAAAAAAGGAAGCAACGTTTTAGTGGAGGGAAGAATGCAGACGAGAAGTTGGGAAACAGACGGAAAGAAAAATTACAAAATGGAAATCGTTGCGGACAGAGTCCAATTTGGTCCTAGACCAGGAGGAAGTGCAGGAACATACACTCCAAAATCAAACGCATCAGATTCGGTCAAAGAAGGAAACAATAAAAAAGCCGATAAGATGGATACGATAGATTATCCTACGGAAGAAATTAATCCAGAAGATATACCATTTTAATTTTAAAAAATATGATAAATAAACAATGTTTTTTCTCACAAAATAATATAAAGCACGTGGACTACAAAGACGTGGAACTTTTGAAAAAGTTTGTTAATCCTCATGCTAGGATGAATGGTAAAAAGAAAACTTCTGTCTGTGCTAGAAGCCAAAGACAACTTTCTGAGGCTATAAAAAGAGCGAGATACATGGCACTTATGCCTTTTGTTTCAAGATAAAAATTTCTGCAGAACAGCCCCTATGTAAGATAATCAAAAACGTCTTAAGTCCGGACGAAGACGCTTTAAGCCATCTTACCTCGGGGCTGTTTTGTATTAGGTATTTTGTATGATAAAATACTGATATATCTTATTAATTTAATTTTATAAATGAAATTTTGGAAAAAATGGCCGTATTGGATAAAGGGTGGGGTTCTATACCTCTTGATCTACTATATTGTAACTATATTATCTTTTACGATAAAGTCTAATATATTTTATACGGTAAAGGGGATTATAGGAGCCCCCATTATTTTCCTGTCTAACCTGGATCTCTTAAAAGTTATCGGTATCAGAGTACCAGATACGGTTTTGTCAGCAACAATTTATTTATCAATATTATACTTTATTGTCGGGGCAATATGCGGATATATTTATGGTAAAACTAGATGTTATAAAACCTTTAAATTAAAAAAATAATAAAATGGCAAAAAAATTTGGAAAAGAAGTAAAAGAAAAAGAAACAAAAAATTCTCCCGATATAAAAGACCAGAAAATAGAGGACACTCTAAGTGCGATTAAGGCAAAGTTCGGCGATGAATCCATAATGATGCTTGGTGAGAAACCCCATGTGGATGTGGATTCTATTTCTACGGGTTCAATCGGGCTAGATGCTGCACTCGGCGTGGGCGGACTTCCTAGAGGTAGAATAGTTGAAATCTTTGGTCCAGAATCGTCTGGTAAGACAACTCTTGCTCTCCATGTAGTTGCAGAAGCTCAGAAGAAAGGAGGTATTTGTGCTTATATAGATGCCGAGCATGCAATGGATCCAGAATATGCAAAGAAAATTGGTGTAAAAGTGGACCATCTATTAATTTCTCAGCCAGATACAGGCGAGCAAGGGCTTGAGATAGTAGATAGTCTAGTCAGGTCCGGAAAGATGGATGTAATTGTTATAGACTCCGTTGCTGCTCTTACCCCAAAGGATGAAATAGAAGGAGATATGGGTGCGTACCACGTCGGTAAGCAAGCTAGACTCATGTCACAAGCTCTTAGAAAGCTCACTGCTATTGTAGCCAAATCAAAAACTATTGTTATCTTCATAAACCAGATTAGAATGCAAATCGGTGTAATGTTTGGTAATCCAGAGACGACTCCGGGTGGAAAAGCATTAAAATTTTACACTTCCGTACGTCTAGACATTCGCAGAATTGCGCAAATCAAAAAAGGTGAAGAAATAATGGGAGGTCGTGTAAGAGTAAAAGTTGTTAAAAATAAAGTTGCTGCGCCATTCAAACAAACAGAATTTGATCTCATGTATAACGAAGGCATTTCAAGAGAAGGAGAGATTATTGCTCTTGGAGAAAAGCTGGAAGTTCTTAAAAAATCCGGTTCTTCTTATGAGTATGGTGAAACGAAACTGGGTAGAGGTTACGATGCTACCCGTCAATTTCTCCGTGATAATACAAAAATTGCAAACGATATTTTGAAAGAAATAAAGGCAAAGCTGAAAGAAATATAAAAAAGTAAAAAAAGCCAAAAAATATTTCTGAACTTCGCTTAAGTCAGAGACTTAGCTCATTTGGAAACATTCTCTGGCTTTTTTCTATTAAACTCTGCTCGTATATTCTCCTGTCACAGTATTTATGCTAACAGTATCTCCTTCGTTTACAAATAGGGGAGCGTTTATAATAGCCCCAGTTTCAAGAGTGATTTGCTTAGTGCCACCAGTTGCTGTGTCTCCCTTGACTGCAGGAGGAGCGTCAGTAACTTTGAGCTCAACTTTAATCGGTAACTTCGTTCCAATGATTTTTTCTTCAAAAATCATAATTTCTATCAGAGAATTTGTTTTCATAAACCTTGACTGATTGCCTATGATAGATTCTTCAAGTTTGAATCTTTTACTTGGATCATCTGGTTCACAAAACCAAAATTCACCTCTGCTTTTATATAAAAACTTGGCATTCTTCGTTTCAATATCCGCTTCTTTTACTTTTTCTGATTGATGAAAAGATATCTCAGTAATTTTTCCCGTAATTAAATTTCGCAATTTGGTAGCATTTACCGGCTTTCTCATTTGTTTTCTAAATACATGAGAATCAAGGACCTCATAAGGTTGTCCATCCACAATAATGTATTTCCTCTCTGTAACTTCACTATATTCTAATATTCCCATAATGTTTTTGATTCTATACAAAAATTTATTAAAAGTCCAACTATTTATAAATCACCTCCAAGGTTTTTTCTATCTTTCTACCAAATTTGTCTTCGGCCTTTACCGAAAGTAAATTATATCCATAAGAAAGGAGAATCTGTTCACTAAAATTTCCTTCCTCGTCTACATAAATCTTTCTGTCATTTAGATTAATACTTGTTATATTTTTTGCGTTTCCTATTATATTTACAAGGGAGTCGGAAACCGTGGATCCATTTATAGGACTAGTAAAAGTAATTTCTGGTCCCATTACTATTTTTTGCGCCTCGTATAAGGAATATCCTAAAACAAAACAAACACACAACGAAATAATTCCTATTTTGAAAAATTTTCTCGTTTTATCTCTATCCTTAAAACCCATACACTATAATAATTTTTCTAAATCGTCCGAATTTTCTTCTGTATCTACACTCTCGGGATCTTTTTGATCAGAATCTGTACTTACATCTGTACCGTTTGCCCCAATGACCTCTCTCGGCCTTGCTCCGTCTGCAGGACCTATTATTCCTCTTTCTTCAAGCATATCCATTAGCCGCGCGGCTCTCGCATATCCTACGCGGAGTTTTCTTTGTATATATGATGTAGACCCCTTACCAGCTTTTTGAACTATGTCTTTTGCTTCTTCATACAAAGCGTCATCATCTTCGTCTTCAATAGTTGCATCAAAGATATTACCGTTCTCTGTTGAAGTTTCTGTCAGGGAAATAATTTCTGGTAATTCGTCTTCATAAGTACTTGAAAGATATTTTGTCACTGCTTTTACTTCATTTTCAGTAACAAATGCCGACTGAATTCTTACAGGTTTAGACATTTCGCCTCCTAGATAAAGCATATCTCCAGCGCCGAGAAGTTTTTCTGCCCCCATAGTATCAAGAATTGTTCTAGAATCTATTTGAGAAACAACTTGTAGGGCGATTCTTGCTGGAATATTTGCTTTGATAAGTCCAGTAATGACATTTACGGAAGGCCTTTGAGTAGAAAGTACTAAATGAATACCAACTGCTCGACTCATTTGCGCAAGTCGAACTATGGCGCTTTCAAGTTCTCTTGGGTATGCCATCATGATATCTGCAAGTTCATCAACAACTATCACTATAAATGGCATAGTCTCAGGAATTTTGTGTGTTTCCGGATTGTATTGTTTATTTTTTTGAAGTTCTTTTATTTTCTTTAATTCTGGTCCCAGAATATTTTTATGATAAGAATCAATGTCTTTTACTGCTTTTTCTTCCAAGACATCATATCTACGGTCCATCTCCTTCGCTGCCCATTTGAGAGCTAGAATAGTTTTCTTTGCATTTGTGATTACCGGGGTGAGAAGGTGGGGAATTTTATTGTAGAGAGTAAGCTCAACTCTTTTTGGGTCTATCATTATAAATTTTAAGTCTTGCGGAGAATTTCTATATAAGAGGGAAGTAATAATTGTATGAATAGTAACAGACTTACCGGAACCAGTAGCTCCGGCGATAAGAAGATGAGGCATTTTTGCAAGATTTGCGAAATGGAGCTTACCTGAAATACCCTTACCGAGTGAGACTAGAAGGGGTTTTTCCGAATTTTGGAACTCTTCAGAGCCGACGAGAGAACCAAGTCCAACAAGAGATTTGATTGTGTTTGGTATCTCAATGCCTACAAGTGATTTGCCGGGGATAGGAGCTTCTATTCGAAGAGGATGAGCAGCAAGAGCAAGAGAAAGATCATTTTGTAATCCAAGTATACGGGCCACCTTGATACCTTCAGCGGGTTTTAATGCATATCTTGTGACGCTAGGCCCGACAGAAATTTCGTCCATTTCTACATCAATGCCAAAATTTTGCAAAGTTCTCTTTATGACATTTGCGTTTGCTTTTATATCTCCGACTCCAGGTTTGCCTTTATCTATCGAAAGAAGATCTAGTGGAGGGGGAGTATAAGTTCCTATAATAGAACTTCTATTTGACACTTTAAACTCTTCTTCCGTTTCTCCTTTTTTTATGTTTATTGCTTTCTGAACCTTTTTCTTTAGCGATTCATTTTCTTTCTCCTCTTCTTTTTCTGTTTTTTCTTCTTTTTCTTTTTCCTCTTCTTCATTATCTATTTCTTCTAAATTATCTTCGTCTTCTGTTTCCTCTTCACCATCCTTTTCTTTTCTCCACCTTCTCCAGAAGAAAATTGTGTTGGTAGTAAATTTTGTTTCAAAAAGAATAAGTACTGAAATTATGAGAATTGCGAGAAGTATAATAATTGTTGCAGAAAAACCAAAAAGTTTTAACAAAGGAACAGAAATAAATTTTCCTAACAAACCTCCTTTTGCCACAAAGTAAGTTCTAGAAACTGCATCTATGATTCCTAAACTAGAAACAAAAAAAAGTCCTCCTCCTATAATTTTTAATTTATTAAATACTCTTTCCTCGTTTATTAAAAAAGAAATACTTAAAAGTAAAAAAAGTAAGGGGACAAGAAAATATCCTACCCCCAAAAGATAGGACAATATAAAATAAGTTTTTTCTCCGACTATTCCGGCTTTCTCTAAAGGGGCTAGGGAAAATAATATTGCTATGACAAAAAAAGTTATTGCAAAAATGCCTTGTTTCGTTTCATTTTTTAATCCTGCTAGAAGACTTTTTTTACTTCCTTTTTTTTGTGACGATTTTGAATCTCTCATTTCACAATTATATCAAAAATCTGCAATATAAAAAGTTTTTATTTGAATTTTTCATATAAAAAATAACTGTATTTTATATACTGAAGATAGAACACGAGAGAATGTCTCTCTTGCTTTTTTTCTGTAAGTGTTCTCGACTGTTATATAGAAGCTTTACAACTTTTTTGTCCGATATATAATGGACAAAAAGTTCTTTGTCCTTAACAGTTTTTTATAAGACAATTATAAAAGACACAGCTAGATCAAAGCGTCTTTTATTACAAAGATATTTATATGGAAGGGAATACAAACATTTCAAAAGTAAACCAAACAAATTCTATAGAAAATAACCCAATAACAAACAGTATTCAGGGAGTTATTTTTCGTAACAATAATATCAGTTTTTTTATTTTCAAAAAGACAGAAAGAATAGTCGCTGCTCTATATGTTATCAGTGAATTCTTGTCTGAGACTGAACCAGCGAAATTTTCAATAAAGGACATTGCCAACACCCTCTTGAAAGAAACTCTTAGTCTGTCTAATACAAATTACAATTCGGATCAATTTTTATGTCCCCTTTTAAAATACTTTGCAAATGTATCCATTTTAATTAATCTGGTCAGGGATATAGGAAGTATTTCAAATATGAATGCCAGTATCCTTCTTGAAGAGATAAATAAAGTTGTGGAAATACTCTTAAAGATATGGCCCAAAATAGATCCTAATTCAAAGACGTTCAATTCTAATTTTTTTGCCACCGGAATTGATATCAAGGAAGATGATTTTGATAATTATCCTTTTCTTAAAAACACAATTGTGAACGGGGATTCTTTTAGAAATACAACAAATAATCAAAAGGACATAAAAGACAATGTCCTTTATAATGCTCAGAAGAAAACTACAGGACATTCTAGTCATCCAGTAAAAGACAAAAACAATAGACAAGAGATTATAATTGCAATGCTCAAAAAGGATAAGATCTTAACAATAAAGGATTTTTCTGTACGTATAAAAGACTGCAGTGAGAAAACTATTCAAAGGGAATTAATGACTCTTATGGCAAAAGGTGTTCTAAAGAAAGAGGGTGAAAGGAGATGGAGTAAATATTTTTTGATATAGTGTCTTTTACATCCCTACTAAATATAGAAATATCTACAAATAAGTAATCAACATTTTTTGTTCTAGACGCTTGTTTACTTGTTTTTTATCTCGATTTATGCAATAATTCCTTTACCTAATGGAAAACGAAAAAGGCCCTATCGGGCTTCTTTGAAGTTATCCACAGATTATGTTTTTGCTTGTTTGCTTGCAAATATATATAATATAGGTTGAGGATAGGGTCCCGTCATTTTTGTGGCGTAACTGTGTCCTTATTTCAGAATTACTTGCAAGATTCGAGCTTCGCTCAAAGCTCGGTTGTCAGCAAGGTCGAGAACTTTGACAATCAAATATTCGGAATGAAAGAAAGTCAGTTTTATTTTAGTCAACTAAT
>Ga0265297_10002789_pt1 | contig 34003 bp, 19 predicted proteins | sample Munlanlwell13791_FD_192502 | JGI IMG/M metagenome (GOLD analysis project Ga0265297, IMG submission 192502) | Leachate microbial communities from a municipal landfill in Southern Ontario, Canada - Leachate well 137-91 | ecosystem: Engineered > Solid waste > Landfill > Unclassified | place... | reverse complement strand
CGCGAGGTGGTCGTTGCCACGAAGGTCCCGCCAACCGACTTGGAGCCGGACAAGCTCCGCCAGAGTTGCGAACGGAGCTTGCGCGCGCTGCGGAGCGACTACATTGACCTTCTCCAGATTCACTGGCCGAGCAAGACATTGCCGCTGGAGCCGACCTGGCGGACGCTGGAGGCGTTGCAGCGTGAGGGGAAGGTTCGACACATTGGCGTCTCGAACTTCGGCACGAGTTTCCTCGGCGAGCTGGCTCAACTTGGGCGGGCGGAGAGCAACCAGTTGCCTTACAGCTTGCTCTGGCGCGCGGTGGAGTTCGCCATCCAGCTGCTGTGCGTGACCAACAAGATGAGCATCCTCTGTTACAGTCCGCTTGCGCAGGGTCTGCTCACCGGAAAGTTCAGGATCGCCGATGAAGTTCCGGAGAAGCGGGCAAGGACGCGTTTGTTCTCCGCGAGCCGCAAGATGACGCGGCACGGGGAGGTGGGTTGCGAACAGGAAACATTCGCGGTTCTGGCGGGCATCCAGCGGGTGGCTGATGATCTGGGCCAACCGATGGGCCGCGTCGCGTTGGCGTGGTTGCTTGCCCAGCCCGGCGTGACCTCGGCCATCGTAGGCGCGCGCAACGCAACGCAGGCCGTCGAGAACACCACGGCGGCAGATCTGCGCCTCGACGCCGATGTGATCGCGCGGCTTGCCGGCATCACCGAGCCGTTGAAACAAAAACTCGGCAGCAACGCCGATCCGTGGGAGCATATTTCGCGGATGGAGAGACCATGAACGTTTATTGCTCCGCCTTCCTCACCCTGGCGCTGTGCGCCGCGACAATTCATGCGCAAGCTCCCGCCAGAACGAAATTGTCGCCCGCACAACGGGCCGAAGAGCAGGCATTGCGCAAGACATACCCTTGGTATCAGCGCGATCTGTTTGATGAGAGTCGACGGGATCTGTTGGAGGCAGCCTTGGCGGGTCCGATGAAGACCGATCAGGAGATCGTCTTCGCTTGCCGCACGACGGTTCGCGAACATTGGTATGCGAACTTTGGCTACTTCGCCGAGGGAGACTCGCAGCAGGCGTCGGTGCCCATCCGCAACGGCCAGGGCAGGCTTTGCCGGCTCAATCTGCGGACAGGAAAACTCTCGGTGTTGTTGGAAGACCCGGCCGGCGCTGTCCGCGACCCGTGCGTCCATTACGACGGCGGGAAGATCGTTTTCTCTTACCGCAAAGGCGGAACTGACACCTATCACTTATACACGATCAACAGCGACGGGAGTGGCCTGCGGCAACTCACTGACGGGCCGTTCGACGACATCGAGCCGGCGTATCTGCCCGACGGTGGCATCGTCTTTTGTTCGGCGCGAAGCAAGCGCTGGGTAAATTGCTGGTGCACGCCCGTGGCGACGCTCCACCGCTGCGACGGCGAGGGGCGCGACATTCGGCCGCTCTCCGCGAACATCGAGCACGACAACACGCCCGCCGTGCTGCCCGACGGCCGGATTCTCTACACGCGATGGGAATACGTTGACCGCAGCCAACTGCAGTATCATCACTTGTGGACGATCAACCCGGATGGCAGCGGCCAGATGACGTTCTTCGGCAACATGAATCCCGGCGGCGTGTTCATTGACGCCCGGCCGATTCCCGGAACCACGAAGATTGTTATGATTCGTTCACCGGGGCACGGCCGGACGGAGCATCAGGGCGGGGTTTCGATTCTGGACCCGGGGAACGGGCCGGACGTCCGGGAATCGGAGCGGGTGCTGAGCGATCATCCTTGGTTCCACGATCCCTATCCGGTTTCCGCGGATTGCTTCCTCGTCGCTGTCGGGGACCGGCTGGCGATGATGAATGGGGCAGGGCGCGTGAACGTGCTCTATCGTTTGCCGGCCGAGCTGATGGCGGCGGGCATGGAGGTGCATGAACCGCGTTGGTTGACGCCCCGGCCGCTGGAGCCGGTCATCACGGTGCGCACCGATGAATCGTCACCGACAGGCACGTTGATCCTGTCCGACGTGTACGCGGGCCGCAACATGGCGGGCGTTGCGCGAGGCACGGTTAAGAATCTGCTGGTGATGGAGACTCTGCCGAAGCCGCTGAACTTCAGCGGTTTCCCAGAGCCTTTGACGTTCGGCGGATCGTTCACGCTGGAACGCGTGCTGGGCACCGTGCCGGTCGAGTCCGACGGCTCGGCGCATTTCGAGCTTCCGGCTCATCGCGCGTTCTTCTTCGTGGCGCTGGACAAGGACGAGAATGCGGTCAAACGGATGCAGAGCTTCGTGTCGGTGATGCCGGGTGAGGTAACCGGCTGCGTGGGTTGCCACGAGGATCGCACGCAAACGGCGGCAAACCATTCCGCAGTGCGGGTCGCGACCCAGCGGCGGCCAAGCAGGATTCGGCCCATCGAGGGCATTTCGCAGGTTTTTGATTTCCCTCGCGACATCCAGCCCATTCTCGATCGTCATTGCGTTTCCTGCCACAACCCGCGGCAGCGCGACGGCGGCGTGATCCTCAGCGGCGACCGCGGGCCGCTTTACTCGCACAGCTACTACATGCTCACGATCCGGCAGCAATTTGCCGACGGTCGCAATCGCACGGCCGCCAACCTCCCTCCTTATCAGATCGGCGCCGTGGCCAGCCCGCTCATGAAGAAACTTCAGGGGCATCACGGCACGAACCTGTCACCGGCCGAGACCCGCGCCATTCGCTACTGGATCGAGGCGGGCGCCACCTATCCAGGCACCTACGCCGCCTTGGGCACGGGGATGATCGGAGGCTACTACAAGACTGCCAACGACGGCGGGCCAATCAATCAGTTGCCGGAAGTGCGCGAGGCGGCTGAGGTCGTCGCGAAGCGCTGCGCCGGTTGTCACACCGGAAACCGGGTCTTGCCCGACGGCCCCTGCTTCGACCGCGCGGGCGAAGACCCGTATTGGATCTGCGGCGACCGCAACGCGGCTCGCTGGAAAGAGCCGCAAATGGCGGTCCGGCTCCGCCTCTCGCGGCATTTGCTCTACAACCTGAGCCGCCCACAGGATTCGGTCCTGCTGTTGGCTCCGCTGGCAAAGGAAGCAGGCGGTTACGCCACCGCGTCCGGCGATGCGCAGTCCAAAACCTGTCCCCCAACGTTTCGCAGTACGCAGGATGCGGATTACCGGAAAATTCTTGCGGCGATCAGCAAGGTGTCGGACGAACTGAACCGCATCAAGCGTTTCGACATGGCCGGCTTCAGGCCGCGGCCGGAATACCTGCGGGAGATGAAACGTTTCGGCATCCTGCCCGTCACGTTTGACGACCGTCACGATCCAGCCGACCCCTATCTGATTGATGCGAAGTATTGGCAATCGTTCTGGCATCAGCAGGCGAAGCTCCACTGATTCCATCGTGGCAGGAGAGCCCTTTACGGATCATCCCGAAGACATCGCCGTGCCAACCGTGACCGCCTTCGTAGGTCTTGAACTCAACACGAGCGCCTTGCGCCTGAAGCGTCTCGCGGGCTTTTTCCGCCATCTTGATCGGGATGAAGTCCTGTGGCGAATGCAGCTTGAGCGCAACGATGCGGTTGAGTGCTTTCTGCCGTGCTTTATAGACCACGTCCATGCACAGACAAAGGTTACAGCAAACTTCAGCGACCTGATGCGGTGAACAAGGCGCGCATCCCGGCCTGTGCGACCAACCACGTTCGCCTCATGCCAAACGCGCATTTGTCACAAGGGGAAGACCGGGCCATTGTCATAAGAAAATCCTCATCGTCCCAGATTGGGGTCGAGGCGGCGCAGCGCGCGACCTTGGAACCAAACTAGTGGGATGGCTACCACCGTGGCCCCGAGAACCATGAGCAGGAAGGCTCGCGTGTAGAGGTCGTTGCGCGGAGCATCGGTGCCATACACGCGCAGTGTGCATCCGCCATCGGCTTGCTCCAGTTTGGCGCGGATGAAATACCGGCCCGGCGCCAAATCCTTGCCGAACCAGAAACGTGAACGATCATCGAGCGATCCTTGGTAATAGGCGGATTTGCCGTCGGGACCCACTGCAATCCGCGCGTGGGCGCGGCCGGTCGCAGGAATCAGCTGCGGGTGAAAACAGTTCTTGCTTTGCGCCACCTCGAACGTGTCGCTCCACTCTTTCCCGATGTTCTGGCTCGGCTCCAGTGTCTTCTCATAGTAGAGGACTGCGCCGGCAAGGCCGGCATCCGGGCGCGGCCAAACGCAATAGACCAAGCCCGTCAGCGCGACCAGCCAGATGCATCCCAGCACTATTCGCCACGGGCGTGCGGAGAGGTTGGCGCCGGCGCATTCGTCCGCCGCAACGTCGCCGGTGGCCAAGGCGATGTCGTCCTGTGCGGGCGAGACGCCGGTCGCGGGCAACCGCTCGGCGATCAGGACCTGCAGGAGTTTGATTTCGCGGATTGTGGCGAACTTGCTATGGAGCACCCAGAACCACAGTTTCATGAGCACCGTCCCTTCCAGCGCCGTGATGATGCCGATGGCCATGAGCAGCGTCAACTTGGGGTTGTCGGTTTCGAAGAACAGCCAGAACATCAGCATTATCGCTGCGAACATGCCGGCAAGGAAGGCCCACAGGATGTGTTCCGCGGTGCGTTGTTTCCGGCGGTATTCCCGCGCGATCTGTTGGTTCAGACGCGCCACGTCGGTCGCGGGCATCGGCGTGGGACTGCACAGGGCGTCGCGGAGTTCGTGTTCAAATGGTTCCATAATCTTTCTCCATGATTTGTTTTAATTGCTTCCGGGCGTGAAAAAGCCGCGATTTGACCGTGCCGGCGGGCAGCGACAGTATCCCCGCCATCTCATCCAGGGAGAAATCCTGGAGATAATGCAGGGCCAACACCGTCCGACTTTCCGGCGAAAGCCGCGCGAAGGCGGCGTTGATGTCGGTGCGCCGCCCGTGCGGCGGCGGGGTTTCGGACTCCGGGGTTTCCTGGCGCAACATCTCGGTGTAGCGGTTCGCCCGATGGTTGCGGCGGCAATGGTCCGCGCATTTATGGCTGGCGATCTGAAACAGCCACGGGCGAAATCGCGCCACGTCGCGCAACGTCACCAGCCCGCGGATCACCACGAGCCAGGTTTCTTGCACCGCGTCCTGCGCGGCGGCCCAGTGCCCCGTCAGCCGGTAGGCGTAATTCAGGAGCGGTTGCTGCCACCGGCTGACCAGTTCCTCGAATGCCCCGTCGTCATCCGCCTGACAGCGCAGGAGCAACAGGTCGTCTCGTAGTGAGTCGGAATTTTCCATTGAGCTTTACAAATAGAGTCGTCTGCCGACGCCGTTCGGTTCAAGGAAACGAACGGATGCGCCACAGGGAGGTAACCAAGTTTCTTCAGCTTCCCAAGGCGCTCATCTCGGCCTCGACAGGGTCGGGATCATCCAGCGTGCTGGCAACCTCTGTCTTCACCGCCTGACGGAACCGCTTTTTCATGCGATGCACCGCAACCTTCAGAGCGGCCGGGTACATTCCACAATCGGCCGCTACGACCGCCTGGTCTCCGTGTGCAGCCTCGCCCATGAGCCACGGCTTGACCAGAAGGAAGAAAGCCTCGCGCCCTTCTCCGGCGCATCGTGCGAAAAGTCGCGCCAAACAGCTCGCGCGGCGGTGGCGTTGCAGACGAGTCAGTGGTCATTGAGATTCGGGCACATCATGCCACCGAATCCTGAGCTATTGGAGGGGAAAGGTTACACGCGGAGACGGCGCTCAGCGGTCACCTTGGAATGGTTTTACGCTGGCAATGACTTGGCGTAACATCGCCGGGTCATGATGGCGCGTCACACGGACGGAATGCCCGGCTACGGTATGAACACGAAGGAGAACACATGAAAAAGAACCTGATACGAGCGTGGTTGTGCTGGGCGGTCTTGTTAACGGCGTCCGCGGGGTTCGCCGACGAGTGGTTCGCGCCGTTCACGCGCGTGAGCGACTACAAGCCGAAAGGGCCGGCGCATTGTTTCCGCCAGTTCAACATTGACTGGAGCTGGATCGCGCTGAAGCCGGACCAACTGCCGGAATTCCTCAGCGAAGCGGACCCTGTTGCGGTGGCGGAGTTTTGCCGGCAGACGCATGTGGACGGCACGGTCGTCATGGCCGTGCCGCATCACGGCTATTGCACGCACGAGACACGCGTGGGCACGAAGTTTCCCGGCATGAAGGGCGACTGGTTCGGCCGGACCATCGAGGAACTGCACAAACGCAAGATCGCCGCGTTCGGCTACGTTACGCTGAACTGGAACTGGAAGTTCATTCGCGAGAACCTGGGGCGCGATTTCATTCACGGCAAGCCGGACGCCAACGGGGTCTGTTCGTCGCGGTGCGTGATTTGCCTGAACGCGCCGGGCTACCTCGAACTCGTTGAAGCCTACACGCGCGAGGTGCTGGAGAACTATCCGGTGGACGGCATGCGGTGGGACATTCTGATCTCAGCGAAGAAGGGCGGGCTTCACGGGTCGTCGGACTGCACGTGCGAGGGATGCCGGCGGCTGTTTCGGGAGATCTACGGGCAGGAGCTGACGCGGTGGCAGGATTTCGATGAACGGCGTCATATGGATTTCTACATCGCCACCACCACACGGGTAGTGGAGCGGTTGCGCGCGTTGTGCAAGCGGATCAAGCCGTCGGTGGATGTCTGGCAGAACTGTGTGAGCAGTTACCATGAGAACGACCTGAACGTCGGGCGGTCGCTGGACATCGCTTACAACGAGTTTGCCGACCCGTTCCGGCTGATGCTGCTGCGCGGCGCGATCGGCAAGCCCGCGGCAATCAACGGCCTGATGAACCACGCCGGCCCGGCTCTCGGAGCGCCGCTCAAGCCGCTGGATCACCGCGAATGGCGGACCTGTCTCGCGCTTGGCGGGCGTTGCTACTCCTACTACGGCCACAAGCAGACCAACCACAAGACACTGCTGCCGAACGAGACGCTGCAGGCGTGGCATCGCGAGCAACTCGCGCCATTCTACGCGATGGTCAGCCAGATCGAGCCGTGGCTGCGCGACGCCACGCCCGTCTCGCAGGTCGGTATCGTGTTCTCGGAGGCAACGCGATTCCGTTTCCCGAAATACGACCGCGCACCCTACGTCGCTGCGATGGAGCCAATCGCCAACGCCAGCCTCCAGCGCAGCGCGCCGGTGGAGTTCGTCAATGCTCTCGACCTGGCCAACCCTCAGAAGCAACTCTCGCGCTTCAAACTCTTGATCCTGCCGCTCACCTCCGGCCTCTCTGCCGCTGAACTCAACTGCCTGCGGCGCTACGTCCGCGACGGCGGCTGCCTGCTGGTCGGCGGCGATGCGTTGCGACACGACCCGCGAGGAAAAGAGATGAACGACTTCGCGTTGGCCCAGGAGATGGGCGTTCGGTTTCAAGCGTTCGCGCCGTCGGCGAAAGCTAGCTGGACGGCCAGCGGAAGGCTTGCCGACAACCCGATCCAACTCGATGGCAAAACGTTGGTCGAGGTGCGGGCCGTGGAGGGCGAGACATTGCTTTCCGCGCAGCGCGGTAACGCGAACTATCCCTTGCTGCACGTCAGGCCATTGGGTCGGGGCAGAATGGCCTATCTTGCCAGCCTCGACTCACCGGAGCTGACGCAGCGGGCGATTGACCTGCTGGCAGGTCCCGCACCGCTCGTGGTTCAACCGCCGGAAAGCCGTGTCATTCTCACGCGACAAGCGCCCCATCATCGTTGGGTGCTGCATCTGCTGGACGACGGCCCCTGCACCGTGGAGATTCGCCGCGAATTCGCTGCGGCGACCCGGATCTCGTGTCAATTCCCGGCGTCAGGTTGGACATGCGCTGCAGAGAAGACTGCCACCGGTCTGCAAATCAAAACCCAGGGTCAAGCCCACGACCGTCTGCTGGTGATCGAGTAGAGCGAAAGCTTGAACGTTTCTCGTTGGGCAGCAATACTTCTGCGCGAACAACAAGAACCGTCTGTCCATGTGTCACTTGAAAATTCTTCTCGCCGCGCTGCCAGAATGAAACTGGCTGTTCTCATCAGCGGCATTTTTGCATCCTTGTTGACCGCCGTTGCCGGCGAATACGATTGCGACGTGGTTGTCATCGGCGGCGGCAGCGGCGGGTTTGGCGCAGCGCTGGCCGCGGCGCGGCTCGGACTCGACGTGGTGCTGGTGGAAAAGGCCGATTGTCTGGGCGGCACGTCGGTTCGCGCGGGCGTGAATTGTTGGGAGATGGGCGTTGGCGCCACCGGCATTCCGTTCGATCTCTACAAACAGTTGAAGCGTCAGTCCAAGGCCATCTCGATCTATTCGTACGGACGCCACGGCGGCACCTTCGATCCTCAGCGGGAGACCTTTCGCTATCCCGGTGGCGAGACGGTCTCGGACTCAAGCCGCCGTTACCTTGACACGCTCAAACGCCACGTCCCGCGCGGCGAGAAAAACACACCGGACTACCGCCGCGAGCATTGGCATGGCGTGCCCTTCGAGCCGGAGGCGATGGCCAAAACAATGTGGACCTTGCTCGACGAGACCGGCCATTGCCGCGTCTTGCTGAACACCTCCTTCGTTGCTGCCGCCACTGACGCTGGCCGCATCCGCTCGGTCAAACTATCCAACGGCAGCCATCTGCGAGCGCGCTATTTCGTTGACGCCACCGGCGACGGCGCCGTCTGTGCCAATGTCGGATGCCAGATGATGTTTGGCCAGGAATCGCGGGATCGGTTTAACGAGCCGGACGCGCCTGAAACCGCCACGCAACGAATCAACGGCGTTACGTTGATCTATCGCGCCACGCCGGTGAAAGAGTCGCGCATCGAGCCGCTGCCCGAAGGCATCCCGGCGCAATGCTGGTGGCGGAAGAGTTTCACCGGCGCCCAGGTCAACCACTATCCCAACGGCGACCTGAACATCAACATGCTGCCGACGATGGAAGGGGAGGAGTTCATGCGGCTCGGCTACAAAGCCGCGCTGGCCGAATGCCAGCGGCGCGTGCGGGCACACTGGCATGACTGGCAAACGCGCATTGAGGAATTCCGCCGCTATCGTCTCTTGTGGATCGCTCCCGCGCTCGGCGTGCGCGAGTCGCGGCGGGTCGTGGGCGAATATGTCCTGACTGAGAACGACCTTCTCGCCAGCCTGAGCGGCCAGAAGCATTCCGACATCATTTGCCTTGCCGATCACATGATGGACACCCACGGCGGTCACTCGAAACATCGCGGCGATCTGACCGAGCCTTACGGCGTTCCTTATCGCTGCCTGATACCCAGGGGCTTTCGCAACCTGCTCGTTGCCTGCCGCGCCGCGAGTTTCAGTTCGCTGGCCGCGTCAAGCTGCCGTCTCTCGCGCACGATGATGCAGATGGGCCAGGCCGCGGGTACTGCCGCAGCGCTGGCGAAGGAACTGAACGTAAACTTGCCCGCCGTTCCCGCCGACCGCCTGCGCGCCGCTTTGCGCCAGCAGCACGTTCAACTCGAATACCCGATGCCCGATGTGCTGCAGTCGTATGTGGAGAAGGAATAGGCTTGTGATGACGTCCTGAAATCGTGAACGATTCTTTTCGTCTTCTTGTTTGGTTTATGTCGAGAGCACGGACTTGGAAGTCCGTCGGGCATGGACAACGGCCCTTGGAATAAGTGCATCATGAATACCAGTCGACGCGAGTTTCTCAAAGTCGCCGCGGGGTTGACCGCAACCGTTTGTTGCGCGGAAACGGCTGCGCCCCGGCCGGCGAAGATCATTGATACGCACGCACACTTTTACGACCCGACGCGGCCGCAAGGTGTGCCGTGGCCGGCGAAGAACGACCCGGTGCTCTATCACACCCGGCTGCCAAAAACCTATCGCGCCCTGCCGGTGCCGCAGCGGGTGGACGGAATCGTCGTCGTTGAGGCGAGCACGTGGGTGGAGGATAATCAGTGGATTCTCGACATTGCCGCGCATGACCCGCTCATCGTCGGTCTGGTCGGCAACCTGCCGCTCGGCACGCCGGAGTTCACGGGCCACCTGAAGCGGTTCGCGGTGAATCCGATCTTCCGGGGCGTGCGCACCCGCGATAAATCGTTCGAGAAATCGCTCGACGACCGCGCGTTCATCAAGGACCTGAGCGATGTGGCCGAGCGCGGATTGAGCTTCGATGTGCACTTCCCGCCGGCGTGGGTGGCGCCGTCCATCCGGCTCACGAAACTTGTGCCGAGCCTGAAGCTCATCGTCAATCACGTTGCGGGAGCCGACGTGACGGGCAAAGCGCCACAGGCGGAGTGGCAGCAATTGATGGAGAAACTGGCGGCTCATCCACAGATGTTCATGAAGGTGTCCGGTCTTGTGGAGGGCACCAAGCGCCGCAAGGGCGACGCGCCGGCCGAGGTGGACTTCTACCGGCCTGTCCTCGACATCCTGTGGAAGCTCTTCGGCGCGGACAGACTCATTTACGCCAGCAACTGGCCTGTCAGTGAGTATAACGCGCCGCTTGGTCGCGTGCAGCAGATCGCGATGAGCTACTTTGCCGAAAAAGGCCAGACCGCGCTCGACAAGGTGTTCTGGAAGAACGCACAGGTGGCCTATGGCCTGAAGGAGCGCGCGGCGTGAACAATTACCCCAAGAACGCATGGGCGTTGTGCTGGCTGATGTTTTTCGCCACGGCGCTGAGTTTCCTTGATCGCCAGGTCCTCTCGGTCCTCGCTCCGAGCCTGATGAAGGAACTCGGGATGGACAACACGGATTACTCGCGCGTGGTGTCAGCGTTCACGTTCAGCTACATGATCATGTTCACGGCCGGTGGGTGGCTGGTGGACAAGCTCGGCACGCGGTGGGGGTTGGCGCTATGCATAGCCGTCTGGTCGGCGGCAAGCGGTGCGCACGGATTTGCCATGAGCGCGCTGGGCTTGGGAGTGGCGCGATTATTTCTCGGCTTCGGCGAAGGCGGCTGTTTTCCGGCGTCCACCAAGGGCGCGTGCGAATGGTTTCCGGAGGCCAAACGCGCATTGGCCATCGGCATTGCCAACGGCGGCTCGGCCTTTGGCGCAGTGCTGGCGCCACCGTTGACTGCGTGGATGGCACTGCGGTTTGGTTGGCGCGGGGCGTTTTTTGCGACAGGCCTGCTGGGCTTCGCGTGGGTGCTGGCGTGGTGGATCACGACCTCCGGGCGTGATTCCGCCTCGTTGCAGCAGACACCGAGTCCGAAGGCCGCGAGTCACCATGTGCCGTGGCGCCAACTGTTGAGCGACGCTCGCGTCTGGCGGATTCTGGCAGGGCGGTTCTTCTTTGATCCGGTGTTCTACTTCTACATGTTCTGGATTCCGAAATACCTCTCCGACGAGCGCAAGTTCTCGTTGAAGGAAATCGGCGACTACACGTGGATTCCGTTTCTCGCGCTTGGCATCAGCAACATCGCCGCCGGCCAACTCTCCGATGTGCTGGTGCGGCGCGGCTGGTCACCGCGCAAGACGCGCGCGTGGCTGCTGACGATTGCTGCGTTGATTACACCAGTGTCAGGTCTCGTCATCGTCACGCCGTCGTCCGGCTGGGCCATCGGGTTGATGTCGGTGCTGATGGCGGCACACGGCCTCTGGATCTGCAATTTCCTCGCCCACATCAGTGATCAATTCCCGTCATCCGTCATGGCGACAGTGGTTGGCCTCTCCGGCACCGTCGGCGCCATTGCCGCCACCATTGCCAACCTCTGCACCGGCCCGGTGGTGGATGCTTACGGTTTCACGCCGATCTTCATCTGCACCGGCGTGCTCTATCCGCTGTCGGCGATCATTCTCCTCGCCGGTCGTCGGCCAGAACAGAAGGCAGCACTATGCGCAGACTCCTCGGCTCGTTGATCGTTCTTTCCAGCTTCCTTCCGTCCATTCCAAGTCAAGCAGCCGACTGGTGCGACGCCCAGCGGCCGTGTCGCGTCACTGTCACGGTTCCGAAAGAGAAGCAGGCGCGCGAGCGGGCGTTCGTTGTGTTGCCACTGGACTTCGCGGCAGACTTGGCGAAGCTGGGCATCCCTGCAACGGTGAACCCGCAGTCGCTGCGACTCGTGCAACCCGGTCGCGGCGACGTGCCGTGCCAGATGCGCGAAGGGCGTGTGGAATGGGCCGACGGACCTATCGCAGCAGGAGAGGAACGGAGCTATCAGCTCTACTTCGGCACGAATACTCAACAAGCGCCGGCTGCGAGCGCCGGTAATCTGAGGATTCCCGATTACGCGACGGACACCTTCGGCAAGGCGTGGGACTTCGACGACGGCGGCTTTGCCGGCATCACCAGTTGGGGCAACCGGGCGGAGTATATCCGCCGCAAGGTCGAGAATGGCGTGCTCAAACTTGATGTGGAGCAAGACCCGTATTTCATCTGGGGAACGATGTGGGGCGCGGAATCGCCGAAACGGCCGGCGCTGCGAATTGACGTGGATCGTTACTCGACACTGGAGATGCGTGTTCGTCAAAGCGTCGCCGGCGCGCAGTGGGACCTCTATGGCCGGCCCGTCGGCCGCGACGGTCTGTTGCATTACGAGTTTGGGGTGCGCGGCACGAACTGGCAGACGGTGCGGATTGACCTGCGCCGGGAGGCCAATTGGCATGGAACGCTCTCGGCCTTGCGCATTGATCCAACCAGCAAGATCACGGCGCACGTCGAGATCGATTGGATTCGTCTGACGCCACTGCAACAAGCGACACGCGGCGCGGTCGAGGTGCTCGGCACTCCAAGCAAACCTGCCGCGTGTGTGACGGTCGCGCTCGCCGATCCCCGACCTCGCGCCGGCACGATACAAACCGCTACCGTGCGCGTGAGCGACGCAGATGGAAAAGCGGTGAGAGGGCAACCGGTCCTGCTTGCGCTCGCGACTGGTTCTGGTGGCGTTCTCGACAAGGAACCGGCGAAGTCATCGCTGGCCGTGAACGATCAGGCGCGGCGGGCGCTGACCGACAGCTCGGGCGAGGCAGTGTTTCGTTATCGCGTTTCGCGTCGCGCGGGAACGGAGGCGGATCGGATGGAGGCGACGGCTGAGTTCAGCGCGGCGTCCGCGGCGAAAGTGGTTGTGCCGGTGCAGCCGGGGCCGCCGCATCACTACGTCGTCGAGCCTGCGCGACCGCGCGTGTTGCAGCCGGGCGACCCGCCGCTGGCGGTGACGGCGACGCTGGCGGACGAGTTTGACAATCCGTTGCCGCTCGGCAATCGGGAGATCAAATGGAGCTCATCGGGCGGCAAACTGCTGTTGGTGAAAGGAACGAGCGTGACGTTTCGCGGCGATCCGACGCGGCAGTGGGTCGGGCGCGTTGCGGTGAAAGATGCAGACGGTCTGGCCGGCGAATCCGCGCCAATCTCGACGTTGACGGGCGGGTCGCGGCCGAACCGTGTACGCTTGCTGCCCAACGGCTACTTTGCGGCGGGTGGCAAATCGTGGCTGCCGCTTGGCGGGTTCTACGCGAACTGGGTTGGTTTGCCGACGGGTGACGGCGAGTGGGACAAGCGCCTCTCGTTCACCGACGCCAGCGACGAGCAGGTCGTGGCGTGGCTGAAGTTTCTGAAGGCCAACGGCGTCACAGCGCAGCGGTTCATGCTGCGGACGCATCGCAAGAACGGCATGGAACCGATGGACATTGGCGGGCGCGTGAATCCCGGCCTCTTCGCGGCGTTCCTGCACTACCTCGACCTGGCGCGACCGTTTGGCTTCAAGTTCCTGCTCGTGCTGCACGAGGACTACGTCAAGCCCTGCTACTTCAATCGCGGTGCAATGGAGCGGTGGTGCCTGCCGTTGTTTGCCGGTGAGAACCTCGACGCACTGCCGGCATTCCAACGGCGCTTTATCCGCGATGGCGACCTCATCGGCGACATCGCTGACAAATACACTGATCCCGACGTGCTCGCCTGCCAGGATCGTTACGCGCGCGAGCTGATCGGCTTTGTGAAGAATAACCCACTCGTGTTCGGCTACGAACTGGAGAACGAGATGGTGAACTGTCCCGCCTCGTGGGCCAACCACGCCATGGCGACGGTGCGCGCGGTGGACGCGGACACGCCGCTTTGCGTCAGTCATGGCGGTGGCGGGTTGCACACGGCTGATCCCGCTTGGTGGAAGACGAAGACGACGATTGATTTCTACACCTATCATATTTATCCGCACGGCACGACGTCGCCGGAGATGGACTACGGCCTCGCAACCGACGTGCTGACGCGCTACGGCCGAATGGGCAAGCCGGCCTTCCTCGGCGAGTCGGCGGGCGATCAATTCTCTTACGGCCCGGACCGCGAGACGCGGCGATGGACGATGCGCGACCTCATTTGGTTCTCGCTCTGCAATGGCAACCCCGGCTGCTTCTTCTGGAACGCCCGCGGCAGCGAACTGGCGGAATTCCGGCTCGCGAACGAGATTGGCAGCCGCGTGAACTGGGCGACGTTCGAACGCAAACGCCCCGGCATCGCCATCCGCGTGCCGCATCCGCTCGATCATGACCAATGGTTCCGCTCGCCCGAAGGCGTCGCTGCCAACGCGATGATGGGGCGCTATGCGCGGCATTATCTGGATCGTGGTGTGAACTTCGACTTCGCGCTCGATGACGCGGCGGATTATCCGCAGAGCGCGAGTGTGGACCGTTTTGCGCCGCCAGAGCCGGCTTCGAGCGACTTCGCCATTTCGCCCGGTTACCAGCTTGCGTCGCTTATGCGCGCGGACGGTTCCGAGGCGCTCGTTTATTTCCGCAACTTTGCCGGCGTCAAGCTTTGGGAGACAGCCAAACCACACCCGTGGAAACAGTGGTTGCGCGACCGCAAACCGGCGGCGGCACGCATGACGGTAAACATTGTCGGCAAGTTCAACGCCGACATCTGGGATCTCGACACCGGCAAGCACGAGCGCCGGCGCGTCGCGTGTGGCGACGCGCTCGAATTGGGAACGAGCGACCACGACTTTGCCGTATTGCTGCGCCGGCGCTGATGTGTTTCTTGTGGGATTCCACTGGACAAACGGGCGCTGCGCAACGACAAGAATTGGCAGCTTTAACAGGAGATTCGACACATGCAGAAAATACTTTGGATTATCGCAGTCACGCTGGCGGCGTTGGTGGCCGCTGTGAACGCCGAAGACAAGATCACACCCAAGGTCACCGACGCGTTGGTGTTCGCGGCGCCAGGCAGTGTGAAGTTTAACGGCTGGATCGGCGAAGCGATGGCCACCTGCAAGACGGGGCGGATGTTTGCACAGAGTCTGCCCGACCTCATCAACCCGTTCGCCGTGCGCGAGGAGGACCGGATGTGGCGGGGCGAGTTCTGGGGAAAATGGTTTACGTCGGCGGCGTTGGCCTATCGCTATGACGGCGATCCGAAACTGCGGGCCATCCTTGACGAGGCGGTGAAGGGTCTCCTTGCGACACAGACGCCTGATGGGGGCATCACAACCTACAAGGCGGCAAACGAGTTCACCAACTGGGACACCTGGGGCCGCAAATACACGCTCCTCGGCCTGCTGGCTTATCACGACCTGACGGGCGACGCGAAGGCTCTCGATGCCGCGCGCCGTCACGCCGACCGCGTGCTGGGCTTCTTCGGGCCGGGCAAATCCGACATCGCCACCAACGGCTGGTGGACCGGCATGGCCGCCAGCAGCATTCTGGAACCCATGGTGTTGCTGCATCGTCGCACGGGCGAGTCGCGCTACCTGAAATTCGCCGAATACATCGTCCGCGCATGGGAAGGACCGAAAGGGCCGGACCTCGTCCGCAAGTCGCTTGCCGATATTGCCGTCTTCAAGATGTTCCCCGGACCCGACCCGTCCAAGAAGGGCTACATGAGCGGCGGCGCATCGAAATCCTATGAGATGATGTCATGCTACGAAGGCCTCGCGGAACTGCACCGTGTCACCGGCGAGCCGAAATATCTGGAAGCGGCGCGGAAGGTGTTTGCCAACATTCGCGATACAGAGATCACGATCATCGGCTCCGGTTCGAGTTGGGAGCGTTGGTGCAACGGCCGCGCGCGCCAGGCTGAGCCGGTGCCGGAGTGGATGGAGACCTGCGTGACGGTGACGTGGGCGAAGTTCGCTGCACAACTGCTTCGGTTGACCGGCGACTCGCTCTACGCCGACGAGATCGAGCGCAGTGCCTACAATCCACTGCTGGCGGCGCAAAAAGACGACGGCACGTGGTGGTGTCACTACAACCCGCTCGAAGGCCAGCGCGAGGCGGCGCCAGAGCATTGCAAGATGCACCAGAATTGCTGCGTCGCCAGCGGCCCGCGCGGGCTGAACCTGCTGCCCGCACTGGCGGTGATGTGCGGCAAGGACGGCCCGGTCGTCAACTTCTACGAGCCCGCGACGGTGAAGTTCAAGGAAGCGCAACTTGAAATCAAATCCGACTACCCGCGCGCGAACGTCGTGGACATCACGGTGCGCCCGCCATCGGCAAAGGAGTTCACGCTGAGCCTGCGCATCCCGGCCTGGAGCCGCGTCACGAAACTGGAAGTGAACGGCAAGTCCATCAGCGACATCAGGCCCGGCAGTTACGCCCGGCTGGCGCGGACTTGGAAGAACGGTGACAAGGTGCGCCTGAAGCTCGACTTCTCGGTGCGTTGCGAGAAAGACCCCGGTGGCTCCGGTCGGGTGGCGATCACGCGCGGGCCGGTGGTATTCGCGTTGGACAAGCGGGTGACGAAGCCGGCCGCCGGCAGCGGCACGGTCGCTGCCGACGCCAGCGGCGTGGTCAAGGCAACCGCTGCCAAAGCCAAGGGTGCGCGGATGGCGCTGGACGTGCCGTTTGACGTGGGCGGCAAGAAGACGACCCTGCGCTTTTGCGACTACGCTTCATCCGGCCACACGTGGAAGGAAGACTCCACGTTGCGTGTCTGGCTGCCGCAACCGCTGAACCTGGCCGAGCCGTTCGCGGGTCTCCATGTGATGAAGAAGTAGTAGCTGCGGCGTTGCAGCCTCCGACGTGGAGCCTTTGTGGGAGCCGAACGCGCCGACATCGCCGGCTTGAAGAATCCGGTGTTGTATCAGCGGGCGGGCTGATTAAGCTGCATACACGCAGTTCGGAATGAAACGTCGAATCAACATCTTGACGGTCGTTGCGTTGGGCGCAATCGTCTTTGACTGGGCGGCGGCGAACTGGATCGTGTGGTCGAGCTACGACAACGTCGCCACCTTGCTGAGGGAACCGGAGCGGCTGCGCGGCCAGCAGGTCCGGCTGGAAGTCCACGAGCTGTCGCCAAAAGCGCGCGCGCTCGCCGCGGTGGAGTTGTTCTCGCGGGCCGATTCGCCGGCGTTCCGGCTGGCGATCAACTATGACCATCACCCTTTCGAGTTGGTTTCGGGCGCTGAAACGCACATCACCGCTGCCAAGACGAAGACTCATTTTGCCGGCGCGGCCTGCGACCTGACAGAGAGTCGTCGCGCGCTGGCGGAGGTCGCGGACGCGCTGCCGAAGCTGTCGCTATGGAAGCGACTGCTGGCCGGGTTGTGGTATCAGCCCTACGTCGTCGTGTGGGACGCGCAGGGAGAACGGTGCTGGGACGTCCACTTCTACGGCGGACGAGTGGCCGTGGCGTGCAGCGATGGACTGCCGCGAGAAGTCCTCTACAAGCGATGGCTGGTGACGTTCCGCCGCGAGCCGCTCGCGGATGCCGCGCTGGCGTCCGGCCCGACGGGTACACCGCGTCCAGCGGCGCGGGTTGAGGCATCAGAGATGGACAAGAGCCTCTCCGCCGCATTGCGCATCCTGACGCTGCAGCTGGTCGAGGTACCGCGCGAATCTGACGCGTTTCGCCGCGAAGGCAACGGCTCGCTGGAGATCAAGAACGGTCAACGTGTGTTGCGGTTGCGCGGCAAACCCCACGAGATCGGTGTGCAGCACGGACGGCTGCTGGCGCCGAACGTCAAACGGCTCTGCGACCGCGTAATCTACGGCATCGGATTCTACTACTCCATCGAGAAGGGTGAGTGGTTTCTCGACGCGGCGGCAAAGCTGGTGGAGCGGCAGCGGCCGTTCATCGCGCCGGAGTATTTTGAGGAAATACGCGGCGTGGCCGACGGCGCGGGCCTGCCACTGGCGACGGTGCAGGCGGCGAATATCTTCCCGGAATTCTTTCATTGCAGCGGCGTGGCGGTTTTTGGGAAAGCGACGCGCGGCGGCACGCTGCTGCACGCGCGCGTGCTCGACTATATGACCGAGGTCGGTTTGCAGGACGAGGCGGTCACGATGGCTATCGATCGTGAAGGGGCGCGGCGGTTCGTCAACGTCGGCTATGCGGGTTTCATTGGCAGTGTCACCGGCATGAACGAAAGGAAGGTCGCCATCGGCGAGATGGGCGGTCGCGGCGAAGGCAAGTGGGATGGCACGCCGATGGCCCTGCTGTTGCGTGGCGCGCTGGAGAACTGTGACACACTGGAGGAAGCGCTCGACTACATGCGTCGCCGGCCGCGCACGTGCGAATACTACTACGTTGTCAGCGACGGCAAATCGCGCACCGCGCGCGGTGTGGCGGCCACGCCGGAAAAGTTCGAGGTGGTCGTGCCGGGAGAGGCCGTGCCGCTGCTGCCAGAACGGGTCGAAGACGCGGTGCTGCTGAGCGCAGGCCACCGTTACAAAGAACTCGTCAAGCGCGTGCGCGACCTGCACGGCCGGATCGGGGTGGGGGAAATGCAGCGCATCATCGCCCGGGGCGTGGCGATGAAAGAGAACCTGCACGATGCCATCTTTGAGCCAGCGGCGCTGGCGCTGTGGATCGCCAACGCATCGCGCCATCGCCCGGCGTGCGACGAACGGTTCGTGAAACACACTTGGGACGGTTTGTTTCCACCCCGATGATGTTTGCCCGGCCTCCAGCCCGCGATTTGCCGAACACAGCCGGCGAGCCGGAGCCGGAAGCGTTGTCCCGGCGTTGGAACCTCGTCGAGCCGCTTGCAGTCATGACGCTGCTGCTGACGGCGCTCTGGGCGCTGGCGTATCCTTTCGGGGTGCTCGGCGGTGTCACGGTGGCCAACACAATCACGCGTACGTTTGCGGGATTGTTGATGGTCTACATCTTCTTCATCAGCCCGTGGCGGCACCGCGACACGACGGCATCGCGCGGTCTGGGCAGTCCCGGGCGCGTGATGGCGGCGTTGCGCAGCATGACGCCGGGCAGGCGGCTGGTGTTTGGCGCGCTGCTGTTCCTGTTCATCGTATTTCTCACGGCGCTGGCCTATCAACAATGTCCCGGCGTGCTTCGATTCCTGCTCGGTGTGCCGCGAGACGCAACGATACGGTTCCGCGGAACATTGGGTGGACAGGTGGTTGTTCTCTGCGGTTGTGCCGGGCTGGCGTGGTTGTGGGCCATGTTCATCGTTCGCTACGACAACTTCGGCTCAGCGTTGCGGACGGCGGGCAGGATCTTGATGGTGTTGCTGCCGCCGTTCCTGCTTGTGGCGTTGCTGGTCAACGGTCCTGCGGCATTTGCGACGTTTGACGCAAGGAAGTTGGTCGAGCACGTTTTTGGCTACATATTCTGGGGCGCGTTTCAGCAATTGATCTTCTGTTCCTACTTTGGCACGCGGTTGCGCAAAGGGATCGGTCCTGTCGCCGAACCGCGCGCACGCCGCCGCCGGCGTTTCGGCGTCGCGGTGTTGAGCGGATTGTTCTTCGGGCTGATCCACATCAACAGCTGGTGGCTCGTGGCAGTGACATGGATCCTGGGCGTGTTCCTATCGTGGGTATTCATGGAAGACCGCAACCGCAACGTGCTCGCGCTTGGCGTGGTGCATGGCGTATCGGGTGCCTGCCTCGCGTGGTTGTTCCGGCGCGGCAGCGATGTTTACATTTCCCTGCGCGTTGGCCCGTGGGCGATGTCGTCTGTGCCTGATATCGCCACGATCGTCGTGACAACGTTGGTGATCAGCAGTTTCCTTGTGTTCATCCTGCTGGCCGCGCGCAGGTCGGAACCAAACCCGTGAGAGCGGACACATTGTTTCCGCGCTTGACGCAATCCGAGGTCGTGGCATAGTCTGAATGCGTTTTAGCAATCAAAATACGTTTGGCTAATAAAACATAGTCTTTCCCATTACATGAATCCCCGACGTCCATCCAGCCGAAACAAATATGCCGTGCCCGCCGTCGAGCAGATGCTCGACATTGTCGAGTACCTGGCGCAGAACCACCGCGGTTACGGCATCACCGAACTGGCCCGTGCCCTCGGCATCTCCACCAACGGTGTCTTTCGCATTCTCAAGTGTCTCACCGAGCGCGGTTATGTTGAGGTCGATCCAGCGGGTGGCTACCGGCTCGGCACGAAGTTCTTCACGCTTGGCATGCAACTCTACGCGCGGTTCGACCTGCGCCGCCGCGCGCGGCCGCATTTGGAGCAGTTGTGCGAGCAGTCGGGCGAAACGGCGCAACTGTATTCGTTGCAGGAAGACCATGCGCTTGTGCTGGACTGCGTGACGCCTGCCGCCAGTTCGTTCATCCAGGTGCTGCCTGGCAGCCGGATGGAGATCCATGCCAGCGCGTTCAGCAAGGCCGTGCTGGCGTTTCTGCCGGAGGACGAGGCGCGCCGGCGGTTGCCGCGCAAGCTGGTCGCTCTCACACCCCACACGGTCACAGATCGGGAGAAGCTGTTTGAGGAGTTCGCTCGAACCCGGGCCAGCGGTCTCGCCTACGACCGCGAAGGCTACATGCTGGGCATTTTCTGCATCGGTGCACCTGTGTTCAACGTCAACAGTGAGCCGGTGGCCGGCCTCGGCCTCACGGGACTGGTGAGCGTCTCTCATCCGGACAAACAACTTGCGCTGGAACAAGCCATTCTCACGTGCGCCGAGCGCATCTCGCGCGACATCGGTTACGAAGGAGGACTGTTTGAGGAGTTTCGGAAACAACGGAGGCCTGCATGATGAGGACAAAGAGCATGGAGCGAGGCTGGTTTGTGGGTGTTCTCGTGGCTGCTGCTGTGCTCGCCGAGGCGGGCGATCCCATTACACCGCTCACCTATCGCGATGCTGAATGGTATGGGTCTACTTTTTGGACCGGGCCGGACTGGACGCGCGTCGGCAAGGATTGGCACCACCCTGGCCAGAACACACCGAGCGTGCGCCGTTTCGCCGTTCCGCGCGACGGACGCGTGACGGTTACGGGCCGCGTGTTCAAGCTCCATCTGAACGGCGACGGTATCCGCGCCAGCATACGCCACAACGACCGCGAAGTCTGGAAGACGGAGATCGATGGAAAGGACGGCAAGGGCGTGGAGCCGAAGCTCGCGCTCGACGTGAAGAAGGGCGACGCGCTGCGGTTCATCGTCCACAAACGTGGTGGCATCGCCTGCGACACCACGGGCTGGGACCCGGCCGTTACCTACGCCGATGGCCAGAAGTTTCAAGCGTCGCTCGCGTTCGCCGCAAGGAAACAGGGCGAGGGTGGTTGGTTCTACGAGATGCTTGGCAAGGGAGAAGCGCCTCTACAGGCAAAGCCCGTCGTGCCGGTTCCGTCCGAGTTGAAGCAGGAATTGGCGCGGCTCGCGCCTTCGCTTGCGTCCCAGACCCACCTCGACTTGCTGTTGCTGGCGCTGGAGGAATGGTGGCGCGATGACAGGATGAGCGATGCGGTTGCAGCATACGTCGCTGCCATCAAGGAACACGCCGCGCGGACGCAAAAGCTCGCAGCGGAACTTGGCGACAGGCTTAAGCCTGAACTCCAACGGGCCGCCGCCAACGCGCCAGCGGTTGGAGTCCAAGCTTCAGCTTGCTCCGACCTGCCTCAGTTGCGCCGCCTCTATCTCCAGACGCGCCTGCTCAAGCGCGACATCGTGCTCGCCAACCCGCTGCTGAACTTCGACAAACTGTTGTTCTGCAAACGCGCCCAGCCGAGCTACAGCCACCTTGTCGGCCAATACTTTGGCTGGCGGCAGCGGCCCGGCGGTGGGTTGTTTGTATTGGAGAAGGTGGGCGGCTCGCTCGCCGTTCGGGACATCGTGGGTTCACAACTGCCCGCCGGCAATTACCTGGAGCCATGCCTTTCTTACGATGGCAAACGCGTCGCGTTTTCGTTCGTTGCGTGTCCATCGCAGACGCCGGACTCGAAAGCGCTTCCCGTCAACGAGCAGGGTGACGAGAGCGCTTATTTCCACATCTTCGAGGTGGGCGTGGATGGCACGGGTTTGCGCCAGCTTACGCGCGGCTGCTACGACGACATGATGCCGTGCTACTTGCCTGACGGCGGCATCGCGTTCGTCTCGACGCGTCGGCGCAGCTATTCGCGCTGCTTCGGACCGAACTTCAGCAATCGCTGGCACAGCTACACGTTGCATCGGATGAATGCCGACGGCTCCGACCTGCACATTCTATCGCTCAACGACGTCAGCGAATGGTTTCCGTCCATGTCGAACACCGGCGAGATTCTGTTCGCGCGCTGGGATTACATTGATCGCGACGCCGTCACACACCAAAATCTTTGGTCCGCGCGACCCGATGGCACCAATCCCATCGCCCTCTGGGGCAATGCGACGCCCAAGCCGCACTGCACATTCCAGGCGAAAGCGATCCCCGGCAGCCGCAAGATCGCGTTTATTGCGTCGGCGCATCACGCGGTCACAGGCGGGCCGATTTGTGTGCTCGACCCTGCGGTGGACCCGAACAGCCAGGATGCCATCACGCGCATCACTCCGGGGCCATATCCGGAAGCTGAATCGAATCAGATCATCGAGTATTGCGCCTCGCCCTGGCCGTTGTCGGAGAAATATTTCCTGGCCGCCTACAGTCGCGCCCGGCTGATCTTTGAGGGCGAGCACCTGCACAATCCGAATCCCGACAACGCGCTCGGGCTCTACCTGCTCGACGCTGCCGGCAACCGCGAGTTGATCTACCGTGATGCGAAACTCGGCTGCACCAGTCCGATGCCGTTGCAGCCCCGGTCGATGCCGCCTGCGTTGCCGAGCACGCTGACCGCTGAGGCGCCGCCGACGGGGGAGATGCTCGTCACTGACATCTATCAGGGCCTTGGCGACGTGCCGCGCGGCACGATCAAGGAACTGCGCATCGTCCAGATATTTCCGAAGACGACATGGCTCGCGAACTCGCCGCGCATTGGCATCGCAGGCGAGGAAAACACGCGCGCCATCCTCGGCACCGTGCCGGTGGAGGCCGACGGTTCCGCGCGATTCATTGTGCCCGCGCATAAACCGGTCTTGTTCCAGGCGCTCGACAAGGACGGCTTCGCATATCAGACGATGCGTTCGACGACTTACGTTCAGCCCGGCGAACGCACTTCCTGTGTTGGCTGCCACGAACATCGCATGTCCGCGCCGACGAAAACACGCGCCATGCCGATGGCGATGCAGCGGCCCCCGTCTCACATCAAGCCGGGTGAACTCGGCGGCCGGCCGTTCGCGTTCGTTGAAGTCGTGCAGCCTGTGCTCAACAAACATTGCGTCAAGTGCCACAGCGGGCCCGAGGCGAAGAAGGGGGTTGTTCTCACCGGCGAGCCCCACGGTGGGTTCACGAAGTCCTATATGTCCCTTTGCGGTGAACTGCCGTCGTCCAAACAACGCACGCAGCCACTCACAGACCCGCTGGTGCCACGGTACGCGCAGCGCAACCAGATCCAAACGACACCCGTTGGCGGCGTGCACGGCGCGCTCGGCAGCCGGTTGATGAAGATGTTGCGTGCCGGCCACAACGACGTGAAACTCACCGGCGCTGACCTGCGCCGTTTGGCGGCGTGGATTGACTGTAACGCCGTCTTCTACGGCTCGTTCGATCCCGCCGAGCAATCGAAACAACTTGCCGGTGAACCGATCGCCATGCCGCCCATCCAGTGAACAACACCGTGAAACCAACATACGCACTCACCTTGCTTGCCTGTTTTGCGGCATCGCTTGCTCTTGCCGACATGATGAAAGACTCGCCGGTGCAGTTTCCGGAGAAAGGGGCGCTGAAGGCGCAGTTTCCGCCCGATGTGAAGACCGAGCAGAAGACGCCGGAGAAGGACTACTCCATCTTCGGCACGCCGCAGCGGTCGCTGGAGCAGATTACGAAGATTCAGGCTGAGATGCCGAAGGGCAGATTTACGCCGCCCAAACCGGACTGGACGCGTCTCAAGCGCACGCGCCGCATTCTGACCAAGGGCGGCGAATTGCACATCCTGGCGATGGGCGACAGCATCGTCGCCGACACGATGCGCTCGGCGTGGCTGGCGAAACTGGCGGAAGCCTATCCGAAGGCAAGGATTCGCGGCACGGTCTATGTTCGCGGCGGCGGTGGGTGCCAGCATTACAGGGAGGATGGGCGCATTCAAAAGAACGTCGTGCCGCTCAAGCCCGACTTGATGTTCATTGGCGGCATCAGCCAGAAGGACATCGAGAGTATCCGCGAGGTCATCGGTCAGTTGCGCGCCGGGTTGCCGGACGTGGAGATCCTGCTGGCGACCGGCACGTTCGGCACCACCGACCCGCGCTCGCCGGAGGAACTGGCAAAAGACAAACGCTCCGGCGCCGGCGAGTATGGCGCCGCGTTGCGGAAGCTCGCGGCTGAGCAACGTTGCGCGTTCCTGAATATGACCCTGCCGTGGGCGGAATACATTCGCTCCACGAAGCTCCATCCGCACGTCTTCTACCGCGACCGTGTCCATGCGAACGAGTTCGGCGAGCAAATACTGTCGAAGATCCTGATGTCATTCTTCAAACCGTGAGAACACAACACATGGCGCTGCTGATCGTCGTCATTTTATGGCTGGCTCCGCTGGCCGGCGCGATTGACGCAATTCTGCCTCCGGACAAACTCCAAACCTATGTCGGACAGTTCAACGCTGCCGACAACGAGCTTTACCGGCAGCACGTGCCGAACGTCAAAGCGGCAGAATTCCTGCGCGCCAACGTGCCACGGTTCGAATGCCCCGACGCGGAGATCGAGCGCACCTATTACTTTCGCTGGTGGACCTACCGGAAGCACATCAAAGACACGCCCGATGGATTCGTCATCACGGAGTTCCTGCCGGCGGTTGGCTGGGCGGGCAAACACAACACGATCAGTTGTCCCGCCGGCCACCATCTCTACGAAGGACGTTGGTTGCGCGACCCGAAGTTCCTCGACGACTATTCGGTATTCTGGTTTCGCAAAGGCGGCGAGCCGCGCCGCTACAGTTTCTGGGCTGCCGACGCGATCCGTGCGCGCAGCCTGGTCAGCGGCGACGTGTCGCTGCCGCGCGAGTTGTTGCCCGACCTGATTGCGAACTACAGGGCGTGGGAAACGAACGCGCCTTCGCAAGGCGGCATCCTCCGCTACATTGCCACCCAGCCGGACAAACCGCGCGCGCATCTCGATTCGTGCGGGCTGTTCTGGCAACTTGATGACCGGGATGGGGGCGAGGTTTCCATTGGCGGCCACGGCTACCGTCCGACGATCAACAGCTATATGTTCGGCGACGCGCAAGCCATCGCGGCCATCGCTGACGCGGCGGGCAAGGCGGACATGGCACGCCAGTTTCGCGAGAAGGCGGCGCGGTTAAAGCGTCTCGTGCAAAGCCGGCTGTGGGATGCGCAGGCACAGTTCTTCAAAACGCTGCCGCGCGGCGAGATCGCGCAGTTCGTGGACGTGCGGGAGCTTCACGGCTACACGCCGTGGTATTTCAATCTGCCCGACGTGAGCCGTGCCGTGGCGTGGAAACAGGTCATGGATCCCAAAGGTTTCTACGCGCCGTTCGGGCTGACGACGGCGGAGCAGCGCCATCCGAAGTTCACAATCGCCTACAAGGGCCACGAGTGCCAGTGGAACGGACCGAGCTGGCCTTTTGCCACGGCGATAACGCTCACCGCGATGGCGAACCTGCTCAACAGTGCGCCGCAGGACGCCGTTGACAAGCGTGACTACTTCAACCTGCTGCGGATTTACGCCCGCTCGCATCGGTTGAAACTCGACGACGGTTCCGTGGTGCCGTGGATTGATGAGAACCTCAACCCGCTCACGGGCGACTGGATTTCACGCACGCGCCTGAAGTCGTGGGAGAACGGCACGTGGTCCGCCAGGAAAGGCGGAGTTGAGCGCGGCAAAGACTACAACCACTCGACCTATTGTGACCTCATTATCACCGGCCTTGTCGGTCTGCGTCCCCGGGCTGACGACACGGTTGAGGTCAATCCACTCGCGCCCGACGACTGGGACTACTTCTGCCTCGACAACATCGCCTACCACGGCCGGACGCTGACAATTCTGTGGGACAAGACCGGTCAGCGTTACGGCAAAGGACAGGGCCTGCGCGTGCTGGCCGATGGCCGCGAAATTGCTGCCGCCGGCAAGCTCCAGCGCGTCACCGGTCAACTCCTTTCAACGAACAGCAGCCAGACATCATCCACCGCCGCAGGTTGGACGAAGTGTGCGGGCAATCCCGTGCTGGGCGGCAAACTGGGCACCTGCTTCGATATTTCGTTGCTCAAGGAGGACGGCCGTTTCCGCATGTGGTTCTCGTGGCGGCCGAAGAAGAGCATTGCACTGGCGGAGAGCAAGGACGGCATCCACTGGAGTGAGCCGCTCATCGTACTTGGTCCCAACGCCGCCAGCGGTTGGGAAGACAATATGAACCGGCCCGTCGTCGTGAGGCGCGGCGACGGCTATCACATGTGGTTTACCGGTCAGGCCAGGGGCGGATCCTGGATCGGTTACGCGACGAGCCACGACGGGAAAGTCTGGAAGCGCATGACAGAGAAGCCCGTGTTTTCGCCAGAAGCGCCTTGGGAAAAAGTCGCCGTCATGTGCCCACACGTGATTTGGGATGACGCCGCGAAGCAGTTCCGGATGTGGTATTCCGGCGGCGAGCAGAACGAGCCGAACGCCATCGGTTACGCGACGAGTCCTGACGGCGTGGTGTGGACCAAACTTCCTTCAAACCCGATTTTTGCCGCCGATCCGAAGAGCGAATGGGAACGGCACAAGGTTACCGCCTGCCAGGTCATGCGCCACGGCGACTGGCACCTGATGTTCTATATCGGTTTCCGCACCGAGAGGTTTGCGCAAATCGGGATTGCCCGTTCGCGCGACGGCATCAGTGACTGGCAGCGCCTCACCGCCAATCCGATCATCCGTCCCACGCCTGGCGCGTGGGATGCCAGCGCCTGCTACAAACCCTTCGCGATCCTCGACGGCGACCGCTGGCTGTTGTGGTACAACGGCAGGAAGGACAGGGTCGAGCAGATCGGCCTCGCAACGCACGACGGCGGGGAACTTTGGCTTCCGTAATTGACCAGGACTACTGTGATGTAGAAGCAGCGCGATAATGGAATGAAGACGCGATCCAAAACCCTTGCCCTCACCGTTCTCCTGTTGGCGGGGGCCGTCCGCGCCATGGCGGACGAGGCTGTCGCGCGCCAGGGTCTTGATTCATTGCGCGCAGCAATTGACGATCTGGCCGTTTCGTTTCCGGGACGTTATCGAGCGGAGGAGTTTCGGACGCGCTGGGAGGAACTGAACAAGCGCGCGGGAACGGCGGCGATCACGAACGAAGTGGAGAGGTTGAAGTTCGATGCGCTGGTGGCGGGCAACCCGTTGCTCAGCCCGGGCAAGCTGCTGTTCGTGAAGCGCCATACCTACACGCCGGGCTGGTATTACGCCGAGTTCATGCGCGCCAGAAAGTCTGGCGGCGGGCTGTGTGTCTTGTCGCTGTCGGACGGCAAGGTGACCGACCTGTTCCCACAAATGAGCGGCGGTATCACCGACCGCTACGACTTGTCGTTCGACGGACGGCGCGTCGTGTTCGGCTACAAGAGTAAAGCCGACAAGGCATTTCGACTCTACGAGGCGCGCGTGGACGGCACCGGGCTGCGACAGCTCACATTTGATCCACCGGACGAGGCGCAGCGCGTGGCGCGGTTCCATAACCCGAAAAGCCCCTACTATCACACGACGGACGATTTTCATCCGTGTTACCTGCCCGACGGCGGCATCGTGTTTGCGTCGGCGCGTTGCGAGCGCGGCGTGCTTTGCGACCAGCCTGACGATCTCGTCGTGAACCTGCTCTATCGGATGGACGCCGACGGCGGAAACATGCGGCGGCTCTCCGAAGGCGCGCTCAGCGAGTCCACGCCGAGCGTGATGAACGATGGGCGCATCCTCTACACACGATGGGAATACGTGGACAAGGGTGTCATCGCCGTGCAGGCGCTCTGGGCGATGCGACCGGACGGATCGGGGAGCTGTGAAATCTACGGTGATGACATCGAGGACCCGATGGTGCTTATTCACGGTCGCGCCATTCCCGGCCAGAACAACCTCTTTGTCTGCACGGGCACGTTTCATCATCCGTTCGCGGTCGGGCCGGTCCTGCTGGTGGACATCAACAAGCCGATCCATACGCTGGAGCCGATTCGCTCGTTGACGCCGGACACGCGGGCGAGCTCCAATTTGATCCGCGAGCAGAAGGGTTCCTATGGCGAGACGTTTGCGCATTTCCGGAACGGCCGGTGGGTGGCGGACAACAAGGGGCCGCTGTTTTCGGAGCCATATCCGCTCAGCGACCCGGAGACGAACATGGGCGCGGGGAAGTATTTCCTGGTAGACTGCAATCCTGATCAGCCGTGGGGCCACACGTCAGCTTACGGGTTGTGGCTGATCGATGTGTTCGGCAATCGCGTGCGCATCCACAGCGACCCGCAGATTTCCTGCTGGCAGCCGATGCTTCTGCGAGCGCGCAAGAAGCCGCCGATCGTGACACCGAACGTAGTCGCGTCACTCCGTGACGCGATGTCATCATCCACGTCCGCGTCACGGAGTGACGCGGCTACTTTGGCGCTCACTGATGTCTATCGCGGCCTCGATGGCGTCCCGCGCGGCTCGGTGAAGTACCTGCGTGTCCTCGAACAAGTCGCGCGGCCGTGGTCGGCCCATCGGTTCTGGCCGGATGACAGCGCGCTTGGCCAGCATGCACCGATCAGTCTCTACGCGCACATCTACGTGAAGGTGAACCACGGTGTCGTGCCGGTGCATGAGGACGGCTCCGCACACTTCATTGTGCCGGCCCGCTGCAACATCTTCCTTCAGGCGCTCGACGAGAATTTCATGGAAATACAGCGGATGCGGACATTCGTCAATTTGCAGCCCGGCGAGACGCGTGGTTGCGTCGGTTGTCACGAAGGCCGGTCAGCGACGGCGCGCGTCAACGGGCGGTTGCTGGCGTTGGCGAAGCCCGCGGTTGCGCCCGTGCCGCAACCGGGCGAGACAGTGCCCAGAACAATCCACTACATCAGCGACGTGCAGCCGGTGCTCGACCGGCATTGTGTGCGCTGTCACGGCGGCGAGAAACCTGCAAACTGCCTCGACCTGAGCGGTGCGCTCACGCAGTTCTTCAACCGTTCCTACGAGAACATCATGAAGCAAAACCTGCTGAGCTATGTCACTGAGTTTTACGGCCCCAAGGGCAGCCAAATGCAGTTCACCAATGTCGTGCCGTTGCCGCCGCGCGCGCTCGGTTCGCACGCCAGCAAGTTCATTGCGGCCGCTCGCGGTCCGCATCACGACGTGAAGCTGTCACAAGCCGAACTGGTTCGCCTCATCACGTGGGCCGACACGAATGGTCCTTATTATGGCAGCTATTTCGGCCGCCGAAATCTGCTCTATAAAGACCATCCGAACTTCCGTCCTGTCCCAACGCTGGCCTCTGCTTGGGGCGACGCTGCCGGCACGGAGCATGAGACGGCTGGCTATCATCAACAGTCCATTGAAAAAACGGCCACCACGGCTTACGGAGGAAACTACAAGTGAAACCACTGATCCTCGCTATGACGCTGACAAGCCTCGCGTTGTCTTTCACGGCATCTGGCATGACGTCTGACACTGATCGCCTGGCCGGGCTTTACAAGCGCGAGCCGACACTTCAGGAAACGATGCTTGCGACGCGGGCGAAGTACACCGCGTGGGTCGCTGAGCAAACGCTGGCGCGCGCGGCGGTCACGTGTGGACCGTGGTTTGTCGCCGAGGGCGAAGGCGCGTCACCGGAAAAGGGTGTGGACCTCACGGCGAAAGACAAGGCCGGCAAGCCGCTCTGGAACAAACGGCCGGCATGGAAGGACGGAACCCTCATTCCTGCGGGAGGCGACAACCCGGCGCAGAAGTCGGTACTGCTTTGCCGCACCCTTACGGCGAAGAAAGCGGTGACGTTGACGGCTGGCTTCGGCGGCGGTGACAAGATGGAGGTGTGGCTGAACGGCAAACACGTTGCGTCGCAAGATACGCACCTCGACTACAAGCGTTACGGAACCGGCATCAGGCTGGAGGGAGACCGGCGCAATCAGTTCCTCCTGAATCTGCCGCTGACGGTGGGCGAGAACTGTCTGGCGGTGCGTTTGCAGCAGGAGCAAGTGGAACTGCGTTCGTATATGCGCCCCGAATTGTTGCGGCTCTTCTTCTCACCGTTGCCCGATCCAGTGCCGCGGTTCTGGGAGCAACTGCGCAAGGACTTTCCGCCCGCGAGCAACCGGCTGCTGGAGATGGTGAACGTCAACTGGTTCCAGCCGGGCGGCTGGTTCGATTGCCCGAAGGACGCGCAGTTCGAGAAGGAACTGCTGGCGTCGGTGAGCGCCGCGCCAGACATGCCGGCCACGCTCGAACAGTGCGTGGCTGCCGTGGACCTTGCCGTCGCGCGCGCGGACATCGCAAAGCTGCGGCTCGCGGTGGCGGAACTTGGCAGGTCGTTTCCGAAGGATTATCCCGCAACTGATTTCCTGCGGCGGCTCGATGACTATGAGCACAGGCTGAACTCCCGGACAGCGCGAGCAACATTGACCGAACTCGATCGCTGCCGCCGCCTGATGCTCGTGGACGCGAACCCGCTGTTGCGCGGGGCGACGTTGCTGGTGACGAAGCGTTACACCTACGACTCACAACACTATTACGACGACTACTATCACGGTCCGACAGAGTGGGGCGGCAACATCTGCGAAGTCTCACTCGCGGACGGCCGCGTTCGGGATATCGTCCCGCAACTCGCGGGTGGCATCTTCGACCGCTATGACCTCTCGACCGACGCGCGCAGGATTATCTTCGGCTATCGCGCGGCGAAACCGACCGGCTACCGCATCTACGAGGCCGGCATTGACGGCAGCGGCTTGCGCCAGATCACAACGCCGCCCGCCGACGAGGACGAGCGCGTTGCGAAATACGCGATGTATTCGCCCGACCAGTTGAAGCAAAATCCGACGCTCTACGGGCACTGGACCGACGATATGCATCCGTGCTACCTGCCGGACGGTGACATCGTATTTGTTTCGTCGCGTTGCGAGCGCAGCGTGCTCTGCGGCGGGCATTCGCTGACCACGACGAGCCTCCACCGGATGAACGCCGACGGCAAAGACATGCGGCAACTGTCACAGGGCGCGTTGAGCGAGTTTACCCCGACGATGCTGGAAGATGGCCGCATCCTCTACAACCGCTGGGAATATGTTTACAAGGGCATCGCCGCCATCCAGCCGCTCTGGACGATGCGGCCTGACGGAAGCGGCTCGGAGGAAGTTTACGGCGACAACATCGCCAACCCCGGCGCGTTTGTGCAGGGACGGCAGATTCCCGGCCGGCCCGATCTCGTTGTTTGCACCGGTTGTGGTCACGAACCGTTGGCCGTCGGCGCGATCGTGTTGCTGGACCTGCACAAGGACAAACGCACGCCGGCCGTGATGACGTCGCTGACACCGAACGTGGAGACACGCGGGTTGCGCGGCCTCTACCAGTTCCGCAATGGCCAGTGGAAGGAGGACGTCTTTGGGCCGTTCTACTGCGACCCGTATCCACTCTCGGACAAGTTCTTCCTCGTCTCGTGCAATCCAGACAAACGCTACAACGATCAGAAAGCCTACGGCGTCTACCTGCTCGACACGTTTGGCAACCGCGTCGAAGTCTATCGCGATCCGGAAATTTCCTGCTGGCAGCCGATGCTGTTGAAGGCGCGCCCGCAGCCGCCTGTGGTCGCGTCCGCACCATCGACCGGCATGATGAATGCGGCGAAGGAGGCGACACTGGTCGTTGCCGACGTTCACAAGGGCCTCGATGGCGTGAAGCCGGGCACGGTCAAGTGGCTGCGCGTGATGGAACAGATCCCGCGACCGTGGTCGGTGCAATGCGATGCCAAGCCCGGCGACAGCTTCCCCGGCCAGATGGTCGCCGTCAGCTACTACACGCACATTTGGATCGCGGTGCTCCACGGTATCGTGCCGGTCCACGAGGATGGTTCGGCGTACTTCACCGTGCCCGCCGACAAGAGCATCTACCTTCAGGCGCTCGACGAGAACTTCATGGAGGTCCAGAAGATGCGGACCTTCGTCAACCTGAAGCCCGGCGAGAACCGTTCCTGCATCGGCTGCCATGAACATCGCATCCAATCGCCGCAGCCGAAGCGGCTTGCCGCCTTGTGCCAGCCGCCCGTCAAGCCGGTGCCGCAACCCGGCGAAACCGCGCCACGGCCGATTCACTACGCCAGCGACGTGCAACCGACTCTCGACAAGCACTGCGTACGCTGTCACAGCGGCAGCGAACCGGGCGCAAAGCTCAACCTCACAAGCGAGATGACGGAGCACTTCAACCGGTCCTACGAGGAACTCATCGCGAAAGGAATGGTCAACTTCATCCAGGAATGGACCGGCCCGCGGATGAAAGACCCGCCGCCGTATTTCACCGTCGGCGGTTCGATGGCTCACGCGCCGGCCGTGCCGCCCTACACTTACGGTTCACACCAGAGCAAGCTGGTGGACGTGTTGCGCAAGGGCCACCATGACGTAAAGCTCTCGCGCGAAGAATTCATCAAGCTCGTCACATGGGTGGATGCCAACGCGCCGTTCTATGGCTCCTATTTTGGCCGGCGCAATATCCGCTACCAGAAGCGCCCCGATTTCCGGCCTGTGCCGACACTGGCCAGCGCGTGCGGCGTCATGCCCGAGCCGATGCGCCCGCCGCACATCTCCGCGCAACTGCTCGCATGGTGGCGATTCGAAGAAGACAAAGGTGAACGCACCCTTGACGCCTCCGGCAACAAACACGACGCCAGGATTGTCCACGCTTCGCGCACACCCGATGCGAAGCTCGGCGAGACGCTGAAGTTCGACGGCAACGGCTATGTCGAGGCCGGCGGACTCGGCGCGCACGAGACGCTCAGCGTGGCGCTCTGGGTCAAGTTGGGCGAGACAAAGAACACGTGGAATCCGTTGTTGTTCACGAGCACCGCGCGGCAGTCGGCGTTTCATTTCAGTCTGTTGCGCGATGGCACGCCCAATGTCGCCATCAACGTCGGCGGAACCAGTTGGATTCATCGCCGCGCCAAACGCCCGCTTGCCGTCGGCCAATGGCATCATCTTGCCGTTGTTTGCGATTCCCGCCCCGGTGGCAACATCCAGTTCTACGTGGACGGCCGGAAAGACACCGACATTTCGCTCGATACTAATGTGCCGCTGGACCTCGCCGCGTTCCGCCTCGGCGCATGGAGCCTGTGGGAACGCAGCCCGAACAACAACTTTCACGGCGCTCTCGGCAATGTGCGTATCTACAGTGGCCTGCTGGGCGACCGCGAGGTGGCTGACCTGGCCAAGGGCGTTTCGCTGCGCACTGCGGCGACCATCCCCAACAAGCCAAAACAGAACGAGTGATCCAGTTCAGGACAAGGCCTGCCGCGGCTCTGTTCGTTTACGGGCGTTCAGGATAGAAAGGAAAGATGAGCAACACTGCAAGAGACATAACCCGGCGGGATGCGTTGGGTGCCATTGCGTCGGTGGCTGCGTATGCCATTGGCACCGCGCGCACTCATGGTGCGACGGAGCCGCCGGCCGCCCCCAAGCCCACTCTCCACGTTTACTCCGATTACGGTTGGTTGCGCGGATTCAGCGTCGTGCCATCGTGGGGTGCGCGCATCGAGGAGGCATGGTGGAACTACGACGGCGCGCGGTTTCGCGAAGAGGTCGCGCTCGCGCGACAGGTTCACTCCAACTGTATTCGGCTTTGGATCGAGTTCACCGCGTGGATGGCCGACCCGGAGAGGGTCACGGCGAATTTCCTCGATGCCGTGAAGGCCATCGCCGAGTGCGGCATGAAGACGATGCCGTGCATCTTCAACCGGTGGCACGATTATCAATGGGACTACGGTGGCACCTA
>Ga0265297_10002788_pt1 | contig 34022 bp, 24 predicted proteins | sample Munlanlwell13791_FD_192502 | JGI IMG/M metagenome (GOLD analysis project Ga0265297, IMG submission 192502) | Leachate microbial communities from a municipal landfill in Southern Ontario, Canada - Leachate well 137-91 | ecosystem: Engineered > Solid waste > Landfill > Unclassified | place... | reverse complement strand
GGTTCCGAGGGGTCGCGCATACAAGTTAACCTGAACGGGATTACCCTGAACGATGCCGAATCACAGGAAGTATTCTGGGTGAACATGCCTTCTGTGGGCGATTTCCTGCAGAGTGTACAGGTACAGCGCGGCATTGGCACCTCGGTTAACGGGCCCGGCGCATTCGGCGCCACTGTGAACATGCAAACCCTTCACAATAATCCCGGTCCATACGGCACTGCTGACCTCAGTTACGGCTCCTTTAATTCCTGGAACATTTCGGCCGGCGCCGGCACGGGCCTCGGTACAGACGCCTCGTTTCTGCCCCGTGGCCTCGGCTTTGATATACGGTATGCCCACGGACGTACCGACGGGTATATCCGCAACGGGAAGGGAAACCTGCATTCTGTTTTCAGCCGGCTTTCCTTTATAAGACCGGACTATTCATTTAAGCTCTATTATATTTACGGCGAGCAACATACGGGTATCACCTGGGAAGGCATATCCCGGGAGGATCTGGAAAGAGACCGCCGGTACAACCCGGCCGGGGAATACACAGACGACCAGGGAAATATCCGGTATTACCCCAATGAGACCGATAACTATACCCAGCACCATGTGCAGTTGAACTATGCTCACAAGTTCGGTTCTGCATTCTCGTGGAGCCATACCCTTCATTTTACCAAAGGCGACGGGTATTACGAGAATTATAAGGAAAAAGGAGATAACGACTACATTGTGCGCCGTTCCATGGATAACACCTATTTTGTCTGGAGCGGTGTGGGGCACTTTATGCCCGGAGCCGGTCGCGGTCATACACCCTTCACGGCCGATCTGGGACTTAACTGGGCCGGATATTTTGGGAATCACTTTGGGCTCAGAACCAATCCCGTGACCGATCCCGATTTTGCCGCAGCCACTGAATATTATCGGAATACAGGCAATAAGTATGACATGAGTACTTTTCTGAAACTGAATTACAGACTTGGATTGGGACACAATACAGACAACGCGCTCCGGTTTTTTGCAGATCTGCAATACCGGAGAGTGAATGTGATCATGGAAGGCCCCGACAACGACGGTGCACTGCTCAATTATACTAAGGTGTGGAACTTTTTTAACCCCAAAGGTGGTGTTACGTTCATTTTCAACAAAGATCACCAGGTCTATGCTTCTGTGTCGGCCGGACACCGGGAACCCTCTCGAAGCGATATCAAAGAGTCCATAAAAGCGGGTCGGGCCGGTTTATTGAAGCCCGAGCAAATGACCGATTACGAGACGGGTTACCGGTTCTCCGCACGTACCTTCAGCCTGGGAGTGAATCTCTATGCCATGGAATATAAAAACCAACTGGTGCCTACCGGCAAAAAAAGCGATACCGGTTACGAGATCAAGGAAAACGTACCGGTTTCTTACCGCAGGGGCATTGAGACCGAGGCGGGATGGCAGCCGGCTGAATGGCTTCAGGTAGAAGGGAATCTGTGCCTGAGTACCAATAAAATAAAAGACGTGACCATTTACCTGGATACGTATGATCATCCGGATAATTGGAATCCCGTAGAAGAACAGATGTCTGAATATTACGAACTTACCGATATTATTTATTCACCTTCCTACACGGCGGCAGCACGGGTTGCTGTGAGACCTTTTGCCCGCAGGTCCGGGCTCCCCGGCGGACTGGAACTGGCTCTTACGGGACGTTTTGTGGGCAGACAATATTACGACAACACCTCGAATTCTGACCGGTCTCTGCCGGCTTACCAGGTCCTGGGATTTAATGCATCTCAGACATTTTCGACCCGCCGCTGCGGTATATTCCGGCTGGATCTGTTTGCAGACAACCTGCTTAACCGGAAGTACTGCGCCAGTGCCTGGGCATACCGGGCCGCTTTCAGAGATACCGGTACCGTGGAATTGAGCGAAGGTTTTTATCCTCAGGCCGGGATAAATTTTATGATCAAACTTTCCTGGAGATGGGGAAACTGATTCTTGAAGTATTCGGCGCGGTCACGGGACTGCTTTATGTCTACCTCGAGATCAGACATCGCCGCAGCATGTGGCTGGTGGGACTTATCATGGCCGTCTGCTATATGGTTGTATTTGGGACGGAACGTTTGTATGCTTCGGCCGCTCTGTATTTATATTATTTTATTATAAGCATTTACGGCTGGTTCCGTTGGCGTGCTGCCGGAGAATCGCAGGGTCCCGAAGTACGTCATATCTCCGGGAAGGAACTGTGGCTTTCGGCAGGCCTGCTGCTTGTAATCTTTGCGATCCTCTGGCAGATAATGGCCCGATTTACTGATAACCCTCATCCTTTATGCGATGCTGCTGTTACGACGCTCAACATTGTGGCCACATGGCTGCTTACACGGAGCATTATTGAACAATGGTTTCTGCTTATGGCAGCCAATGTCCTGGCCGTGGGTCTGTACCTGTCCACAGGACTCTATCCTACAGCAGTCCTGTTTGTTGTGTATTTCATTGCCTCAGTGACTGGTTATGTCAGATGGAGACAAAATATTTCGTACATTTGTTAAAATGTACTCATATGAAAAATATTCTTATAACCAATGTCCTTTTCAATAAACAGAGAAAGGACATACTGATTGAGGGAAACCTTGTTTCCAAGGTGGAACCGGCGGGTACCATTCCTGCCGAAGGATATGACAAAGTCATTGACGGGTCGTCCAAAGCGATTATCCCCGGGTTCGTGAATTCACATGCGCATTCTGCCATGACGCTATTCAGGGGAGTGGGAGAGGATGTGCCGCTGGACCAGTGGCTCAAAGAACGTATCTGGCCTTATGAGGCTAAACTCGACGAAGAAATGGTTTACTGGGGTGCCAAACTGGCTTGTATTGAGATGATAAAGACCGGAACAACCACATTCAACGATATGTACTGGCATATAAAAGGTACGCTCCGCGCCGCCGAGGAAATGGGCATGCGTTCGGTACAGTCTTACTGTTGGATGGACAGTATGGACGAAAGCCTTTTTGAAGAGAATAAAGCCCGTTTACAGAAAGCCCATAGAATGAGCCTGGACTGGAGCCCGCTTACCACTTTTGCCATCAGCCCGCACGCCATCTACACTGTCACCGGTAAAGCTTTCAGATACATTAACAGTTACGCCAGGGACAATGACCTTATTGTGCATACCCACCTGGCCGAGACACGTTCGGAAATGGATCAGTCTGAAAGGGATTACGGAATGAGCCCCACCGAATACCTGAACAAACTCGGTCTTCTGGGCCCGAATCTTGTTGCGGCGCATTCGCTCTGGCTAAGCAGCGATGATATTGCCCTGTTGGGAGCTAACGGAGTGAATACCGTCCACAACCCCAATTCCAACCTCAAGCTGGCCTCGGGTTACAAATTCAAATACAATGAACTGCGCGATGCCGGGGCGAACATTTGCCTGGGCACAGACGGTTGTGCCTCGTCAAACAACCTGGACATGATAGACAGCATGAAGACGGCTGCCCTGCTACAGAAAGTGTGGCGCAACGATCCGGGTGCCATTCCCCTGAAAGAACTCATGGACGTTGCCTCGTATAACGGGGCCCGCGCACTTAGAATCCACGCCGGCCGGATAGAACCCGGTTACCTGGCCGATGTGGCGCTTGTAGATATGAACCGGCCCTCTTTTGTCCCCGGACATTATTTCCTGGCCAACCTGGTCTATGCCGCCAATGGCGAATGCATAGACACGGTTATATGTAACGGAAAAATACTAATGGAAAATAAATACATTCCTGGAGAAGATCTCATCTACAAAAAAGTGCAGGAGGTTGCAGACCAGGTGGTTGATTATAAGAAAAGGAAAAAAGCATGAATGAATCGAATATGAAGAAGTACCTGGAATCTGCGGATTATATACGTGAACGCATTAGCATAAGTCCCAAAGTGGGTATCATTCTGGGAAGCGGCCTCGGCAAGCTGGCCGATTCCATTACAGACAAAGAGGTCATTCCCTATGCACAAATCCCGAATTTTTTGCTGTCCACCGCCCCGGGACATCAGGGAAACCTTATTGCAGGCCGTCTGGGCGGCAAAGAAGTTATTTGCATGCAGGGACGGTTCCATTATTACGAGGGCTACGGCATGGAACAGGTTACCTTTCCCATTCGTGTATTCAAATTACTGGGCGTAGAAGTGTTATTTGTATCGAATGCGGCCGGCGGCATCAATCCCAAGTTGAAAGTAGGGGACCTGATGATCATAAAGGACCATATCAACCTGTTGCCCAATCCGCTTATTGGTCCCAACCACGAAGAATTCGGGACCCGTTTTCCCGACATGACAAGGGTGTACGATAAGGAACTCATTAAGATTTGCGAAGATATGGCCGAGATCCGCGGCATACCTGTCCGTCACGGGGTTTATGTGGGCAGTACGGGTCCCACCTTTGAAACACCTGCCGAATACAAATTCTTTAAAACTATAGGTGCAGATGCTACGGGCATGTCTACCGTTCCGGAGGTTATTGTGGCCCGTCATTGCGGTTTTCGTGTCTTTGGTATGTCGGTCATTACCAATGAGGCACATGATTTTGCAGAAGATTTTGTGAACGATGGAGCCGATGTCATTGTCAAAGCCGATGCAGCAGCAGAAAAAATGTCCACGTTATTTGTCGATATCGTTGCAAATATGTAGAAAAAATATCTACATTTGTGAGTTTATTTTTGTAACTAGGAGTAGTAGAGATGCCAAGTAAGAGAGAAATTAAGTTCTGTCTCGTTTATAGAGACATGTGGCAATCGTCGGGCAAGTATGTTCCGATGGTTCATCAATTAAAACAGATTGCTCCCCTGATTATTGATATGGGTTGCTTTGACCGGGTTGAAACGAACGGCGGTGCTTTTGAACAAGTGAACCTGCTGTTTGGTGAAAATCCGAACGTTGCCGTTCGTGAATGGACTAAACCTTTGCGTGCGGCCGGTATACAGACAATGATGCTTGAACGCGGATTGAACGGAATACGTATGTACCCCGTTCCCGCAGACGTTCGCCGTCTTATGTTCAAGGTAAAAAAAGCCCAGGGTACAGATATTGCCCGTTCATTCTGCGGACTGAACGATACACGTAACCTGGAATTATCCGTAAAATATGCCAAAGAAGCCGGAATGATTTCCCAGGCGGCTTTGAGTATCACTTATTCTCCCGTTCATACGGTAGATTACTATTTAAGAATTGTGGATGATCTGGTCGCTTTCGGAGCCGATGAAATAGCCCTCAAAGATATGGCCGGAGTAGGACGTCCTACCATGTTGGGAAAACTGGTGCACGGGATCAAGACTAAATATCCGCATATAAAAGTACAGTATCACGGTCATACCGGTCCCGGATTTTCTGTTGCTTCTATGTTGGAAGTGGCCAGGGCCGGAGTGGATATCGTGGACGTAGCAATGGAACCTCTCAGTTGGGGCATGGTGCATCCCGATGTTATTACCATTCAGGAAATGTACCGCGAAGCCGGCTTTGAGGTTAAAAATATTAATATGAAGGCCTATATGGAAGCACGTTCCATGACACAGTCCTTCATTGACGATTACCTTGGTTATTTCATAGATAAAGGAAACAAGGTAATGACTTCATTATTGGTTGGTTGTGGCCTTCCCGGAGGAATGATGGGATCGATGATGGCCGACCTGAAAGGTTTCCATAACGCAATCAACATGTCACTCCGTAATCAGGGAAAGAAAGAACTGACTCTGGACGGACTGGTTACCATGTTGTTCCAGGAAGTGGAATACGTATGGCCCAAACTGGGATACCCCCCGCTGGTTACCCCGTTCAGCCAGTACGTAAAAAATATTGCGTTAATGAATCTTATGCACCTGTTAAAAGGTGAGGAACGTTGGAAAACGATTGACAAGAATGCCTGGGATATGATCCTTGGCAGTACAGGTAAACTCCCCGGCCCTCTGGCTCCTGAAATCATTGCTTTGGCAAAGGAACAAGGGAAGGAATTCTTTACGGGCAATCCTCAGGATGAATATCCCAATGCTTTGGATGAATACCGTAAGGAAATGAAAGAAAATAACTGGGATTTCGGACAAGACGACGAAGAATTGTTCGAACTGGCCATGCACGACCGTCAGTACCGCGACTACAAGAGCGGTGTTGCCAAGGAGCGTTTCCAGAAAGAATTGGAAGATGCCCGTGAAAAAGCCAATGCCCCTATAGTGACCGTACGTCCCGTGGTAGAAATGCCCAGGATGGACGTCAACAAAGTAATAGAGCAGTATCCGAATGCTCAGCCTGTTCAGGCTACCGCAAAAGGACAGGTTATCTGGGAATATGCCGTTGCCGGCGATTCCAAGGAACCTCCCGTTGGTACAAAAGTTAAGGATGGTGAGAATGTTTGCTTTATCCAGACCTATTACGGTATGGAACCCGTGAACGCACTTGCATCCGGTAAACTGGTGGTAGTGGCCGCCAAACAGGGAAGCCTTGTTGAGAAGAATGAAATTATCGGATTTATTGCCTGATTTGAAGATTTTTTTCCACAACTTTTTAAACCTATTAAACAATGAAAAAATTATTCCTCACGGTGATGTGTATGAGCTTCATGTTGCTCTGCGCATCTTGCAACAGTTGCAAGAACCAAGATGCTGTAAAAGAAGGTGAAACCGAGTGCTGCCAAGACAGCACCGAATGCTGCAAAGACAGTACAGAATGCTGTAAACAGGATAGTACTGTTTGCGACAGTACCGCCGTTCAGCAAGAAGTAGCACCTGCAGAAAAAGTGGCAGAATAAATGCTGCCTTAGCATGGGTCCCGCCAGTCTTTGAAAAAAGATACTGACGGGATCTTTTATTTATCTTTGACCGGATGAAAAAAAAATTTAAGCTGGCACTTCCCTGGCAAATATTGATTGGTATCTGTCTGGGAATTTTGTTAGGGATCTTTGGAAGCGAATATGTTAAGTATACAAAATGGTTAGGAGACCTTTTTCTCAGAGGCCTTCAAATGGTTGTCATTCCATTGGTATTCAGCGCACTGGTCATGGGCGTTTCGAGCATTGGCAAATCGGCCGACCTGGGACGCATTGCCGGCAAAACATTTGCCTACTACGTGGCTACCACGTTAATTGCCTGTGTACTGGGACTCCTTCTTGTTAATCTGTTTCAGCCCGGTCACGGAGTAGATCTGAGATTGCAGGATACCGTCACAGGTCTCGATCCCTCAAAGGTCTCTTTTATAGATCAGATAGTAGCCATTGTTCCCGACAATATAGTAAAGGCCATGGCTACGGGCAATATGCTGCCCGTCATTTTCTTTGCCATCCTTTTCGGGTTTTTCATAAATGTTTCTTCCGATAAAACGCGTGTACTCCTTACAGACGTTTTTAACGGTTTATACGAAGTGATGATAAAGATCACTTTTCTTGTTATACGGTTTGCCCCTGTTGGCTTATTTGGCGTGGTGTCCGGAATGGTTGGCGCCCAGGCGGGCGATCCCAAAGCACTGGGTACCATGTTCGGCAGTCTGGGAATATATGCCGCTATTATTGCCGGAGGTTGCATCATTCAGGGTCTGGGAATTCTACCGGCCATCTTTGTGGCTTTTACCCGTAAGAATCCCTTTAAACTTATGAAGCAACTGGGAACCGGGCTGATGACCACTTTCTGTACGGCTTCCTCTGCTGCCTCGCTGCCTATTAACCTGCAGGATATACAGGAAAAAACAGGAGTGTCCAGAAAAATAGCCGGTTTTTGTCTGCCGTTGGGAAATACGGTAAACATGAACGGCACGGCGCTTTTTGAATGTGTAACCGCTTTATTCATTGCCCAGGCTTACGGTATTGACCTTACACTGGGGCAGCAGATAGTAGTGATCCTTACGAGCCTGCTGGCCGCTGTGGGTTCTGCGGGTATTCCTTTAGCCGGCCTGGTCATGCTGGCCGTTGTTCTAAATGCAGTGGGATTGCCATTGGAAGGCATTGGGCTTGTACTGGTTGTACAGCAGCCTTTAGATATGATCCGGAGCGCAGTCAATGTCTGGGGAGATCTCACAGGTGCCGTCATAGTTGCTAAAAGCGAAGGTGAAACACTGAACTTATAGGTCATGGATTGTCAGTTTATTTGCCCCTCGTGCGGGGCCCGGTATGCTGCCGATATTCCAGTATGGCGTTGTGAGTGCGGTAGTTATCTCGATCTTGAATACATGCCTGTGCTCGACAGAGCGCGTCTTAACGACCAAAAATCACTCTGGCGCTACGCCCAGGTTCTTCCCCTGGAAAATACCCGTGAGGTTGTATCCTATGGCGAGGGATACACCCCCCTGCTTCCTATGGAATACTGCGGGGTCCGCTTTCTCGGTAAAATGGATTTTCTTATGCCTTCGGGCTCTTTCAAAGACCGCGGGGCAACCCTCATGATAAGCAAATGCAGGGAGTTGGGTCTCAAAGAGATCGTAGAGGATTCGTCGGGTAATTCCGCTTGTGCGGTTGCGGCTTATTGTGCCCGTGCGGGCATCAGGGCCAATATCTATATGCCCGCCGGCAATTCCGCCGGAAAGACCGTGCAGGTTAAAGCTTACGGGGCCACATTGCATCTGATTGCAGGGAACCGTATAGATTGTGCCAATGCGGCAATTGAAGGAGCTACCCGGAGTTATTACGCCGCCCATGCATGGAATCCTTATTTCCTTCATGGAACTAAAACGGTGATATACGAGATTGCCGAGCAGCTCGGCTGGGAAGTGCCCGATTATTTTTTTATGCCCGTGGGTAGCGGATCTCAGATTCTGGGTGTTTATCTGGGCCTTACAGAAATGAAAAGAGCCGGCATTATTGACAGGATGCCCAGATTAATGGCGGTTCAGAGCGATAAATGCGCTCCGCTAAAAGATTATATGGAAGGCCGCGAAACGCCTGTGTCGGCACATAATCCTTCCATTGCGGAAGGTATTGCCATACACCGTCCGGTAAGACTAAAACAAATAGTGCATGCTGTCCGGGAGACCGGAGGCGATTTTGTAACGGTAGACGATGCACAGATACTTAATGCCATGAAAGAGGCGGCCCTGCAGGGTGTGTTTATTGAGCCCACATCTGCTGCAGCCATCGCCTCGCTCGAACAATATAACGGAATCATTAATAAAAACGAAAAAGTTGTCGTATCTTTAACCGGCAACGGATTGAAAGCATGGAATCACTTTCATTTATACAATGGGCACTTGAGCACCTGAATTACTGGACTGTTGCGCTCCTGATGACCATAGAGAGCTCATTCATTCCTTTTCCATCGGAAATTGTTGTCCCGCCGGCAGCCTATCTGGCTGCGGCAGGGGAACTGAACGTTTTTCTGGTTGTTCTTTCCGCTACCGCGGGAGCCATCTGCGGGGCCCTTATCAATTACGGCCTTTCGGTGTGGATTGGCCGTGCGCTGGTGTACAAATTCGTGAATTCAAGGTTGGGGCATGCGTTACTGCTCAGTGAAGAAAAGATAGTGAGAGCCGAGGGGTACTTTGTAAAATACGGAGCCCTGTCCACTCTTATAGGCCGGCTGGTACCCGCTGTGCGCCAACTCATCTCCATCCCCGCCGGTCTGGCCAGGATGCCTCTGGGTTCTTTTGTACTCTTTACAGCCATTGGAGCAACAGCCTGGAACTCAATCCTTGCGGCGTTGGGATATTACCTTCACAGCGTGGTGGATAAAGATCACCTCATGGAACAGGTATCTTTGTATACCACTCAGATTTCCTGGATCTGCATTGGTATAGGAGTGCTTGCACTGCTGTACATTATATATAAAATGATATGGAAATAATAATTATTCTGCTACTTATACTTCTCAACGGCCTTCTGTCCATGACAGAGATGGCCTTTGTATCTTCCCGTAAGTATAAAAACGAAGCGGATGACCGTTTTCTTTCCACTATCCAGATAGGCATAACGCTCATATCCATACTTACCGGTCTTTTTTCGGGTAATGCTCTGTCGGAAGATTTAGCGCTGGTGCTGGCCAAATGGAAGCCGCTGGCTCCCTATTCGGGCGGAATAGCCACTGTGCTAATTGTGGCGGTGGTTACTTATCTTACCTTAGTGCTGGGAGAATTGGTCCCCAAAAGACTGGGGATGGTTGTGCCGGACAAAGTGGCCAGGGCCATGTCCGGCTTTATGCGTTTTCTGAGAACCATTACGTACCCCATTGTGTGGTTGCTTTCTAAAAGCACTACGGGGGTGATGCACATCCTGGGGCTGGGAAATCTGGCCGAGGCAAAAGTCACCGAAGAAGAGATCAAGGCGCTCATTGAGGAAGGCCGCGAAGACGGCGAGATCAAGGATGTTGAACAGGAAATGGTGGAACGCGTATTCAACCTGGGTGACCGGACCGTGGACTCGGTAATGACCCACCGCAGCGAGCTGGTATGGATAGACATTAACGATCCTATGGAAGCGATCATTGTTACTATACAGGAAAACCTCCACGGCGTTTATCCCGTGGCCGACGAGCAACTGGACCAGCTGCTTGGTGTAGTATCAATGAAAGACCTTTTTGGTAAAATAGACAAACCCGGTTTTGACCTGCGCTCTGTTATTCACAAACCGCTTTTCCTGCCCGAAAACCTGAGCGTCTATTCGGCTGTGGAACATATCCGCCGCTCTTACAGCAAATATGCACTCGTTACCGATGAGTTCGGGAGCATTGAAGGCATGGTTACCCATTCAGATATCATGGAAGCCCTCATTGGAGAACTTCCCGAAAATCTGGAAGACCATGATATTGTTCCGCGGGAAGACGGATCGTTTCTTGTTGACGGACAGTGTGACTTTTATGATTTTCTGCAATATTTTGACATAGAGGATCTGGCGGCGGTATATGACTACAACACACTGAGCGGCCTTATCCTGGACGAACTGGAACACGTTCCCGTTACCGGGGAAAAGCTTGAATGGCAGAGTTTCACCATGGAAATAGTAGACATGGACATGGCCAGGATAGATAAAGTACTGGTCAGTCGGATTAAAAATATTTCCCAAAGTTGATATAAAATCCAAATTTTGAACCCGGGTGCAGGCCGTACTCAAGCATAACATCTATCGGTCCCAGCGGACTGTCAAATGAATAACCCAGTGCGCCTCCCAGCTTATTCATGCCTATGTTCCAGTCAATGAGTTCCAGAACCGTATGGCTTATTCTGGCCACATTGGCTACAGCCCATACATAATGGTATTTGCCCAGCCTGTACCGGGCCGTGAATGCAGTGGAAAGGTATTTATTGTCTACCACTTCTGTAGGCTTAGACCCGTAGAACGGCATCTGAAAATCCATATAATGTGATGTTATATTCCCGCCCGCATAATTCTGGTAAACAAAAGCAAATTCATCTCCAAAAATAAACCGTCCGTAAAAAGCCGGCACTAATGTAAGCCGTTCCGTTGCCGGTATGGCCACCGATACGGTGGTTGTGTACGAAGAAAACGGCTTCCCGCCTTTATAATGTGAAAAATTGTCCGTAAAGAGTGCGTATTCCGCGTGGAACTGGGTTCCGCTGTGCGGGTAAAAGGCGTTATCGTAACTGTCGTAATTTACTCCGGAACGGAAACTGATAATGTTTTCCGACATTTTTTTTCGCGTAACACTTTCTGTGGCCATAAGATACCTTTGTGAGAAAAAATAGTCGAGACGGGCACCCAGGTAAAAATTAAAATTCCTGAAATAAAAGTTAGCTATGTCAAGATTAACGGTGTTCAGGTGGAAGCGTATATTTCTCATGGTGGTATCGGCTCCGGTATACATATTCATATTCCCAAAACGGTAGCGGTACGAAAGCCCAAAGCGTCCCAGCCAGGCATCCTGATAGAAGACTCCCACGTTCACATACGGATTGGTGGAAAGCCTTCCGGTAACCTCCAGCATGCCGCCCCGGAGGTTGCGGGGGGCCAGTACACCGTTCAGGTAGCCCGAGGCGATGTCCCGTGTATCGAAACGTACTCCCAGGCTAATGGCGCTCAGTACGCGTTCGCTACAGGTAAACATGATGTCGTTCCACCCCTTGAACTCCGATAGTTCATAGGAGATAGAGGCAATACTGCCTGTCCCTTTAAGGCGTTGCAATGCCTGTTGTATTTCATTAACCCCTACTAATGTATATTCCTTAAAACGGAGCATCCGGCGCAGGTTATTCTCGTTCAGTGATGTGAGCCCCTGGAAATAAATTTCACCAACCTTTATGCTGTCTGCAAGTGGATTATTGGTTCCCGGCTCTCTATTGGACGGAAACTTATAATCCACGTCGGGCGTGATACCTATCCTTTCTTTGAAAGCCATTATGGCGTCCCAATTCTCCCGTGCAATCCTTTCTCCCCGGGCAAGCAGCGAATCTACGGCTGTACTTGTAAAACTGGCTGTATTATAGGGATTTGTGTCTGGGTGCATATACAGGTCGGTCATTTCTTTATTTCGTATACGCGTTTCTTTACCAAGGCTTTCCATCAGATGGTTCACAATATAGGGAAGACTGTTGAGGTCTGCTTCTTTTAGTTCTTCCTGCAGCACTTTATTCTCTTTATCGGTCAGCAGACTCAAATCAACGCCAATGACCAGGTCTGCACCCATGCTCTTAACCACATCTACAGGAAAATTGTTGATAACCCCGCCGTCGATAAGAATACGGCCTTCCCTTTCCACGGTCGAAAATGCACCCGGGATGGACATACTGGCACGGATGGCCAGTGGGAGGCTTCCTTCGCGCATGACTACCTCGGTGCCCGAAAGGAGATCGTAAGCCACGCAGGCAAAAGGTATGGGCAGGCTGTCGAATGTCTTCATATTATGATAGCCAATAGTGAATTTGGTGAGCATGTCCATTACTGCGCCTCCGGAAAGGATCCCCGTAGAGATATAAAACCGGTCTTTATCGAATGGAACGGTTATGAGCGTTCTGTCGGATACTTCTTTCTCGGTAAATAGCTTATTGTCGCGGGATACTTTGTTTCCCAGCAAGGCAAGCCAGTCCTGTGCACGCATGAGGCTGTCCATGGCTTTTGGGCTGAAACCCAGGGAATAAAGGCCACCCACGATGGCTCCCATACTGGTCCCGGCAATGTAATCAATAGGAATACCCGCCTCTTCCAGCACTTTTATAACGCCAATATGAGCCACGCCCTTAGCTCCCCCTCCGCTCAGAACAAGTCCCACCGTTTTTCTCCGGGGAGTGATCCCGTTTGCCTTATCGTTCAGAGATATTGGCCCGGCCCAGCTATGCAGGCAGGTCAGGAGGAGTATTCCTAAAACAATCATTTTTCTCATTTTGGGGTATTTTTTACAAAAATATTACATTTTAGAAATATTGTTAAATTTGCCGACATATTATGATGTATAAAATTGGTGACGGGATTATTTCACCTCTGGGGTCAACCACTCTGGAGAATTACGATGCCGTCAGATCCGGTGCTACGGGTCTAAAATCTTTTCCGGCCGGGTTCAGGGGAGTACCGTTCCCTTATATGGCCTCGCTCATTAACCCGCGTTTGCTGGAAGAATATGCTGCTCCTTTCTGCGGAGCCCGTACCCATAACATTTCCCGGTTTCGTCAGGCAGTTTCGGCCGTATTGGAATCGGCCGTAACAAACTCTTTGTCTGAATACCATAAGACGCGCCTTTTTAGCAGTAAAAAGGTGGCTTTTATATTTTGTACCACCAAAGGGAACGTAGATTCTTACGACAACCTTACGTCAGATTTCAGCGACACCCGGTTATATCCCTGGCATCTGGCTCAAAAGATGATGGATGAGCTTATGCTACAGGGGAAACCCATTGTACTCACCAATTCTTTCGTTGGAGGCGTTCAGGCCCAATTGCTGGCAGACCGGGTGCTCAATGCATCGGATTTGTACGATTACGCGGTGGTTATAGCAGCGGAGTTATGCAGTTTTTTTACTATTTCCGGACTAAATGCAGAAGGCTTTCTTTCCGATAAAAATGTCAGACCTTACGATGCAGCCCGCGACAGGGGTAACGTGGGAGAATTAGCCGCCTGTATGATATTTGCCGGCGAAAAAGCCTATAAACAGGATAAAAAGGAAATCAGTTTTCCAACGAATATTGCTTACAGGGCAGGCAGTATGACTTGTGACGCATACGATTACCTTATCCCTTCTCCCACCGGTGAAGGGTTACAGCGTGCCATAAAGAAAGCCATGAAGAGTGTATCGGTCACGGATCTTGCCTTTATTAACGCACAGGGAACGCCTGTTCCGGGATTCGATAACATGGATTCCGTTGCCATTCAGCGATCGGGACTTTCCAGGGTGCCGGTAAATTGCTTTGAAGCGAATTTTGGTCATTGCTTTAACGCCTCGGGACTGGCAGATACCATTTTATCGTGCAGGGCGCTGGAATTTGGAGAAGTCCTTCCGACGCTTGGATTTTCGAAGCCCGGCTTTACCGGTAAAATGAAAATGGCCACCGTCCTCGGCACATCCAAAAAGAACAGTTTTCTCAAGATCGCGACTGGAGTAGGCGGCTTGAACGGTGCCGTTGTTTATTCCAAAACAAAGAATTAGACTATGAGAGTTATCTCTTTTTGTAAAATATCCGGTCATTCCATTGTTTTAGACGGAGAACGGCAGCCAGACCTGGAAGGCCATCTTCAGGGGCAATTGCTGAGCGAGAAATTTGACAATCTTTTTAAGGTTATGCACGGCGATTATCCCCGGTTTTACCGTTTGGACGATTACAGTAAGCTGGGAATTATTGCTGCCGAACTTATTTTGAGAAAAGCCGGACTCGATACGGTGACCCCAAAGCCAGACATGGGAATAATTCTGCATACCAGATCCGGTTCGCTGTATGCAGACAGTATGTATGCCCAGACCATTCAGGATATCCTCGATTTTAATCCGGATCCGGAGCTTTTTGCCCGGATTCATTCCAACGCTGTTTGTTCGGATATTGCGCTCCGGAACAATATTACCGGCGAATCGGCCGTCTTTCTTTCGGACGGATTCAATTACGAAATGTTTTACCGGATGGGAGCCGATGTATTTGCCACGGACCCCGATGTAAAACAATTGCTTATGGGATATCTTGAATGTTACGGCAGCTATGCCTCGGCCTTTTTCTGTCTTGTTGAAAAGGCCATGGACGACCGGCCCGAGGATTATGAACTCAGGCAGGAACGATTCTTTATAGAACTGCTTAGAATTTATTAGAAAAGCACCTTGGATATAATTTCTGACAATATAATTGACGGACTGCGTCCGTATTCCGACAATGAAATACCTGCTGCCATGGAACGCCTGGCCTCGCATGAATATTTTGTTTACGCCGCGCAATTTATTTTCCCCAATATGACGCTTTCCCAGGCCCGCGAGAAGATCCTTCAGGTCAGGACCGTACGGGACTTCCAGATGGAATGGATGTACCATTTCAACCGCCGCGTTATTGAAGCTACAATGGAAAAATTTTCCTTCCGGTTTGACTCACCTCTTGCGCCCGGTAAAGGGTATCTTTTTATTTCCAACCACAGGGATATTGTGCTTGATTCCTCGCTGCTCCAGATGGTGCTGGCAGACAACGGCTACGATACCAGCTATATCACCTATGGCGATAACCTTATCATTAATCGTCTGGCAGAAGATATTGCACGGTCCAACAAAATGTTCAAAGTGGTGCGTCAGGGCAACAAACGCGATCTGTTCAAAAATTCAGTGATCCTGAGCCGTTTTATGCGTGAAAAAATTCAGGAAAACCAGTCATGCTGGATTGCCCAGCGCAGCGGACGGACAAAAAACGGAAACGATTCCACCAGCCATGCCCTGGTAAAAATGTTCTCCATGAGCGGCCCGCAGGACGACCTGGTTGCTAATTATGAAGCGCTGCACATTGTGCCGGTAAGTGTTTCTTACGAGTATGAACCGTGCGATTACCTGAAAACAGGCGAGATTACAGCCCGGATGGAAACGGAAGAATACGAGAAACGCAAGGGCGAGGACCTGAACAGCATTCTTACAGGCATTACGCAATGGAAGGGTAACGTGCATATTCATTTTGGAACCCCGCTTACACGGGAAGACCTGCAACCGTATGCTGCTCCGGATAAAAACGCTTTCTGTTCGCAGGTGTGCGGCCTTATTGACCGTCAGATTGTTGCGAATTACAAATTGTATCCTTCCAATTACGTGGCGTTCGACCTGCAGGAAGGCACCCCGCGTTTCAAAGATTTTTATACACTCCAACAAAAAGAGGCCTTCCTCGCACGACTGGAGAAATTAAAAGTCTCCGTTCCGGGTGACAAAGCCCCCGGGGTCTATCTGGGTATCTATGCGAATCCGGTAAAAGCCGCCATGGAATTGAGCGCTGTCGGGCGCTGAATGCCTTCCGGGCGTTGAATGCCTGCCTGAGCGATGAACGTCGCTTTGGCGGGTCTGCTTCCTGCCCGACTTATGGAAGTTTTATTCCTGCCATATCCTCCGGAATCCCTATCCGGTACCCCACAGATTTATAATAGATATTTCCAAAACTGTCCGCCACAATTACGGCAGGCAGCTTCAGCTTCAGATTTTTGGTTTCGAGTGCTTGCTCCAGACCTCCCGTGAGTTGCCCCAAATCGTCGTATCCGTAATGAATAGCCTGCGATAACGGGTAATTCTGTCTGAAAAAGAATTGCATATCGGGGCGGGACGGGAAAACGAATAAAGCGGGAATATTCAACTGAATCTGGCTGAACTCACGGATAAAATGCTGGGAAGGTTCTTTGGCGGGATCAAGTAACGCCAGAACAAAGAAATTCCTGCCTACCGTCTCCAACACGGAACAAGGAGTCCCGGCAGTTTGAGTGCCAGCGGGCACATAGCGCCATTCTACATCCATTTTTGCCAGGGCAACCAATTCGTTTTCTGACGGGGCAAAATCCAGCTCAACGGTGAGCGGTTTGTCAGCTTCCAGTACAAACGAACGGATACGTGCCAGTACCGTTCCGTCTGCCAGGCGAACGCCCGAGACAATCCGGTACAAGCCGCATTCCAGGTGCAGGGGAGTGTTCAGCACACGGGTATCCCGGGCTCCGCCCGACTCCGGCGCAAATCCCAGTGTCTTATATCCGGCCGGTGTCGATGCCGTTTCAGGTGACCAACGCTGAATGGTAAACTGCGTATCGTAAGCGGGCAGTTTTCCGTTCTTGTCCGGGGCATAAGTGACTGTCAGAAATGAAGATCCGGAGTGCCCTGCGTCTCCGGAGTGCCCGGTGGGTATGCCCGGGCCGCTGCCGGGCCGTCTGTCTTCCGGAGTGATCCCGACCCAGCTTTCCTGCAACCACATCTGGTATCGGCCGCTGACCGGATCTTTTCTGGCCGGAATACCCGCTGTTCTGCAAAGCGCCACCGCCAGGATTCCCCACGACCCGGGATCGGTTGTCCCGTACCGGGCACTGGCGGCTGGTGAAATGGGAAAGTTTCTCGGGTTATGGATTGTATCAATTTTTATTTTATCCAAAACGTTCCGGATGGCATTCAGAGCCGCGGTTCCGGCTACGGGCGTTTCCATTCCGGCGGCGGTCAAAAGCTCCCACAATGCCTCTCTGTAGGCGAGCGGCGGCTCGTTGTCTACGCGCGGATTGAGAATATATTCTTCAAACAGCGGATGTTCAGTGATTGCGGGCCCCAGCCTGATGACGCCGTTAAGCCAGTCGCACAACGTATTGTAGGACACTTCCTGAAGATCTTTTACCCGCATGTTTTCCAGCAGTTTAACGGCTAAAGGCAAATATTCCGGTGAGGTGGTTTCTAGAAATTTTTCCACCGTGAGCCCGTTGTTCAGTGTTTGTGAAAGAATGTTGGTATTGTATTTTTCACGGACCGGGGCAGAACGGGCCGGGTCAGAAAACGGGAATAAAGAAATTCGCATTGAGCGGAGCGAATCGTCAATGGCACAGCGGAGCCGGTGCATCTGCTCCACAAAAGGGTCAAGCGGCTCTTCGCCGGCGGTCTGGGGCGGCGGCGTCAGACGAAAATCCTGCACATCAGCCGGCTGGTCCGATGGAAGGCCTGTGGGTGTACCAATTGCCATGCAGGGAGAAAGACCCTTCAGCGACAGGATTAGCGTGTCGGCTTCCCCTACATGAAAAGTACCTGCCGCATACAAATAGCCGGGGTTGGCTGACGCTGCACAGACCGGTTGTCCGGTGGCTTTTCCGTTGTCTGTTGCTGTTGCGTCGCTGCCGGTTGTCGTTGCCCAGTTGCCGGTGGCTGTTGCATTGCTGACGGATATCGTTGTTTCTCTGCCGTTTGCCGTTGCGCCGGCTCCGGCGGGCATGTAGGCCTCAATAAACAAAGTGCCAAGTCCCGTAGTAAGCCGGGCCAGCCCTTTCCGGTCCGTCATCCGGCGGGCCAGAGGGTAAAACTCGGCATAATTGTACAAACCAAAAGAAACGCGGGCTCCTTTTACCGGTTTGCCTGAACCGTCAATAACTTTTACAATGGCTTCTTTTACAGGCGCATATTGTGCAGTGGTACTAACCTCGGTATAACAGGCATCCTGCGAAATAACTTCATTCCGGGTGCCGGTTGCAGTTGCAGTCCCGGGCACATTGCCGGTTCCTCTGCCGGATCCGGTCCCTTTTTCTGCCTCGGTTCCTCTGCCGGTCCCCCTGCCTGTTTTTGGGTGTCCATACACCCAGGTATTCACCATCATGGCGCGGGAAGCCGCACCGGTGAACCATCCCCGGTTAAGTTCCGGCTCGGGTTCACAGGCCCCCATGTAATACCACCGGCCGTCTACCCAAACCTCCACCCAGGCGTGATTGTCGTCTGTGTGCGCCCATCGGGGAACATATACCTGGCGGGCCGGAATGCCTATGCTTCGGAGCGCGGCCACTGCCACCACCGACTCCTCGCCACACCGGCCATAGCCCCTGGCCACTACCTGCACGGGCGGAGAAGTCCTTCCGTCGGTGGGCCGGTATACCACCTTCTCGCGGCACCAGTGGTTCACCTCAAGGACCGCATCGTACATACTCAAATCTTTTACCCGCGGATACAACTCCCTGTAGAACACGTCGCGGGCGTTGTCGAGGTATTCGTTGTTCACACGCGGAGGCAGCACATAATGCCGGAACAGATCGTCCGGGATGCGCTTGCCCCAGGGCATCTCTTTCGCGCGGAATGCCTGGCGGACCGCACCGATAAAATATTCATTGGTGTGCTCGGCCCGATCGTTCAGCGGCATATATTTATACAGAAACTTAAGCGCCTTGCGCTCTTGCCGGGTGAGCGGTTCGTTTAGAAGGTTTTGCTCCAGATGAGGGGCGAGGCTGTTTTCGCGTGCCCTGCGGCAGCCTGCAGGCATGAGCAGTGTCGCAAACAGAAAACAAGTCGCAAAAAACAGGCGGGATGCAGACAAGAAGCGGTGCGGATGACCAAAGATATGTTTCATATAAGTATAGGTATGCTTCATTTTATATGGGATGCTGTCTTAAGCGTCGAGACCAGTGCCATCACTTCCCTGATTATTTCCTCGTTGGAGTGGGAAAAGGTCCGGGGAACAGCCTGCGGTTGGGGAACCGGATTGCCTGGTTGCGGGTGCGGATTCAGGTGGACTGCGAGTTGCGGCAAAAACAAGTGGCCCGGGCTTTTCGGATCAGGTGCTTTTGTGGCAGACAAATGGACGGTTCTTACGCCCGTTTCTTCAATAATGCGTAGGACATTCCGCGGGTTCACGCCACTACCCGCCATGATGTCAATCCGCCCGAACGCCTGTTTCACAAGCTGTGCAATAAGCGGAATGCCATCTTCTGCCGTCTGTTCCTGTCCCGAGGTGAGCAATGTCTGAAACCCGAGGCCGATAAGCCCTTCGAGCGCCTGCAGAGGGTTCCGGCACACATCAAATGCCCGGTGGAACACCAGGTGCAGAGAGGGGGGCAGTGGTTGCTGCGGAAGCTGTGGCGCGGACTCAGTGGGTTGCCGGGGTTGCTTAGGCTGCTGGGTTAGCTGCGGTTGCTGAGGCTGTTGAGGCTGCTGCTCCCGGCCTGTTGCTTGCAGCATCTGTTTAAGCGCCTTGGTATCGGGATCCCCCTCGGATGTCAACGCCCCAATCACCACACCGTCTGCACCCATTTCCCGGCACCTTTTTATATCTTCGCATATGCGGTTAACCTCGGCGTTCGAATAGCAAAAATTGCCGGGTCTGGGACGGATCAATACATGCATTCGCATGGTTTTGGAAGTCCGGATCATGCGAAGGGCAGATTCTATGTCTTCGAATTCCGGAGTGAGCCCGCCAACCTCCAGATCTTTACATAGTTCAATCCTATGAGCACCCGCTTTGATAGCTGCCGCAACACTTTCCAAAGACGATGCGCAAATTTCGACCAAAACCATTTTTTACATTTTTTGCCCGACCCCGGGCGTTTTCTTTACTGCTAAGTTAGAAAAAAAGCGACTTTTTTTGCAGTTTTAATTTTTATGGCTACTTTTGCAGCCCCTTGGTTCGTTAGCTCAGTTGGTAGAGCACAACACTTTTAATGTTGGGGTCCTGGGTTCGAGCCCCAGACGGATCACGGTAAAGCCGGCTACATGCCGGCTTTTCTTTTGTGGGGACAGGGCCCCGAGGCCCTGCGGCCCAGCCCGCCGGCCCAACGGGGCGGGGCCCCAGAAGCGGTCTGGAGAAATGTATATATATTTGACGTCAGATCTTTAAGAACAGATCTTTTGGAATGACCTATGAGAAAGAGATTTATAAAATTTCGTGAGAAGATTCTTCGTTTTCTTAAGTACGATTTTGAGACTATTCTGACTTTCGGAATCAAATTGGATCAGCCATATATCAGGTTGAGTGTGGGTTATTTGTCGTATATAATTTTTGGGGCGCTTCTGCTAACGATCCCGTTTATGCGTAGAGAACCTGTTGGCTTTTTGGATAACCTGTTTACGGCAGCATCGGCGGTTTCTACTACCGGACTTTCAACGGTGGATATGGCCAAGAACTATAATTTAGCTGGTCAGATTATAGTTCTGTTTCTTATCCAGTTAGGCGGATTAGGCTATATGACAGTCAGTTCATTTGTTATGCTTAAGCTGACCAAGCATTTTACAATGATAAAAAAGCGTGTGCTTCAGGCAGAGTTCTCGGTGCCGGGAGGTCTTGATATAAGTAATCTGGTACCGAACATTCTGGGATTTACCTTTATTTTCGAGACGGTAGGAGCAATGCTTTTATATGTCTTTTTTAAGGCGAGCGGGGCGGACAGTCCCCTCTGGAGTGCCATCTTCCATAGCGTCTCGGCTTTCTGTACAGCCGGATTCAGTATTTATTCAGATAATCTGGTTCAGTTTGATACCAACATAGGAGTCAATCTGGTCATAATGGTTCTCTGTTATGCCGGCGCCATGGGATATATTGTAATGTATGATCTTTGGAAACGAATAAGAATAAGGAATCACAAGATTAGTTTTACAACAAAAGTGATCTTATTGGTGACACTTATACTGACTGTATTCGGCACAACTGAAATATTTCTGTTCGAGCCTGGCCTCAGGCATTTTTCTTGCTTCCATCGGTTTTTGGTCTCGATATTCCAAACGATGTCTGCCCTTACAACGGTTGGCTATAATACGGTGAACGTTGGAGATTTCCTGCCTATCTCTTTGATGACTGTAACGCTTATCATGTACTTTGGAGCATCGCCATCGGGTACCGGCGGGGGCCTGAAATCTACAACAACATCTGCCGTTTTTGCCTACGTAAAAAGCAAGCTGAGCCAACAGCGTGACACGTATCTGTTTAAACACAGGATTCCTACCTATAGAGTGGATAATGCTCTGACCACAATAATTCTGTATTCGTTTGTTCTGCTGGTAGGTTCTTATCTTTTGGCCGCAATCGAGCGTGATACCAGTTATATAAAACTGATTTTCGAGGCAGGATCTGCGCTTGGTACAGTGGGCCTTTCCACTGGAATCACAGCGGAATTGTCTCCCTGGAGCAAGATCATTTTGATTGTCCTTATGTATATAGGCCGAGTTGGTGTACTGACAATTGGATATGCTATGCTCGTGAGAATGAGAGCGCGTACAAAATTTCTTGGAGAGGTCGAGACAGATTTGGCAATTTAGAGTGCTTTAGGGTGTTAGGGTGCGGCTTTTGCGCATGGCAGCGGTTCCCAGAAGGAGCTTGGTGCGCAGGGTGAATGCAGATAAAATTGCATATAACTGTTGATCAGCTGGTTGAATGCCTCGGCAAAAAGGCGTTGCGCACCAAGAGGAGCTTGGACGGCGGGTTGGAAGGCGGTTGTGTGGTGGAATTGGAAAATTTTGTATTTTTATAGCATAAAAGAAGGGACGGCTATGAAGCGAAAGATATGGCATATAAGTGTGCAGGGGAACGGTAGGCAGAGTATGTTTCTGACAAATGGCGATATTTTACACGCCATAAATCTTCTGGGAGTTTTTAGTGCATATTATGATGTGGATGTTTTAGCATATGCTTTTATGTCCAATCATTTTCATTTGATTATTCAGTGTGAAGATCCTCAGTATTTTATGAAGGCTTTTAGACTGAGCTATACAAAATATCATAACTCTGTTCATAATGTTACCGGTTCTGTGGGCAGTCGCAGTTTTAGGGTAGGTTTGTTGAATACTCGGGAAAAGCTTATCGAAAAGTTGATTTATGTCATTAGAAATTCTGTACGTCACAAACTACAGTCGCATCCGTATGTAGATCCTTATAATTCTGTAAAATACTATTTTGCTGAAGATCAGTGCGTAAAATGGCAAGATTATAAGCCGGCAGGTCAAAACTCCAGGTTGATACATTCTCACAAAATGATTCCACAGCATTTTTTGATTAATAAAAACGGACATATTTTACCGCGTAGTTTTTTGAATTTCAGAAAAGTAGAGGCATGTTTTCAATCCTATGCCCAGTTTATGAGATTGATAAGTAATCCGACTGAAAAAGAATTGGCAGAAGAAGACACCAGACAGCATGAGGGCAAAAGAAACTATATAAGAAATACCTGTGTGACAATTACCGATCTTCAACTTAGCGAAAAGATAATCAATGATATAAAACCAAGAAGTATTGCTTCTTTGTCTGATTCTGAAGTTGTTGCTATGGCAAGATATTGCAAAAACAAATATCCTGTTTCCTTGCGCCAGTTAAGTCGGATTTTTGCGGTGCCCGAGTCAACGCTCCGACTCCGGATGCGAAAACGGTAGGCAGGCAAAGGCTAGGTCCGATGCGGAGCCCGAAGCGGCTAGACAGTTTCCAGAAGGAGCTTGGTGCGCAGGGTGAATGCATGTGAAATTGCATATAACTGTTGATCAGCTGGTTGGATGCCTCGGCAAAAAGGCGTTGCGCACCATAAGGAGCTTGGACGGCGGGTTTGCGCACCAAGAGGAGCTTGGAAGGCGGCTGGGAAGTGGCTTGGGACGCACCTAAAGCGGTTTGGAACGGCCGCGCAGGGAGTTCAGGACCACCGAGACGGAGCTGAAGGCCATGGCGGCGGCGGCCCACATTGGGTTGAGCAGCAGACCGTTGATTGGAAAGAGAATGCCGGCGGCAATGGGAATTCCAATGAGATTGTAGAAAAATGCCCAAAAAAGATTCTGCCGGATAAGCCGTACTGTGTTGCGTGAGAGGCGGATAGCATTTGGCAGCAGCAGGAGGTCCGAGGTGGTGAGGGTGATCATTGCCACGTCCATGGCAATATCGGTGCCCCGACCCATTGCGATGCTCACGTCGGCCCGGGCCAGTGCCTGAGAATCGTTGATTCCGTCGCCAACCATGGCAACAAATTTTCCCTGAGATTGTAAATGTTTGATATAATCTTCTTTATCTTGCGGCATGACGTTGGAGCGCACGTGTTTTATTCCCAGGGCGCGCCCAATCGAACGGGCCGTTCTTTCTCCGTCGCCGGTAAGCATGTGGACGTCTATGTTGTTGTCCGTAAGTTCTTTAACTGCTTGCCGAGATGTTTCTTTGAGAGGGTCGGCAATGGCTATAATGGCGAGCAGGTCGATGGTCGCAGCGGAAGGAGCCGTGAATGGGGAGATGGGAATGGAAGCGGAACCGGAGTCTGAGCCGGAGTTGTGGGCCGAAGCCTGGCCGGCAGGCCTGATGCGTCCGAAGAACACAATGCTCTTTCCGCTGTCTTCCCATTCGTGCCATGTGGTGAGCACGGATGCGGGCACCGGACCCGATACCGGTGGAAGTACCGACCCGGGGACCGACCCGGAGACTGATCCGGAGACAGGCCAGGATGCCGGCCCGGAGACCGACCCGGACACAGGTGGAAGTATCGACCCGGGGACTGATCCGGGGACAGGCCAGGATGCTGGTCCGGAGACTGATCCGGAGACAGACTCGTAGGCCGGACCGGGCACAGACTCAGCCTCGGGCATTACAAATCGGCTGTTTCCAATGCGGTAGAGGGTGCCGTTGTGTGAGACTTCGATGCCTTTGCCGGTGACGCTTTGAAATGAGTCAAGTGACTCAGGAACAGCGCCTTTTGCCGAAAGGTGCTCCACAATAGCCAGTGCCAGGGGATGCTCGGATTTCATCTCGGCCGCTAAAAGAACAGATCGGTCGGTGAGTGCGTCCTGCGCCTCCTCGTTCTCGTCGTTCGTCCACAAAATAGCCTGGACCTCGGGCCGGCCCTTGGTGAGGGTTCCGGTTTTGTCAAGCACCACGCAATTTACCTTGACCATGTTTTCAAGTGCCGTAGCATCTTTTATAAGTATATGATTTTCAGCTCCTTTACCAATTCCAACCATAAGTGCCGTAGGCGTTGCGAGTCCCAGGGCACACGGGCAGGCGATGACGAGCACAGATACTGCCGAGAGCAGGGCGTGGGTGAAGTAGGCTTCGCCGCCAATGAGCATCCAGAGGCCGAAGGTCAGGAGTGAGATGCCCACTACCACCGGCACAAAAACGGCGCTGATCTTATCGGCAATTCGCTGGACCGGCGCTTTGCTGCCCTGCGCTTCCTGTACCATCCGGACAATTTGCGCCAGCACGGTGCCGCTTCCCACCTCATGTGCCTTAATGGTCAGAGCCCCGAGCTGGTTGATGGTGCCGGCCAGCACTTTGTCGCCCGGTTGTTTGCTCACGGGAACCGGCTCTCCGCTTATCATGCTTTCATCCACGAATGAGGAACCGTCCGTCACTTGTCCGTCTACAGGGATCTTTTCGCCAGGTCGAACGGCAATGAGGTCGCCCGGTTTGAGCTGCGAAACGGGAATGTCCATTTCGAGTGAAGGGTGAGGAGTGGAGAGTGAGGAGGGAGACGTGAGAGGTGAGGAGTTAGGGGTGAGAGGTGATGAGGGAGACGTGAGAGGTGAGAAGTTAGGGGTGACGGGTGAGGAGTGAGAAGTGAGGAGTGAGGAGTGAGAGGAGGCTGCGGCGGTGGGGCAGGAAGTTCCGGGTTCCTGCGGGATAATCAGCCGCGCTGTTTTGGGTTGCAGGCCCATCAGTTTCTTAATGGCCGACGAGGTGCTTGCTTTGGCCCTCTCTTCCAGCCATTTGCCCAACAGGACAAAAGCGACGATCATGCCCGCTGCCTCGAAATACACGTGCGCATGAATGCCCCGGCTCTCGAAATAATGCGGATATACGGTGTTGAACAGACTGAAAATAAACGCGATAAGCGTGCTCACAGATACCAGCGTGTCCATATTGGCACTGCCGTGTTTCAGCAGTTTCCACCCCCGCATATAAAAACCGCTGCCGCAGTAAAAAAGCAACGGCAGGGTAAGGACCAGCATACTCCATCGGGCCCAGGCCTCTTCCATGAAACCCATTGAGAGCACCATGAGCGGAACGGCCAGCACCCAGGCTAGGATCACCTTCCGCAAAAGGGAACGCCTGTGATTGCCGAGGCTGTCGGTTAAGTCTTTGGATCGCCCGGCTGTGCCATTTGATCTGCCGTTTTGGCCGTTTTGGTCGTTTTGGCCGTTTTCGCCGGTGCGGCGGTTTTCCCGGCGGCTTTCTGGGTGACCCCCCTGATTATCATCCCGATTATCATCCCGATTATCTTCCGGATTGTCTTCCAGATCCTTCAGGTCGAGGTCGTAGCCAATGGCGCGTACCTCGGACCGGATACGTTCGGGTGTAATAAGGGCGGGGTCATATTCAATCAATATTGTGTTGGATGCAAAATTTACCGATGCGGCAATGATTCCGTGAAGTGAGCCGACCCTTTTCTCTATGTTCACCGCACATCCTGCACAGCCCATTCCAATTACCGGTAATATCACTTTTTTCATACTCGCTTAATAATAATGTAATATCTTATAGCAACTTTTGTTCCACAGAGGGCCCCCAGACGCGGTCTGGTGCGCAACAAAAAAGCAGGTGCAATGTTATGAGTCTGGAATTCAGAGATTTGAGCGATTTGAGCACTTTGGCATTAAAGATATTGCGCACCAGAAGCGGTCTGGCAACAACATTTCCGCATTTTGTAACAAAAATTACATATATTTGTAGAACCTAATAGTGGACCTGATAGATAAAATAACTGTACCTCTGTGTAAGAGGCGGTTCTTTTATAAACCATTCATAGTGTACATTGCGTGCCAAGAACTTGCCTACGAAAATATGCAAGACTCGTTTTTATATGCCTGATTTGAACGTCATTTTGTCATATATTTTTAATACAAAATTTTTTGTTTTTAGGCTAATAAAAGCTATTTTTGGATATCGAATACAGAAGGTGATTGAGGTGGAGATTGCAGAGACATGGTTCAGGGAGGAGAAGCAATCCAAAAAGTTTTTACCTGATGACCGAAAAGGATTTATTCTGGTATGTTGCCGTAACATACAGAAAAGAAAAAATAATAAAACAGGAGCTGGATAAAATGCAGATTGAGCATTTTATTCCTTTTAGAGAGGTGACCAAAGAGCGTTTCGGGAAAAAAATTACTATCTCTGAACTTGTGATTCCCGGATACGTTTTTATCCATACAGATCCCAAGACCAGTATAGCCCTTACAAGAAATCTGGATTTCTGTATGCGGTATCTTAAAGAACCTAAAACATACGTACCGGTGATTGTCCCGGAAAAGCAAATGCGGGATTTTATCTTCCTGCTTACATTTCCCGGTGATCACACAAAAATCATCACGCCCAATTTGAAACGCGGCGATCGTGTACGGGTCATTCAAGGACCTTTCCAGGGTATTGAAGGCGAGTTGATTCGTATTTCCGGGCACAAGCGTGTGGTAATTCGCATGTCGGACGTGTTGGCCGTAGCGACCACATACATTCCGGCGGCGTTTCTGGAGAAGGTCGGGGGGTAAGAGTGAGAAGTGAGAAGTGAGAAGTGAGAAGTGAGAAGTGAGAAGTGAGAAGTGAGAAGTGAGAAGTTAGGAGTTTGCTTCTTCTTCCGGCGGAAAATCTGCCGGATTTATTATAAACCATTATTTATTCCCTTCAGGATTTTCCGTGAATTAATTTCTTTACCCTGTGTCGGTAACGTAACATCGGTAACGTAACATAACATGGATGGTTACAGGACTCTCACATCTCACCACACACTTCTCACTGTCTAACGGGCCGATCCTGAACACAAACTCATGATACAAGCATTCTTTACAAACCTCTACAGCGTCATCGCCGGAAGGACGTTTGAGGACTCCTCGGCCGATGAGGTAGCCCATATTTGTTATGGCTACAGGCATCTTTTGCTTCTCGCCTTTACTGCTCCATGGGCTGCCAATGTTTACGGCGGTACCGTTGAATTCAGTAACAATTTTTGCCGGACCACCGGATTGCTTGCCCAAAAACTAGACCAGGAAATGGATCTTCGCGACAGGGTGAGAAATGTGGTGTACCTTATGGATAATATTGTATTTCAGTATAACGAGGAGTTCTATGAGGTGGAGGGAAATGCAACTATCGAGATCCTTTTTCCAAATAATACAGATGAACTTGAGATCCCTTGTGAATCACCCGATGTCTGTAAGCTGCTCTGCTATTGTTACTATTTTCAGGGCAGTGAGCGTATGCAGCAGAAGGCCGGCGAGATAATACAAAATTGGGTGACCGATATGTCGGAAGGGTCTTTCTGGCCTGAGCTTCCCCTGCATGAGGCCCTTCAACGGCTCGAGGCCATGAGCATGTTCAGCGATATGATAAACGTGCGGGAGTTTCTTGACGTGTTATTGCAAGCCGTTGAGCATTATTCCGCTGAACCCGGAATTGAAAAGGAAGTCCGTTTTCTGCCGCTGATTAGCCAATTGGGGCTATTCCAGCGCTACCGGCCGCTTATGGACCGGATAGTGGCCTCTGTTGCAGAAGGAAATATCGGCCAGGATCAAGACAGACGCATGGCCGAATACGTTATCCGGCAACAGATTCCCGAGGATGCCCGGAAACTGGAAAACTTTGAAACAAATATCATCCGCGCCGTACAATTCCACGTGATGGCGCAGTATCTGTATAATGTGAGTGAGGAGTGAGGAGTGAGGAGTGAGGAGTGAGGAGTGAGGAGTGAGGAGTGAGGAGTGAGGAGTGTTGTAGAGATTAGACAATAAACAACATGAACACATCATCAAATATCAGTAATACCGGGAGTAACCGGGTTATGAGGTATCTTCATGGTCTGAGATCCAATTATCTGAAAAATTGGGTGATCGTTACTATTGACCTGTTGGTGTCTTTATTTTGCTCGTTGCTCATATATATTATTGACACGCCGCAGGCCGGTCCCATATCGCGTTATGAAATGCTCTGGGTGGCCGTGCTGGCCATTGCTGCGAGTACCTTAGGTTTTTACCTGCTCAAGACCTATAAAATCATTATCCGTTATTCCACCATAAGGGAAATATGGCGCAATGCGGTGGCCATGCTCATTAAAGCCGGATTAATGATTGGCTTTCTGAAGCTGATCTTAAACTGGCCGCTTTTGTATCTTGTTAAATTCGAGGTTTTTGATTTTGCCATATCTTTCATTGCGCTCACCTTTGTAAGGGCTTCTATGAGCTATGTGTACGATCGGCTGAACCTTAGCGCGTGCAAAGACCGCCAGCGGATACTGGTCTACGGCACCGACGAAAAATCGGTGTCGCTCCAGATGCGTCTGCACAAGAGCCCGCATTATTTACCGGTTGGCTATATTGTTTATGACCGCGAATACGCTTCGTACCGTCTGGGGAACCTGTGTATCTACCGTTTTACAAACCGCGAGGGTGTAAGTCAGATTGTCAGCAAAATGAACGTAAGCGGGATACTCTTTCCCAGCTACAAAACGGTCCAGCAGGAAAAAGACCGGCTGGTGCGCCATTGCGGGAAACTTAAAATCAATATATTCATAGCTCCGTATATAGACGAATTCTCAGACCAGAACCCTGTGCGCCTGAAGCTCCGCCCCCTGAACATTGTTGATCTGCTGGGCCGCCAGGAAATTGAGATAGACATGGAGGCCGTGAAGAAAGAGTTCAGCGGCAAAACCCTCCTGGTCACCGGGGCCGCCGGTTCCATAGGCAGCGAGTTCTGCCGGCAGGCGGCACAACTGGGCGTGATTGGCAAGCTGGTACTGGTAGATTCGGCCGAGACGCCCATGCACAACCTCCGCCTGGAGTTGTCCGAACAGTTTCCGTCGCTCGATTTTGTGCCCCTTATTGGCGATGTCCGCAACCGCCAGCGTATGGAATGCATTTTTGACACGTACCGCCCCCAGGTGGTCTTTCATGCGGCCGCCTACAAGCACGTACCCCTCATGGAAGAAAACCCCTGCGAGGCTGTCCGCGTGAACGTTATGGGGACTCAGATAGTGGCCGACCTGGCCGTGGCCTACAACGTGAACCGGTTCATCTTCCTTTCCACAGACAAGGCCGTGAACCCCACCAACGTCATGGGAGCCACCAAACGGATGGCCGAGATGTACGTCCAGAGCATGGGACTGGCCATTGAGTGCGGAGAAGTAAAAGGTCTGACCCGTTTTGTGACCACCCGCTTTGGGAACGTACTGGCCTCTAACGGATCTGTCATTCCCCGGTTTACGGCCCAGATTGAAAAGGGAGGACCGATAACCGTAACGCATCCCGAGATTACCCGCTATTTCATGAGCATCCCCGAGGCCACCCGCCTGATCATGGAGGCCGCCACCCTGAGCACAGACAACGAGATCATGGTCTTTGACATGGGACAGCCGGTAAAGATACAGGAATTGGCCGAGCGCATGATTGAGCAGGCCGGTTACACTCCGGGCGAAGACATTCGCATTGAATACACGGGGCTGCGTCCCGGTGAAAAATTGTATGAAGAAGTCCTGAGCACCACGGAAAACTCCACGCCAACGGCCAATCCACTCATACGAGTGGCCAAAATAAGGGAGTGCCGATACCGCGAAGTTATGGAGGGCGCTGCTGCCCTGCAGGAAAAAGCGCAGACCATGGACATTTCGGGCACCGTTAAGCTGCTGAAGAAACTGGTGCCGGAATTCATAAGCCATAATTCACAGTTCGAAGAATATGATTCGGAGGATGGAAATGAAAAAAATAGTAAGGAATCTGGAACATAGATTGCGGGAGAAGCTCGGGAATTATGCCCCCAGGTGGGCTATTTACCTGTTCGATCTGGCCTGCACCGCTGTCATGTTCTCCCTGCTCTGGGTACTCCGGGACCTGGTGCTGGAGGAACGGCAGCCATTTTTTATGTGCCATCTTGGTCTGGCATTGCTGACATACGCCGGCACCTCGTACCTGTTCAAGACGTTCCACGGAGTGCTGCGTTTCTCCTCGGCCCGGGATCTGGGCAAACTCTTCTGCGCCTGCACCTCGGGATCCTTTGCCTGGCTGGTTATCTCGGCTGCAGGGGCACTTATTATAAACGATCCGCGGTTTTTCTCTTTCTGGTTCCCGCTTATTGTTGCTACGGTCATGTTCCTTACGCTGCTCACGGTACGCCTGATCGTACGCATTGTTTACGAGTCGTATGAACAGAATGAGACCGCAAGCCGGTCCAACGTTTTTGTGCTCTACTCGGGTCCCGAAGCCGTTACCCTGGCCACTTACCTGGTTAAAAATATTGCCTCAGGCTACAAACCGGTGGCCTTCCTGCCTGTAGATCCGGGTCTGGCCGGCAATACCATCGCGGGTCTGCCCATACTGGCCCCGGACAACGGAGTCAAAGTCTTTGCGCAGAAAAACAACGTGACTTCTATTGTCATGTTTGCCGAACAGCTGGACAAATTGCCTAAAAATTTTTACGAGCAATTCATGACAGACGGCTACGAGCTGTTGAAAGTGTCCATGGTGCTCGACAGCGGAAAAGAGACGCAGGTGATGGGTGCCCCTCGTATAGACAAAATAAATATAGACGACCTGCTGGGTCGCAACACCATTGTCCTGGACAAAGATCGCATTAAAGACACCTTTGAGGACCAGACCGTGCTTATTACGGGAGCAGCCGGCTCCATTGGGGCCGAGATCACCCGCCAGATTACCCGCCATTTCAGGTGCCGCGAGGTGATCCTTCTGGACCAGGCCGAGACGCCGCTGAACGATTTGTGGCTGGAGTTGCAGGGCGAGAAAGTGCTGGTGCCCGTAAAGCCCATTATCGCCAATGTGGCCAATCCCGTGAAAATGCGCCAGGTGTTTGACATTGCGCGCCCCAATATCGTCTTTCATGCGGCGGCTTACAAACACGTGCCCATGATGGAATTCCATCCCTCGGCGGCCGTGGCTACCAACCTGGGCGGCACTAAAATACTGGCCGACCTGAGCATCGAATACGGAGTGAAGCGCTTTGTGATGATATCTACAGACAAAGCCGTTAATCCCACCAACGTTATGGGCGCCTCCAAACGGGCGGCTGAGATATACATCCAGTCGCTTTTCCTGGAACAACTCCGCAACGGGGCTAAAAATACCACCCAGTTTGTGACCACCCGTTTTGGAAACGTGCTGGGATCGAACGGATCTGTGGTGCCCCTGTTTAAAAGACAGATTGCCCGTGGCGGACCGGTTACGGTTACCCACCGCAACGTGATCCGTTATTTTATGACCATCCCCGAGGCCTGCAGCCTGGTGCTCGAGGCCGGCTGTACGGGACAGGGCGGTGAGATCTACCTGTTCAACATGGGCGATGCCGTGCGCATTTACGACCTGGCCGAGAAAATGATCCGCATGGCGGGCAAGGAACCCCACAAAGACATTAAGATATTGGAGATAGGACTCCGCGAGGGTGAGAAACTCTACGAAGAGCTGCTGGCAAAGACCGAAGAAACACGCCCCACATACAATAGCAACATCCTCATAGCCAACGTGCGGCCCTACGATTACCGGGAGATCCAGCCCCAGATAGAAGACCTGGTTACGCAGGCAAATCTGTATGTGTATCCCATTGAAGTCGTACGCAAGCTCAAGAAACTGATCCCCGAGTTCAAAAGCCAAAACTCAAAATATGCGCAGTTGGATTGAGTGAGGAGTGAGGAGTGAGGAGTGAGGAGTGAGGAGTGAGGAGTGTTCCTCAGTATTTGTTGAGGACGAACAATTATTTATATATTTGTTCTTTTAGAACGAACAATATAAAGGATTCCTATGAACAAAGATCGTCTTAAAGAAATAATGCTCGATCAGAAAGATGCTTTCAATAACACAAAGCACCTGATTCGCCGAAATATCCCGTTGGAGAAATACATAAAAACCAGCCAGATAGTCATTATTTCCGGTATCCGCCGATGTGGAAAATCTTCTTTGTTACGTCTCATCAGGGAAGAGATGAAGCTGGAAGCACCCGATTTTTGCTACTTCAACTTTGACGATGAACGCATCCTTGCCGAAGTCTCTATTCTTGAAGAACTCTTTAACCTCCATATAGAACTTTACGGTAAAGAACCAATGCTTTTTTTTGATGAAATTCAAAATGTCGGCAATTGGGAAAAGTTCATCAACCGGAAGTACGAACAAGGGGTGAAAATATTTGTAACCGGTTCTAACGCAAAACTACTTAGCTCAGAGATATCTACCAGCTTGACAGGCCGGAACAAACTGATTGAACTATTTACCTTTTCGTTTTCTGAGTGCCTTCTTTTTCAGGGGAGGAAATACGATATAGATCGTCTGACCTCGAAATCGAGAGCGTTGTTGCAAAAAGATTTCAATACCTATATGCAAACGGGGGGATTCCCGCTCGTTGTGAAAGAAAACGACACAGAGCTGGTAAATGGCTATTTTCAGGACATTCTATATAGGGATATTATTTCCCGATATCGGTTGACACAGGTAAATGAGATCAAACAAATCGGTCTTTATTTCGCATCCAATATTGGAAAATTGTTTTCGTACTCGACACTCCAAAGCATATCGGGCGTAAAAAGTTTAAGCTCTATCAAGGATTATTTGTCTTACTACGAGCACTCTTACCTCTTTTCTTACTTGAAAAAGTTCGATTATTCGGTCAAGAAGCAAATTATGAATTCGAAAAAGGTATATACCGCCGATCATGCTTTCGCCGCCCGGTTGGGATTCAACTTTTCTGAAAACAAAGGCCGCATATTGGAAAATATAGTTTACACAGAGTTACTCAGGCGTGATTGTGAAGTCTATTACTATTCAGGGAATAACGAATGTGATTTTCTGATCAAAAAAGGTCTGACAATCGTTAATGCCATACAGGTGGTCGATCAATTAGACAGAACCAATTATGAACGCGAATACCGGGGTCTGCAGGAAGCCATGCAAACCTACCGGATACCACAGGGAATGCTCATAACCAACAGCATAGAAACATCTGTTATTCCTAAGTACGAAGGAATAGAGGTCGTCTCTGTTTGGAAATGGCTTCTGGAGGGGGGGGAGAAGAGAGGAGAGAGGAGTGAGGAGTGAAGAGTGAGGGGGATCTTCCCGAATGGTAACTTACAATATAGTAAGTTGTGTATCTTTGCAGAAAAATTCTATATGAAGAATCCGTTTCAGTATGGCAAAATAGCCGAGAAAGATAACTTCATAGATAGAGATGAAGACAGAGCTTTCTTAAAGCAGGCTTTGTATTCCGGCATTAATGTTATTCTGATTGGGTTAAATATATCATAGAAAGATTTGAATTTACCGGCAAACAAATATCTCCAACTCTGGCGGAGAA
>Ga0265297_10002787_pt1 | contig 34027 bp, 43 predicted proteins | sample Munlanlwell13791_FD_192502 | JGI IMG/M metagenome (GOLD analysis project Ga0265297, IMG submission 192502) | Leachate microbial communities from a municipal landfill in Southern Ontario, Canada - Leachate well 137-91 | ecosystem: Engineered > Solid waste > Landfill > Unclassified | place... | reverse complement strand
GCTGCTGTCTGCTCATACAGTTTAAGGAGAGCGGCTAGAGGCTCAAGAGAGAGAAGATAATCGGCACTTTCTTCTGGCGTTTCAGCTAAAGCGTGACGCTCCGCAACATCCTTGTAAGCGGTAATCCATTCGATGAGTTCTTTTCTTAGTTCAGTCATAGGTTAGACTCCTCTAAATACTTTTGGTAATAACTGAATAGGCTGTTTGCCGGTTTTGAACACAGGTGCTTTTCTTGCTCCTCTGAGACATATTTAGCAATCATCGGCATAGCCTTTGTTTTATCCATAAAAGACTCCCCTAAATCTGCGTGGGCTTTTGCGATTGCGCCCATAACTTCACTGTCTGGTAATCGTGGGTTTAGAGGTGCCCATTCTTCCACCTTGACTCTTGGGATAACGGGGATATCTAGCTTCTCTTTGGCAAAAATCTGCTTATTATAATTCTTGAGGACTACGCCCTCTCGTTTTTTCTCTTTTGCCAGCACCAACATCTCATCACGCTGTGCCAGAAGGGACTCTAGGCTGACGTGGCGAGTCATAGCCCAACATTCGACTACCGGCAGGGAATAATGGTAGGCTTGTTGATATAGTGCGGTGTAAGAAACAAACCTCTCGTCTTTGCCCGACCATATTTCAAATAAAACGAACTCATATTTATCGTGGTACTCAAACCTGGCGGGGCTTTTCCCCTTAGATAGAAGCTCACCAAAGACAACTGCGCCAATGTTAAAATTAGCTGTGGGATTATCACATAACCCGTTGGAGTCTCTAAGTAACTGTTCAACTGCGCTCGCCTGTTCCGTTTGCTTGAAGTAATTTACAAACTGTTCAGACGCTTCATCTTGATGGTGAGTAGCGACCTTAATAACGCCATCGACTAACGCCACTCTTAGTTGGCTTCCATCACGTTTTTCAGTCCAGTATATTTCCTCTCCAAGCATAACTTGAGGCGATGGATATAGTAATGCGATTCTATTCAGTTCTGGATATTTCGGTATCTCAGTCATTTCCCCTCTCCTTCTTTGAGTAAGGCTTCCCACTCCGTATCGGGCATTTCAACCTGTGTCCATCCACCACGACTTTGAATAAAATGGAGCTTCGCAAACAACTCCACCATCTTCTGCCGTTCCTCTTTACGGGCTTGCCCTTGCCCATCTCTAAACCCATTCTGATATACACCATCTGGTTCAGGTTTCATCGCTTTGCCTCTTTCGTAGGCTTGCTCGATGAGGGTGGAGAGTTGATTCGCAAATTCACTTACAACTTCACTTGTTGGTCTATCAGAAAGATTTTCCGCTAGAAAGTTGTTTAGTATCTCTTTGATTTTCTCTATGCTCATTTCTTTTGCTCCTTCGGATTCGGGTGACACCGGCTACAAATCCACTGTTTATGTCCGAAGTAAGTATCATCAGGATACCACCATTCGGTGCTACCGCAGTAGCAAGGTTTATCCGGTTTCGCCGGTATCTTCTCTATTGGCTTCGTCATATGCTTTTTGATAAACCTCTCTTGCAGTTGGGGGCAACGAATTGATTAGCTCGTCTATGTTATCGACTATACTTTGTAGTTTGGCTAAGTTCGTCATTTTATTCTGCGTCGCTTTCGACTTCAATGCAGGGGATTTCGGCATCGGACGGCATAGTGTTGATTACATCTAAAATCCCCTGAGCTAGGTTGGTTAGAAATTCCTTGTTGATACCTTTGAAAGAAACCTCTCCAAAATTACCAGCTCGATGTTCCCACATAGTTATTTCTGAAGTTACACCATCAAGGTCATAAAATTGAATGTTTAAATTTTTGCCGTTTGCCCATAACTTGACATCTTTTACCTCTGGTTGTAGCCTTTTCATTTCCATTGTTTTCTCCTTTGTTTCTATATACATACATATTCTATAATAGGCTTAGGTAAATGTCAAGTAGTTTGCCGGATTATTTTTTGTTATTCTTGAGCCACATATAGATAATGACAAATAATATGATAACAGTGACTACGGGATTCCCGAAGAATTTCCCCAAGTCAAAACTGCCAGGACTGATATTCGGCATACAACCGGCGAGTAAAAACGGAATACTAATAATTAGCCCGAATAATAGCTTAACCCTACGCTTCATTTTCCCTTAACCTCCTTTAGTTTTTGAAATCTCTCGGTAGCATATTCAGGTGGTAGTATACCATCTATTACACCTTGAATTGCCACATTGTATTGATTGCGGCGGTGGTCTAAACATAGTTTCTTTTTGAAACGTCTTTTGGTCATTTTAATCTTTCACTAGGTTGAATTTCCCGTTCTCAAATTTGTACCCTTTATTAGCAGTTGATTTAGTGATAGTATTAACGGATACCTTTGGTTGTTTATTATCGTAGTCATACCATCGGATAATGATTACTGATAATATTCCGGCTTTAACCGTGCTTCCGCCTCCGGCTTCAACCGTGCTTTCGTCTCCGGCTTTAACCGTGCTTCCGCCTCCGGCTTCAACCGTGCTTTCGTCTCCGGCTTCAACCGTGCTTTTGTCTCCGGCTTTAACCGTGCTTTTGTCTCCGGCTTTAACCGTGCTTTTGTATCCGGCTTCAACCGTGCTTTTGTATCCGGCTTTAACCGTGCTTTTGTCTCCGGCTTTAACCGTGCTTTTGTATCCGGCTTTAACCGTGCTTTTGTATCCGGCTTTAACCGTGCTTTCGTCTCCGGCTTCAACCGTGCTTTTGTCTCCGGCTTTAACCGTGCTTTTGTATCCGGCTTCAACCGTGCTTTCGTCTCCGGCTTCATATAATGTAACATTGGTTACAATATCGTAATTCAAAATATTGCCTTTGGGATAATTCGGATGTGCCTTGATTAATGTTATAGCCTCCAACTGATTGCCAGTATAAAGCACGTTGCCGCATTTGAATTTACATTTTCCATCAAACTCAATTATCTGCCTGTTATTTTTATTGTCCACTTCTTCAACTTCGATAACTTGGAATTGCGAGCCGTAATCCTCTAAATCAAATGTTCCATGTCCCCACAATAGACCGTGTAGCCCGTGACCGCATTCCGCAGTTAATTGCCAGTCTGGAGCTTCTACATATCCATTTACGGGATACTTAAAATCTCCATAATGAGATTCGCCATTTTTGCCACATTTTCTTAATACTAATACTTTCATTTTTCTCCTTTAGCTATTATGATGCGGTTTTAATACCTGGTATCTATACATAAAATCTCGGAAGTGCAACCATAGACTGATAACAAAACTCGCTTCTTGAAGTGCGGCTCTTGGGTCTGTCGGTTCAAGGATAAGCCACGCTATGTCGTCTATTCGGGGTATCTGGTATTCGCCGTTATACCAGTGTTCGGGTTTGGGTTTAATGGGTCGCCAATCATTCATCATAATCCGCAGATTTTCCTGTTTGATTGCCAGTATAAAACTATCTCCGTCTTTCATTTTACTTTCCTTCTGCTTTGGCTAGAGCCTTTTCTGCCCAAACTCTTGGTAAATCAAGTGACATCGGATAACTATATTTACCATTCATTTCTGCGAATCGTTCCATTAAAAGTTTGAGTGCCGCATACATATCAGGGGCGGCGGCGATTAGGTGAGCGTTACCCTTTAATTCGTTGCAATCCCGCACAAAATTATCGTCATAAGGTGGGACTCTTAATTGAAGTAACGCTATTGGCTTCGCATCGGATGATAAAATACTGAGTGTACCTGATTGCGTTTGCGTGATTGTCCAGTGACCTTTAGTGTAGTTCATTTATATTCCCCTATCTGAATGATGATAAACCCCATGTCCAAGAAATTTAATATCGTCCCACTTAGTTCCGCTACCGTTTTTTTTATCAGTCCAGACCGTGTATCTTACGATTTCGCCAGAATCTAATTGACAAAAGTTCTTCCAATGACAATCCTCTAAACCCATTTCAAATTCTCTATCTAATAGTTCCTCCATTTTTTCGGAGTACCAGAAGTAACCTTTATGATTGTAGCCCATTTTACATCCTCCTCTTATTAATATTATGGTTAAGCCTCTAAGTATGCCTTGCGTTGCGCCTTAGTAACTTTGTTTGCTTTTACCACCGCCTTTATAATTTCGGGGTCTTTCAGTGTCATTTTATACCGCACTCCGTAAGTGTCTAATTCAACATACATTTCCGGCGCATAATCCCTGAATTGCCAAGCATATCCCCAACCGCATAGCGGAGACTCCAAACCTTGCTCAAACTTAACCTTTACTTCTTTAGGTAAGTTGCGCCAGCGTCTAACCAATTCAGCCTTCATTTCGTGGTCTACTGCATCATCCGACATTCGCCAGGGGCAACAATCCCCATTCTTGCAAAGCTCGCCAACCGGCAGCCTTATCCTTAGATAATCAGTTTCCTTTAATAACCAGCTAAAGGCTAACGCTATGATTAATAGACTGAGTAACATTTTATCCTATCTCCTGTCGTAAATAATGATTAATCCCATTTCCCATATTTAACAGTATTATCTCGGTATGCCGTGAAAGCGTCCCTAGATGTTTTATATATTACGCTTGTGCGTGACGTTCCCTTGCCGTCATTGGCAAACTCTTGGATGTAGTATCCGTTATCATCCGTGCTCCTGATTAAGTCGTGTGTTTTATCAAGTATAAAAACATCTGCCATATTCCCATCTCCTATATATTCTAATTCCCTGATTATGGCCGGTTAACCTTAAGGTTTATTAACCGGCCATCGTCAAGTAATTAACCGGCAATTTTTACGCTATACGTTTTATAGGCTATGTATAGGGTCATAGCTTTGTTATATTGTTTTTGCCAGGGATTATCATCTGAAAATACAACGAATTTTGCGTCAATCGGAATACCATCATACTCGCATGCTTTCTGCCATAATTCCGAAATAGTGTAGCTGGCCATTGTTTTTATCCCCCTTTTTTTAATTTCCTAGTTATGGCCGGATAGCTTAAGGCTCACTAACCGGCCATTGCTAGTTAATTAATCAACAATGGCATATTTTAAACTGCCATATACATCCGGTTTTTGGCGCTGCATCATTTTTAAAATTTCGTATCTATTAACTTTTAATTGTTTTTTTGTCGTTTCACGTTTTCCCATATAATCGTATAACTCACATGATAGATAATCAATACACTTGCATGCTTCGATAATAAGCGTTTGTCCCTGTTTGCTTAATCCTACATGATATATCATTGTTGCTATCCCCCTTTTTATTAATTCCCTAGTTATGGCCGGTTAATCGCTGGATGTTAACCGGCCATTGCTAGTTAATTAAGGTTTGCCAGCTTATACTGGCCGGATTTTATTTTACTTTCAGTTTCCTTTTTTGTTTCGCCTAAAAACTCGTTTCGATATTTGCCAGTTGTCATAGAATAGTCCCAATTATCAGCGTCAAGATATACTTGGCGTTTACCATCTTCAAAACAAGTTTTAACTATTACAGTATCGTAACTTTGGAATAGCGTGTATTCGCTATCGAAGATAATAAACTGGTTTGCTACCTTGTTGCCGTTGCGTGATGTCATATTTACCACTTTCATTTTCTTTCCCTCCTATTTATTTATTAGGTTATTGATTAGCTTATACCGAATAGCACTGTACCCTATCACCGCCGCCGCCATTAATAGCGCATACACAAAAACCGGCATGTATAGCCTTATCCTTTTCGATTATTGCATCATGTGGTTTGTTATGTTTACAATCCTGACATTCGTTCCCGCCAGCGTTGCTGCATATTACTTTCATTTTCTACTCCTTATTTATTAGGCTATTGCTAACCGGCTATTGTCAAGAGATTAAACTAACCTTATAGGTCTATCCGCAGCGTAATAGTCGGCGTCTTCCCATTCCCAACCTTTAGCGTCATCATAGCCTGGCAGCTCGCCAATCTTAACGTGAATGAGCGCATCGCAAAACGCTTTGGCATTACTGCTTTCCCATTCGGTATGCTCGCAAGATTGATAGGCTAGTGAATTTACCATTTTGATTGTTTCCATTGCTTTAGGGATATGAGTAACAAAGTGAAACACAAAGGGAACAACCCATTCAGCATCAATGCGCCCTGGTAAATCAGTTAATGGGCTGCCCTCGTATCTGTAATTTACGCTTTTAACATTCTCATCAAGTAGCATCTGACCTACTTCATTTGCGTTCAGGTCTGTTAATTCGTGGCGCTCGCTGTTATGATACCAGCTAAACTTACCGTATCTACAATGTAATGCACTTGCTATAATCCCGTTGATGTGGTCTTTCCCGTGTATGAATGCTGACATTTTATCCCTCTCCTTTATATTAGTATCCTTTAATACCTAAAATTTTATAATAGGCTTTGGCTAATGTCAATAGGTTTTTGGTAGTATTTTGGTAAAATTCAAAAATATATTTACGTTAGGCACTTGTTATTGTAGGGTGTGCGGGGTGTGCGGATAGTGACCGGCTAGTGTGCGGATGGTGTCGGGGTTTTGGTGTCCGGCTATGCGTCACGGGTTATGACCGGCTCGCTGTCCGGCTGGTGTGCGGAATGTCTTGCGGAAAAATAAAAGGCTTAACCCTTTTTACGATGTTTTGCGGCATATCGAAGTAAAATAGGTGAGCCGCCTTTTTTGCCCCAGGTTTTAAAACAGTTACTTCCGAATTTCCGGCGTATCTTTTCCACGCTTCTCATAAAAAATTCTCCTCTCCAAGATTTGTCTGGATTATAAGATATAAGGTTAAGGTTGTCAAGTTAAGTATTGACAAGGTATGGTAAAATATAATCAGGCGGTTAGACGGAGATACACCGTCAACCAGCAAAATCCGGCTAGAGGGTTATCATCCTCGCACAAAAGCCGGATTTTTACTTGACAAATCCCGAAATATATTTATACTTTCTATTGAAGTCCAGCATCGGGGGTCATATTGTGAAATGGCTAAAAAGTATGTATTCACGGCTGCCAGACGCAGGGCTTTGAAAAAAGCGCAAGCTGCGGCACGGAAAAAGAACCGCAAGCATCGCCGGTAATCTAATAGACTTCGCATAAAACGGCGGCAGAGAGAAATACTTTGCCGCTTGTTATTTTACCACTTGACTTTTACAATATAGGGTGTATAATACTATTAACATAATGCTTTCGTGAATTGGCACAAACTTATGATTCTAGCATCGGAGGTCAGTTCATGAATGTCAGTAATTTACAAGTTCATTCTCGCAATCATCTTTGTGTATGTTGGCGTTAACCTGCTTCCAGGTCTGAATACCACCGTTGCCACCATCACTACGCCGACTTACGATGTAGGCGTTGCCGGTCTTATGGATGTCGTGATGATTGTAGTCGCCGCCGTGATTATCATGGGGCTTCTGCGCTCTACCGATGTCGGCTAAAACTAGAAACTACGAGGGGATGCTGAGGTTAAAATCTTGGCATCCCCTTTGTGGTAAAAGAAAGGAGATAGTTTGAGTTTCTTAAAATCCGCAAAGCAAAAAGCAGTTGAATTTGAAAAACGCCGGAGAGCCGGACAAGTTGCCGGAGCTAAAAAACGGGTTAAGCGGCAAAAAGAAGATAAACTTATCCGCAAGTCTCATGACCCGTTTGGTGTGAAAATCAAAAAGAAAAAGCAGAATAAAACTCTATCTCATAAATCAAAAATAAGGTTGATATAGGTTGCCGAATATATTTTTTCATAAGCAATCAATACACAAACACGCAGGGATTGTATGCCCGAAATGCGGTAGTACGGATATTCGGAAAACTGGACATCGGGTTACATTAAGAGGTTGGTTGCAACGCTGGCAATGCGGTAAGGGGCATACGTTTTATTTGAAGTCTGATTACGTTAAGAAAAGAAACAGGAAATAATAAATGACTGAACCTCGTTGGGTAGTATCGTCAACATCAAGCCGGACTTATACTGAGCCGGAAGAACCCGAACAACCCGAACAACCAGCACCACCGCCATCTGGTGCAACGGGTGGGGATACTGATGAGCCTCGTTGGGTAGTTAGGTCAACGTCAAGCCGGACTTTTACCGAGCCAGAAATACCCGAACAAAGGGATATACAATATGATACTCCGTTTGAAGCGGCTGAAGCTGCTCATTCTACTGAAGTTCGCCAGATTATTGAAACTAGGAAAGCGCAAGCAGCAGAGGAAAAGCTACTCGCAGACCCCGATTATCAAGCAGAGCAAAATTACAATAAGTATATAAGTGGACAAAATACGGATTATAAAAATCCGATTATTATAACTAGCGATGATGGTAAAAAACGTTTATATGAATTAGACGAATTAGACCCTGAAACAATGCCGTTTAGTCAATATACTAAAGGTAATTACGAGATACCGATTCAGGGTGTTTCGGGCATTGTTTTAATTACGGCGAAAGAATACAAACAACTTGGTGAATTAGAAGGGAAAGAACAATTTGATTTCGCTCAGAAGCTAGGGATTATAAGCAAAGATGAGGTTTTTTTAACACCAGAACAAATTTCCCAAAACCAAGTTATTGTTGATAAATTAGCAGATTTCACAAATGCAGATGGTAATTACGATGTAAACACACTGAGCAAAGCATATAAAAGCGGTGTTATCAGTTTAGCCGAAATAGAATCAGTATTTGGTATGTCAACGGCTGAGAATGTTAAGTCCGTAAGCTCGTTTTCCGAAGCTCAAAATGAAGATGGCACTTATAATACTCAGAAACTTCTATCATTATATGATAGCGGCAAAGTGACCAGGGAAGATGTAGAAAAGATATTTGGTGCAGATGCTTTCAGCCAAATAGATAAAGTTGTAAGTCAAGTTCAAGAGTTGGCAGATAGAAACCAACAGGCGGCTGCTAACTATATCAGTTATTATGCCTCGCAGAATGATATTCCGATAAGCGATATAAATAACCTCACGATTCCCGAAATGGAAGTCTTACTTTCTAAGGGGTTAGACCCGAAATCACTAGTAGCGATTGGTTCTAATCCCGAAGATGTCAACTCTTTAATCGAAGTTGTTAGCCGAAACGCTGAGTATAATCAACAAGCGAGAGAAACTCTAAATCAGGCGTTCCCTGATGGCGTTCCCTCACTTGAAGGGTTAGCGGCGTGGCAATGGGATAATCCGGCAGATAGAGATACCATTATCAACGCTTATGGCGGTGAAGTTGCTAGGGCAGTTGATGATATTAACAAATCACTTAAAGATAGTATTAAAGAAGTTGACGATTTATTTGCACAACAACGTGATGATAATTTAATTAAAAATCAGTCTTATGCGGTAGATAGGACAATTCTTGAGTTTGATTGGAATATTCAAGCTCCTAATGCCAAACTGGATGTTAAAATTGATAGTTTCGGCAATCCAACTAATATTTGGACTGATACTCAAACTGGTGAATTACTTAGTGAAAATGAAGTTATCGCTAGAAAATGGGGTGTTTTAACAGACAGTCAGAAACAGGAAGTCGTTAGAGCTTTGGCTTTAGACCCTGATAAAAATAACCTGTTTGCCAATATGACTCGCACACTAGATATAGTGGTTGAGAAAAGCCCGATGCTGGCACAGATGTTATTAGCTCCGGCGTATGGTACGGGTGTTAATCGGCTAATTTCTCAATATGTCACAAAAGACGAAGCAAAAAAGATATTTAATGAATACTATGCGATTGAATTAGCCACAGTTGACGAGTTTCGTAAAGGTGACGGCACAGTTGATATTGGGCGATTAAAGTCTGCGTTGGAAGTGCCGAGTTATCGGGATGATATTCTAAACAAAACTGGCTACTCCAATGCCGAAGATTTAATAGCTAACCTTGAATATTATAATTATCAAACATCAGTATTTACAACCGAGAACGTAAAAGGCGCAATCGGTGACATAGCCTTTTGGACTTTGCCGATATTGCCACCGGCTTATACATTTGGTTTTGGTTTAGCTATGATACCCGATACCGCTAAAATCGTTATTAGCCCGAAAACAAGCGGATTAGAAAAAGGTATTGCGGTTGGCGGTGAAATACTTATGCTTGCCGGTGGCGGGTATGGAGCGTTTAGAGGGAAATCTATTAAAGGCGTTTCGGAATCTGCCAGACCCGTTGAATCAGTATTGGAATCTTCACAATATAAGGTAGTAAATGATGCTATACACGATGTTTCTTTGGCTGGTCGTGCCTCTAAAACAGTGGCGGGTATTAAAAATATACCTAATGTTTATGAAAATTCTATCGTCAAGTTAAATAACGCATTAGAGAATATAAATCGTTTAGCGGATGATGTGATGTCGGGCAGGGCTTCTAACGCAGTAAAAGAACAATATTATAATTCAATCGCTGAAATAAAAGTGTATTACGGGCAACTGAAATATGACTTGGGTAAATTTACCGAGAGGTCTTTAGATAGTCTAAATAATTCATTAGAAAAGGTCAATGTTCTATCAGAGAAAATAATGTCTGGCGAATTATCCAATACCATTAAGAATGAATATTATAATGCGTTGGCTAAGACGAGAATATATTTTAATAACTTACGTGGTTCTGTTGCCAAACAATATGAATCAAATGTCGTCAAGTTAAATAACGCATTAGAGAATATAAATCGTTTAGCGGATGATGTGATGTCGGGCAGGGCTTCTAACGCAGTAAAAGAACAATATTATAATTCAATCGCTGAAATAAAAGTGTATTACGGGCAACTGAAATATGACCTAGGCAAATCTTATGAACAAAAGGTGCAACAACTCAACGATAAGTTGGAGAATATAAATAAACTAGCTGATTATGTTATGTCCGGCAAAGTATCAGATAATATTAAGAATTCTTATTACGATTCTATTGCTAAAGTACGTTCTGATTTTACGCAGTTAGGAATTAATATTTCTGATAATTACAACAATTCGATAATAAGGCTAAACGATTTATTGGAGAATGTAAATCGCTTGGCTTATGATGTGATGTCGGGTAAACCTTCTAATGCTGTGAAACAGGCGTTTATAAATGAGGCTAATACACTAAAAAGATATTTAGAATCAGTGAAGTCTGAAGGTAGTTCGTCTATTGATAAAATCAATGATGCGTTAGAACGAATTAACAAATTAGCTGAAAAGATAATGAAAACTGAGGGTACTGATTATTACGTTGATGTTGGGTATCTTCAGAAAGCCATTAATGAGTTAAAGGCAGAATTCGGTAGCGAGATAAAAATAGCCGAATTAGAACTTGCGCTTCGTGAGAAATTGAATAATGTTAGAAATAAATTAACGAATAGTGCGATTGATGAACGGCAAGCATATATCGAAGTAGAAAGAATTAAAACATTACCTGAGTGGAAAGAACATGAGTCTTTATCTCATGCATTAGGTACGAGGCAATTACAGTATAGATTCCATCTTCCTAACGATATTTCTAAAATGAATTTCAGAATAGAAAATGTAATACGTAAATTGTTCGTTAATGATATGTCTAATCTGGCGTTATGGGATAACGTGCATAATGTCCAATGGTTACTTAGCCAGGGCGATGTTAATGCTTTAGAATCATCTCTTGAAAAGTTAAAACTCGAAGCTAATAAGGTATCGGAAATTGAAAAATCAGAAATAATCAAAGAATTGGATGAGTTGAAAAAAGATGCCCAAACATTTGCTAGTAAAGATGATATAGATTCCTTGAACCAATATAATGAATTTGATAGAAATGTTATTGATACTGCGGAGAGACTAAAGAATAAAAATCCTGCTAAGAAAGATTTATATGATGAGCATATAGAGAAACTAAAAAAATCTATTGAAAAACGCAAAGAAAAAATCCAAGTACTAGAGAAAGAACGGCAGAAGATTGTTTGGGAAATACCGCTAGAGAAGATATTGTCACCAGAAACGGAATCTAAGAATTTACCTGCCATATTCACAGAAACAAAAGAAGTTGCAAAAACAGCAATACCGAAAGAAACTGGCGAAAAGATATTTACATCGCCTATAGAGAAAACAAGGGAAACCCCGATTAGGGAATCGGAGATTACCCCAGTTATTCCTATGCCAGATAGTGATTATCAGTTAGGTGCTATTTCTTATCCGTTTAATCCATCAATATATCCCGATGAGGCTAAAGAGTATTCACGTTTATTGCGTGATTTGAAGTTGACTAAGGGGTATATTAGCGAATATGAATTTACTAAAGAAATCGAAGATAGAATAACTGAGTTGTCTCGTGAAATGACGATTGAGCAGGCGATAAAACAAGCCTTGAAAGAAGCAGACCAAACTGAAACAAAGACTTTGGCGCAAACAGAAACATTTGCTAAAACAGACACCGACTTGCAAACCGAATTTCAAATGGAAAACATAAATGAAATTAATATACAGCCTGAAATACAGACCCAAACACAGACTGAAACTCAACCGAAATTACGTTACAAGTCAGAAATAGAACAACGTACAAAAACTAAAACTAAATTACCGTTTGGTGGTAGGTTATCTGATGATGTTACAAGGCAAGATAGAGTTGTGCAAAATCCGCCGCCTGGTACAGTAGTCTTTATACAGGGCAGACCGATGTATAAAGATGGTACTCACGCACCGATGTATAAAGTGATAGTTTCACCTTATAACGATGGTGATATGTTTACCACTCGCCAATTACCGAGAGGTTATGAGGATAAAGGATTTGAAGGCGAAGGGTCTGCATTTAAGTCTATTCAAATATTGGGTGGGATTCCGTCTAAGTCAATTCGTAATTTAGATTTGGGGTTTGCCCGTGTTAATGTGGACTTTGAAGGTAAAAATCCTGTTTTATCTTATGTGCATGACGAAGATTCAAACACTGGTGAGCGTTCTAAAACAGTTGGTTATGGGCGAGGACAGATACCAGTTGAAGTGTGGCAAGAAGCTAAAGCAAGGGGCGTAAGTTATCGGGATTTTGTTAAAGGATACACACCCGAAAAAGAAGTTGAAGTGCCTACTGTTATAGAGCCAGAACCGATGCTTCAACCAAATAATAGGGCGTGGTATCAGGAATCCCCAAAGAAAAAACAGAAACCCGTTTTAACCGGCAGATATTATCGTGGCTATCAACTGTTGCCACCAGATTTAGGCGGTAGTATATGAAGTTTAGATTAGGACTAACCTTATTGATGATTGCGGCGTGGCTATTAATGCCATTGCAGGTTTTTGCGATTAGCGATCCTGATACTATCGAGTTTAGCGACCCTGCAAAAGCCTCACAGTATAAAGTATTCTATAATGTTGCCGAAGATGGGGATTTCCTATTAATCGCAGAGGGATATGTTATCTATAATACAATCCCGACTGATTATACCGCAGACCAAGCGTTTCTTTTTGAGTTGTTGAATGCAGCAGGAACGGATACTTTAGCAGCAACTACCCTAAAAGATTTTGGTGATAGACCGATTTCCATTTATTTGTCGGCGGCAGATGCCACAACTTTGGGTTTAGTAGTTGGTACGGCATATCAGATAAGGATAACGGGCAATCCTTTGATACTTGCTTCCACATCTGGAAACACAGTTACCAAAACACTTTCAGCGGGCAGTTATGTAGACCAGTCACTATCTACGGATGATAACAATTTACTTAAAGCCTTTGTTCTCAAGATGGCGCAGAACATCGAAGCGCACGATGACCCGTTAGTAGATTATACGATAACGATTCAAGGGTCACAATATTTAAGTACAGAATTAAATCCCTCTACTTATAGTTCAAGTTCGTCAACAAGCTCATCTTCTCCCTATACGGCAAATGTAGTTGATAATACCACAACATATAGTAGCACTACCTCAAACACAACCACTACGAGTTTGTTAGTATCATCTGACGAGTTGTATGCCGGTTGGAGTGGGGCAGATATATTCTTAAAAGGTATTCCGAATCTCGATGCTCTATGTCCTACTTTGTTTCAAGCTGGTAGTGAGTCAATGAGGGCAGATGCGCCAGAACATACTGGTACTTACGCATTGACTTTAACTGCGTCACAGAAATGGGGAGCTACAACGGCTAACGGATTAACAAATATCGGAGTTTGGTTAGGGCTTAATCAAGCGATGGCTGGTAGTGTAGTCCTGTTTGTGTTTGCGATAGGGTTATCCGCTTATCTTTACAAAAGATTAGAAAGCGGCATTGTTGTATTAATGGCAATGTCGGCTACTCCGTTTATCGGAGCATATTTAGGGCTTATGCCTTTGGCATTGGCATTTATACTTGTGATATTTATAGTGACATTGCTTGGGTATTTTTTCTTTAGTAGAGGGGCGTTGTAATGAAGCGAATACTCGCCGTAATTTTAATACTATCTAATTTAATATTAGGAACGGTAGTTTATGCCAGTTCTTATGATTATGATTTTCCGATTATCATAAGTGATACATCGGGGGTTGCTCGCACATATTTACCCGTAATGTTGGGTTTTAACGGGCAAACATTAATAGACGCTGGCAAAATGGCGGCTAATGGATTAGACACTGATTATCAAGTGGGCGGCACAAGTCTGAAATATATGATTTCAACTCATAATGTAACAGCCGTGCTACCAAGCTTACCGGCGAATGGGAAAGTGGATAGTAATTTTTATACTGGATATTCGCCAGCGCAAACGGGTTTTTCAATTATTCCTGGCTATGGTGGATATGTTACCGTTGCTGATGCGGCGGCGTTAGAATTAGGTGCTGCTTTTCAGATTGATTATAGCGGATACTTCAATACAGCCAATGTGGAAAACGGATACTATAAACCCGAATCGGTCTATTTGGGGACAAACGGTGGAAATATTATTGCACAGATAAAGGGATTGGGGGCTTCATCATGGGTAACCCCCTCTATTATTTCTAGTGCAGGGTCTTGGGTTAATTCAACAAATGCTATTGATAGTAATACTGCCACATTCGCAGAGGAAGCACCAGGGGGGAATAGCTGGACATCATTTCTTGAATTAGATTTAAGTGGTGTTGGTTATGTGACTGCTTCTAAAATACGTTATTACGCTGATAATCTAGATGGCGGTGATTCAATAGATGTAGATGTTCAAGACGTTTTAATCGGTTGGACAAATGTGTATGAAGGAGCTTATACCGCAAGCGCATGGGAAGAACAGGCAATAGGTTCGACTATTGGAATTTCGAAGATAAGAGTAAGATTTTATAATAGCGGTGCAGATGCACAGAAATACTTAAATGAGATACAAGTAGAATCATTAGCACCAGAAACAGTGACATCGGCTCAATCATCTGGCGATTATGACGTAAGAGTTACTTATGACGGGGTAAATCTCAAACTTTATGTTGACGATATGGTTACTGCTGCTGATACAGAACCTTGTGTTGGTTCTGTAATAAATAATGCTGGTTCTTGGTATATATATCCCCATCCTTATACTACTTATTTAAAACACACAGTAGGTGGTACTCTTATATCCTGGTATCAACCCAATACGATTATATCTGGTGAAACATTACCTGATAGAGAAGGAGCAGCGCAAGATGGCACGATAACGTGGGGAAGCAATACGGGGATTACAATTTATTATGATACCGTAACAGGTTCGTCAACCACAACCTTTGCCCGTTCTTCAAGCGGGTTTGAAGTTCCCGATGCGTCAATGCCCTCAACTTGGTATGGTACAGGTTCTAATATAGCGAACCTACCATTTTATAGTAATTTTAGTGATGCGGCAACCGCAAGCGGTGTTCCAGTACATACCATTTACTTTATTATCATTATAGGACTCGCATTCACCGCTTTAGCGACTGTTGCCGGATTTACACGCTCCGCATTATTAGGGATGTTGGCGTTTAACATAGTTTTATTTATGGGTTCGAGTTCGACAATCATCCCAATGTGGATTCCTTTCGCAATTCTGGTGGTACAATTAGGTATAATGTATCTATATAGACAGGTATCTTATTAAAAGAGAGGTCATATATGAAACTGTTTAAGATGTTCAATCGGGCGAGTAAGGGCGAAACAAATATTGTGTTATTAATAGTCATAGTATGTATCACTACACTAGTTATAACGATATTACCTGGGATTACAGCCGTAAATAGTCAGATGACATTAACTAATGCTTTGGCAACAATCGCCCAAAATAATTATGTGGCATGGGCGATTGCCGGACTATCAACAGGTCAAGTTCCTTATGCCAATAGTTCATTAAGCCTAACTGGTGAATCGGCTTTAAGTTATAATGCCACGTCAAATACATTAAGTGTAGATAATATAGACTCTCCGACAGGTCGTGGGGCTACATATGTTATAGCCGCTTCAGATGCTACTGCACTAGAAAAAGCACAGGCTGATTATGTTTGCGATAGTACAGCGGATAATGTGGAGATACAGGCAGTAATTGATGCTTTAGGAACTCAAGGGGGGCTTATCCAACTTAGCTCAGGAATATTTAATGTCGCCGCACGAGTATTTTTGGATAATTACATCGGCATTACGGGAACTAAAGGCACAATTTGGTCTATGACCGGGGCTGCCGGGTTATGGGCACAGGGTAAGACCGGCTTTAGTATTAAACATATTACATTCGATGGGAACGCCACTGGGATTGTAAATTTATCTTCCCCCATAGGGATTATAGATGATTGTAATAATTTTGTTATAGATGATGTACATCTTATAGACTCTGCTCAATATGGGTTTTTGTTTGGACCGTGGTATTCTGCGCTTAATCCCTACAACGGTGTAATTCGTAATATCAGTTCCACTGGAGCATGGCAAAGTGGAGTAGCAATTACAGGCGGTAAACATCTGGTTTTTGATGGCGTTAGGTTATGGGATAACAACCAAAATAACAATGTACCTGAATTCGATATCGAACCAGGTGCTACTACCGACTGGGAAATTGACGATATACGAATAAGCAACATCTGGATTCAAGCGCATCATGCATCTGGTGCTTTTTGGGTAATCATGCCTGATGTAGCTAATAATTCAGTCCAACATTCAGTGGCACTCAACAATTTTTATTTTGAGCGTTCCGGCGCAGGGGATTATGGGATATTTATTCAGGCTGCACGTTATATCGATATTTCTAGGGGCGAAATTGTTGGATATGTCAATGCGATTAGAGTTGGGGCAGACAGTCGAGATATCAGTTTAAGTTATATAAAAAGTCATGGTTATTCAACTCGGGGACTCTGGATTGATACCACTGGCGGAATCATAGATATGGATAATATTGTTGCTAGCCATCTCACACTAGACGGTGGTGGTACGGCTTGGTATGGGATTATAGTACAAGATACACCAGCTACAGATATAACTAATTTGCATTCCATTCATAATATAGTGGAGAATCATAGTGTTGCCAATGTATCAGACACGACAGGATTTTTAACTACACATAGCAGCAATACAGTTTTGACGGGCGAAGATGTATATGATTTAGGCAAAGACATTGTAAAAGATAGTTCATTAAAATTCAATCTACCTTTTTGGGCTGGATGGCAGAAGGGAGCCAGCCTAACATCAGACGACTCAAACCTCACTACTGCTACTGTAACAGGGGCAGCATGGACACCATCTGGTAGGGTATTTGATGGGAATGACTATATAGATATTACTCCTACTTTGGCTCTTATTTCTGCATCAACAGTTGGGACAATAGAATGTTGGGTGTATTTAACAGATGTCACTCCTGCTGATTGGATGGTCGCTATCTCTTTCGGAGACACAGATGCGGATGAATATTTAAGATTAGCAGTCATGCAGACGGGCGTAATACAAGCATCGGTAAGGATTGCGGAAACTACGCAATGGGAATTCTCCACAACTGCTACGAATCTGTTAACGAATAACACATTTGCACATATAGTTTTAATCCAAGATGGGGTTAGCCCTACTCTATTTGTAAATAACGTTGAAGTTGCTATTAGTTTTGCTACTAGTACCGATAAGACGGCATGGTTTGCCAATCTAACAGGTATAGACAATGGGGTTATCGGTGCAAGAAATGTGTTTAATTTAGGCAATGGACATTTTTGGGTAGGGGGAATTGGAGAGGCACGATTATACTCCAAGAATCTTAGTGACGCAGAAGTTTCACAGAATTATTATACAACTCTCAAAGAATATAATTAATCGTCACAGTAATGGGGAATTAACAAAGAGGTAATAATATGGGTTTAAGAGCCGGTTGGATTGCCCTATTCTTGTTCGTTTGGTTAATCGGAGCTTTTTTAGGTTCGACATTTGAATACCAGACATCCACAAATGGCGAGGGTATTACTTATACTACAGGAACGGCAACTTTTACCAATGGTAGTACAGCAGTTGTCGGTGCTGGTACAGCATGGGCTAATCTAACAATGGCTGGTGGCAATATTAAATCGGATACCGATGGCGTGTGGTATAAAATACAGTCAGTATCAGATGTTACGCACTTAACTCTCTATGCACAATATCAGCAGACTGGCGGTGTGGGTATGGCTTATACAATGGCGCAATCACCAGGTTGGGCAGGTACAGGTACTGCCGGTTATGACCAATCGCCGGTTACAACAATGGAGTATTTGACACAGATTTCTAACGCTTTCCAGCGAGTAAGTATTTTGGGTAATATCCCTTTGCCTATTCCTAACTCAGAATATTTTAAGGCTCTAGGGAAAGTAGTTACTTGGCAATGGTCATTTATGGATGGTTACGAAATGTTTTACTGGATATTCTGCGCTCCGTTTGTGGCTATGGGGATTTTCTCAATGCTTATGCTCACATACGGGTTGCTTACCGGCAACTTGGATTGGGGATAAATAATGATTGACAGAACACCTATATACACATATAATATAAGGCAGCAAAGCCTAGCGGAGGTTGCCTTTGAACAGTCAGACATTACCTATTATTTTAGTAGTAATGTTGTTTTTGGCGGGTGTTTACGCCACTTACAGCAAAAGAAGCAAAATCTATTGTTCGTTTGAGAATTCCGATGGTACAGTTGAATTTAAGTGGGTTTCTAACAAAGATGAGTTCGTATATCATCGAGGTTATAAGTTTGATGTTATCTCCGAAAGAATACAGACTGTTTGGGTGCATAACGGAATACATCAATTATTTCCAACAAAAGCCTCTTATCTCGCCTATAACCATGCAAGTGCATACCCAAGAGATTTCAGGAATCAGGGCAGAACGGTACTTAATCCAAAGGTAAGGAAGATTATTGATAAGGCGGCGACTTTGGAATCTTATATGAGAACATCATCGGGTGTCGCTTCTAAAAAACAGGGGTTATTGCAGCAATATCTTCCAATGATACTTGTTGTCGTTATGATAATTGGCGGTTATTTTCTATACACACAAATTAACAGTGTCAAGACTGTAATCAATATTATGCAAAATCAGATTAATACAATGTTGCCGAGGTAATTAGTGGAAGAAATAGAGCCGGAAGAAATAAAAGAACAACCCCCGCAAGCCCCACAAAGTTATGAGGACTTAGTTCAAGAAGAACCCGAAAGAGAAGTTGCGGAAAGCGACTATACTGCGCCTGATTCTGTGTCGGAAATCCAAGAAGATTCGCCCACTGTTTCGGACTTTAAAGCGGGGTTGAAAGCTCTTACCCCGAAATTCAAGTATGAGAGAATTAATGATTTAGTACAGTCGGCTATGGTGTCTCGTATATTCCCTGATAATATGCTCGATAAAGCGAAAATCACAGTTCTATCTTTAATCGAAGAATATGATGATGAAAAAGCAGATGAAATTCCCGTTATTGATTTAATTATGGGTGTGCAAGACGGATTGGCGATTGGATATGAGGGTAGGGGTATTGGCGATAGGCTGGAATTATACGGTGCGGCAAGGGAAGAAGAAATAGAAAAACTGGCAAAGGAATTAAGCTAACGTGCCTATTCTATTAAAAACACCCGATGCTCAGGCTACGCCTAGACAGTTATATAAACTTCACCAATTAACAGGTGAAGATACCTCAAATAGTAAACTCACTATGCAACAGGCTAGTGATGCGATTGATAAACTTACAAACGGGCAAATCCCTATTGTCCAAGATGATGCGCCTTTACCATTTAATGAAGCGAAAGTTACACTTATTGAGGGTGACCAAGGAAGCGGGAAAAGTGTAACTGCCGTTGGCATGACGGTAGATAGGTGGTTTAGAGCGTGTGTTGCGAATTACCTTAAAGACAATGGTATCGAGGGAATTTGCAAGGGATACGATAGAATACATCGAATAGCCCGAATCAAAACTAAAACTGGTACGAAACTAATCCGCATTCCGCAAGAGTATAAATTACATTCATCTTTGAGAATATTCGCTAACTTTCATCTTAGTGGTATTCCGTTTGTTTATATCCCGTCTTTTGGGCATCTTTTACAATGGTTGAAATCTGGATTAATCGTCAATGCCATACTTCTTATAGACGAATATTATATTGGCGGTAATGCTAGGAATTGTATGTCGGCATTTGGTAAAGAGCTTGAAAAGCAGAGTTTCCAAATGCGTAAAATGCAACTGGAAGTTAGTTTGATTACGCCGATTGCCAGTTTGATAGATAAGTATTCCCGTTTAACTCCGACAAAACATATTCTGTGTTCGTATGACAAGAAACGATATGAAGTAACTTTAACAGTAAAGGAAAAGGGAGTTAGGGGTTCAAGAGTGTTGCCGCCCTTTGACGCAAGACAGTACTTTCCTTTTTACTGGACTAACGAAAGGATAAATCGGTGAGTTATGGCGTTGAGTATAGATTGGACTACGGTAATAGCCAGCGCATTAGTAAGCGCAATAATTACGAGCTTTAATTTTCTGACTACAAGGTATTTGGCAAGAATGTTGGATAAGATAGAAAGACGGGAACAGGGCAAAGATAATGATAAAACCTAAATTGTTAATTCAATTTGCGGTTATATTTATTGGTATAGTTGCCATCTTGTCAATGTCATTTTATTATTGGAATACACCGAGAGTAATGGCGAGTTATGCGCCGGTATCTATTTCGATAGTTCAATATCGGGAAGCGGATATTGGCGAGATTACAGAGCAACGTACACAGAATAGCAAAACTGAGTATCTTGGCAACGGTAAGTATGCGCTAGACGTAAAAACCAGTCCTATTCATTATAAAGATGCATCAGGAAATTGGCAGAACATTGATAATGCTTTTAATAATAATGTGATGTCACAGGATGATGTGACTGTCAGTATTCTACAATCTACTTTCAACGCCGGACAAATTATCGAGTTTGCTGATGAGGGCGGATATGTCCGTTTGCAACCGATGGCGTTACAGTGGACTAATGATAGTAGCATGATTCAAGAAATTAGTATGCCGTTGGCAGTCGCCGGAGTAATCAGTAATCCAACTGTTAATCTTCTAGCGAGCAAGACATCAGTAGTTGGTCATAAAGGGCAAATATACTGGTCTAACGCTTATGGTAATGGCATAGATTTCAAATGGTGGTGTGAGCCAAGTGCGTTAAAGAAAAATCTTATTATTAATGAGTTTGAATCGTTGCCAACGCCGGAAAAGTATATTCTTGATGGTGAAAATCCAGCGTTGGTATTGAATCTTATATTTGCGCCGTCTAAAAATCTTGAAATATATATAGATGGGGCTTTATGGGATACCAAGAAAATGGTTCAAACTTACAATACAATCGAGTTTAAGAAAAACGGTACTATGTTATGGGGATTCAAACCTTTGCGTTATTGGGACTCTGCTAGAGGACATGGGCAATCGGTTGCAACATTAAGTAAATCGGGCAATAGTCTTTATATATCAGTAAAAGTTCCTTATGAATGGCTTAGAATAGCCACATACCCTGTATTTGTTGATACTAACGTAGATGCAGGTGTTGCGGTTAGCGGCGATGATGGGTATGCTTTTCACGATGATGATGTTAGTATAACCGAAAATTACGACTTTTGGGGAACTTACAATTCCAGTTATTCAGACCAAATGCCCTGGGCTAGATTCCCAAGTATATCAATACCTGCTGACAATACAATAGATTCTGCGTATGTGCAATGGTATTTCATATCAGACCAAACAGGGGCGATAACGGCAGCGATTCATATGGTAGATGAGGCTAGTCCGGCTGCGCCTACGAACTATACGCAATTTGCTGCTGACCCTCTTACTACTAATCATACAGATTGGGCGTTAGGTGATTGGGATGGTTTTCAAAATTGCACCGTGACAACGGCAATCCAAGAGTTATACGCTTCTTATGCCCCTTATTCTACTGAGGCTATCATGGCAAGAGTGTTGATAGATGGGGCGGCAAGTGGGACTGAAAGAGAAACATGGAGTATTGACGGAAGTTCAGCTAACTCCCCTAATCTACATATTGAATATTCATCGGCGGCTAGTTACAATGTTGCAGTCACGCCAGATTCTTATGATTTTGGCACAGTCGCAGTTTCATCAGTAACGAGTACAAATACATCAGCTTTTTCAGTAGATAATACATCTACGGCACAATCTGACCAAACAATTAGTGTGACAGCGAATATTTGGGATGGCGGCATAGACTGGTCGCATTCTGATACCGCAGAAGCGGGGGCAGATACCGCAGGGTTGAAATCGAATCGTGGAGGGACATGGGGGACTGGTGATGTGATTGTTAAGTATACCTCACCGAATTATATATACGAGAATTGTCCAGCAGTAACAGATTATAGTTTTGGATTAAGATTATTAGCTCCGACAAGTTTCAGTGATGGTGTTCAAAAAACTATCACTGTTAGAATATCAGCAGCAGCAGGATAATAGGAGGGAAAGGAATATGAAAAGGTATTTGGTGTCTTTTCTATTAGTTGTGGTTATGGTTTTGGGGATGACTGTACCTGTATTGGCGGCGACTACGGATGATATTACAGTTACCGCTACTCCGGCGTATGTCGCTATTTCAGCTAATCAATCATCTTATGATTTTGGTGTGGTAGCGGCATCGGCAACGCCCTCTACTGCGGAAGATTGGTGTACTATTGATAACACCAGCACTGTGCAGACAGACCAAACTATATCAGTCACTACGAACTCTTGGGCTGGTGGAGTGACGTGGACACATTCAGATACGGCGACAGCCGGTGCGGATACCGCAGGTCTGAAATCTAATAAGGGTGGTACTTGGGGCGTAGGTGATGTAATTGTAAAATTTGATACTCCTAACTACATTGCCGAAAATCAAGCCGCTACCACTGATTATGCGTTTGGTTTGCAACTTATTGCGCCTAGTTCTTTTACTGATGGCGTAGAAAAAACCATAACGGTTAGGATATCTGCGGCATCGGGCTAAAATAAAATAAGGTTGGCTAAAATGAAAAGGTTTTTTATATTCCTTTCCCTTATAAGTATTTTTGCGCTTTTTGGATGTGATAATGTTGTGCTACAAACTCCAACATCTAGCCCGACATCTAGTAATTGGGTTGTTTCTAAGATAGAGCAGAAAGTATCTACCAATATTTATCCTATCGTTATAAATAACGGAGGGATTGCCAAATATTATGACGTTGGGATTAGTAATTTTCATAGCGGGAAACCAGTTGAAATAGTCTACCGTATTACCAATAACAGTTCGATTGATATGTTGCCGGAAGTGTTTGCTATTCCTTATGCGGATGTGGCAGACTTAAGTACCGAAGATGGCAAGGGTACAATGAACGCTCCGGCTTATGTATATGACGAATGGCTTATAATGCCTGTCATTTCCGAAAGTTTAAAGCCAGGGCAAACACAGGATTACACATTTACATTGTTAATGCCCGATGGTGCGAAATCTCCGGCTAATAGGCTTGCTTTCAAATTAGGGACAGCCGGAATAAGCAAGGCGACATTAAGACCAACGGCGGAAATCTGGTGGATTATCCAGATGAGGTAATGTTATGGATTGGCTAGATATTATATTAAAGGCATTACCTAATTTTTCGGGTGATTCATTACATGATTGGTTGGATATTGTTGTAACAGCTACACCTGATTTTGGCGGTTTATCGCTTTTAATGATAGCAGCCGGATTTTTCTTTATTATCTTATTAGATGATGAGTTTCTATATAAAAAGAGGAAGTGATTAAATGACTACTGATGCAATCGGATTCACACTGGCGTTAGCAACCATAGGTGTAAGTATGATAGCGGTACGTTACCGAAATATGCTATTTATGCTAGGTGCGGCAGCATTTTGGGCGGCGTTCCTTAGTTTTCTGTTAGCGGAAACTACGGCTGGTCTTAACTGGCAGAAATTAATGATTATCGCAATCAGTGTTTTTATTATCGCTTTCTTAATAATTAGCGTAATGTCTCGCAGGGGTATGGTGGGTGAAGCCGAAAGCAACGAACAAGATAAACCCAAAAGAGCAATCCCAAGTAAAAGTTTGATGCAATATAATGGTTCGGAATACAGGAATTATATACGTTCAAGAATGGGGCGAAAGTAATGGAAATATATGCGCTAACAAGTACAGGTAGGTCATTGTCTCATAGTGTGCGTAGCCCGAATACGCCGGAATGGAAAGTTATATACTTTCTGGCTAAGAATGGGCAACGCACTAAAGAGCAGATATTATCTTATGTGCCGGAGGCCACAAGCGCAACTCTCGCTAAATTGCGTATCAAGGGAGTAATTAAAGAAGATTCGGGGGTGACAGTATAATGGGATTGTTTGATGTTGTTAGACCAAAGAAATCATTATCTGAACTGGAAGAAGAACGGGAATATCGGGATGCCGAAATCAGCGTAGCTCGGCAAAGAGTATTGCAACAGGAATTGAAAAATCGTGGTATGGAACTGAGTGCTTTTAAAGGCACAGATGGTAAGCCCGTTTGGGAAAGGGTTATCAACTGGTTAAAATCGCACTAATTTTTGTTGACAATAACTATATATGTATATATAATATGTGTCAGAAACGATGTTAGACACACCGAAGAAAGATTATGCGCTCACAGAGAAAGAAAGACATCTTATTGAATTCTGTCATACTACTGGTTTTGGGATGATTACCATTTATGTGCAGGAAGGGCAACCGATTAGAGTGGAGGAAATTAAAAAAAGCGTAATTCTTTAATTTAATAAGTAGTCCCGATAGAAAAACTAAGCGGACTTTGATTAACAATCAAGTCCGTTTTTTGTTTTAGGAGAAAGTAAATGCAGTCAGTATCTATCATAATCCCCACTCGTAACGAAGCCCTTAATATTTCCAAACTATTGAATGAGATTATGATAATTATGAAAGATAAGAATTACGAAATTATTGTTGTAGACGATAGTGACGATGAAACTGCCGCAATCGCTAGTATATTAGCCGTTGAAGTTATCAATGGGCAACGTAAAGGGTTAGGACAGGCTATTATTGACGGCATTAAAGCGGCAAAGAAAGATACCGTATTGGTAATGGATGCCGATGGTAGTCACAATCCATCGTCTATCCCTGAATTATTATATCCGTTATCTCACGGATACGATATGTCTATCGGTAGCCGGTATATCAAGAATGGGAAATCTGTCGGTTGGGCGTTAAAACGCCGGATTGTTAGCAGGGGAGCTTGTCTATTGGCTTTACCGATTACTTTAGTAAAAGATGCCACTAGCGGGTTTTTCGCTTTTAGAAAAGAGATTATCAAAGATGTGAAGTTAGAGGCTAGTAGCTGGAAGATAATGCTTGAGATTCTTTTAAAGGCACGACCTACCAGGATATGCGAAGTTCCTATCACTTTTAAGGTCAGAGAGTTTGGGAAAAGTAAATTCAACATAAAACAAACGATTGCTTATCTTAAGCATCTTATTTTGTTGGCGTTTTGGAAGTATCAGAAGTTTATCAAATTCTGCATAGTCGGTGGTACTGGTGCTTTAGAAACCTTTGGTATTACCTGGTTACTAACAGAGCGATTTGGCTTGTGGTATATGGCGAGTATGGTATTTGCTGTGGCATTTGCGACTATAAGTAATTTCACATTGAATACCGTTTGGACTTATCGGTTGGGTAAAAGTCCGAAAGATGCAGATTACGAATGGTTGGCTTTTTATAAAGGGAATATCATTCAGAAATGGTGGAAGAATAGCATAGCTAAAACAGTTTGGAGTTGGACTGATTCTCACGTATCTACTTTGGATATAGGGTGTGGTTCAAGTCCGATAATTACCCATTACAATTCTAATTCGATGGGCATAGATGGCAATACGGAAAAGTTAAAGTTTATGATAGAGAAATGCCCGAATGTGTATTTTTCGGCTACGGAATTATGGAAGATAAATAACAAATACCAACAAGTGTTGTGTATTGAAGTAATAGAACACCTATCTAAACCTCAAGATATGGTATCCGAATTAGCGAGGGTTACTAAGTCTGGTGGTAAAGTCATTATTGCTACTCCTGATTATTCTAAATTACTATGGAATTTAGCTGAAAAGTTTACACCTTATAAAGAGGAACATATAACAAAGTTCACTCGTCAATCGCTTGAAAAGTTATGTCGCAAATATAATCTAGTGCCAATCAAATATAAATATGTAGCTGGATGTGACTTGGTTGAAATGTTTGAAAAGGCATAGTTACTTAATCGCCGTTATTATCTTTGCGATGTTAATCTTTTTGCCACCTATTATACATGGTGAGCAGTTGGGTATTATCAATAATGATACTGCCGGACATCTGCGATACTTTGACAAGATTGAACGTGGCGATTTAGATGTCTTATATCCGTCACAAATTGTCGTAGGAAAAGTATTGATTTGGCTCAAGGATTCGTTTGGTCTAAGTATTCAAACATCATTTATGTATTATAACTACTTAACTCTCCTTCTTTCAGGGTTGTTAGTATCTTTATTAGTCAAGACGGTCACTAAACATATCGGAGCGTCAATCATCGCTTTGTTTCTGGCGACTTTCGGACTTGGTTCTACTATGCACTTGTTCTGGTCTGGCACTACTTTCAATATATCCGAAGTCTTAATATGGTTTCCTCTAGCTTTTATCATTCTTTATTATTTGCGTGGTGACTATTCAAAACGAACTAAAGCGTTACTATCTATTGCCGGAATTGCGGATATTCTGATACTGGTGTTTTGGCATCCCTCTATGAGTATCAGGTCAGTCGAGTATTTTACTCCGGCAATGAATTATGGTGGTGTCGCTTATTCGGAATCTGTGATAAATCCGTTTGACGCGGTTATACATTTCCTAGGGATTGCCAATTTGGGTATTATTTTTATTTGCTCTTTATCAAAACCTAATATGGATAGTAGACAACGATTAATAGGTCTTTGTTTAGTGACTGTATTTTGTGGTTTGTTTGTTTTATCATCTTACTCATTTACCCCGTTTTCTTCGAGGTTATCTATTAATGCTTTCTTGGTATTAGGGATTTACCTATGCCTGTTAATCGGGTATGTATTAAATAAAGTAGGCTGGAAAACTAAGGCTGCTATTTATGGGTTAGCCGCTTTGAGCATCATACCTAATTTAATTAATTGGTTTGTTATGACCAGTCAGTATAATCCAGAAAGAGGTTTATATTGAAAAAGTATTGGGCTGAGATTTTAGTTTTCGGTTTGATATTCGCTGTTTTATTGAATGACAACTTACCCGGTATGACTTGGATTAATACCGATTCAGACGGAGCGCATTATATTCTATCGGCTAAGTATATGGGTGTGGCTCATAACACAAGCGCACCCCTGTTCTTATTGCTAGGTAGGTTGTTTTTGTTTTTGCCTTTCGGTACAGATGCTTGGCGCATGGGATTAATTTCAGTTTTGTCTACGACTATCGCAGTAGTTATCATTTATAGAATAGTTAGACATTATCTAAGTAATAAGTGGTATGCGCTTACCGCAAGTTTAATATATGGCGGCTCGGCTCTTGTTATTTCCCAAAGTACGATAATCGAAACGTATGCCTTATCAACCTGTTTGGCTCTCGCTGCTTATTATTTTGCTATCCAGAAAAGATTTGTTTGGGCTAGCGTGATGTTGGGTTTAATGTTAGCTATACATCCTTTGTTTTTCTTAATGACTTGGTTCGTATTGTTTATCGCCCATCGTGAATTACGCAACTGGAAGTTGATATTATTGGCGTTCTCATTTGCGGCGTTCTATGCGTATATCCCTATTAGTAAGCAGTTTGGCTATCAAGTGGAAATGTGGGGCAACGAATCAATATATGGTTTTCTACGAAACAACTTTGGTACGATGTGGATGTTAGCCGGTGGGCTTTCGCTCTACGATATTCCTAAAAGGATACTAGATACCATTGCCATTTTAGGCGTTAGTATGGGTTTGGGGTTAGTGGTTTTAGTTTGGTATTTCATCAAGCAGAGAACATTACGGAGTAGTCTCTTATGGCTATTTGTAATTCCTGTATTTTACTTCATTATTAATTTGTCAGCCGAAACTTATGTATATATGATTCCGGCGATAGCGTTTGGTTCGATAGCAGTAGCAATCGCTTTGACTAAACTACATCGTATTATCCTTTACGCAACACTTATTGTGTCTATTATACTATTGTCAATTAATGCTTGGTACTTTGACATCGGTAGAACACTAGACCCTAATCTATCAGCGCAGAAATATTATGATGAAGAATTACCTAAGTTAAAAGACGGGGACATTTTTCTAGGTGGTGGTTGGACTTGGGCAATTGTTTATCTTTACAACAAAGAAACTGGTTCTAATATTCAGGCGGTTTGCACCGATGTATTACCATCTGATGAGTACCTTGATATGCTCGAAGCAAAAGGGATAAAACTAACCCGTACAGATTCCCAAAGTTTTATTGATAAGCAATGGTTAGTAGCTAAAACGATTGCAGAGCAAAACCCTAATGTTTATATCGCAAAGGAAATTAATCCAGCCCGATTAGAGTATGAGATAGTTCCGGCACTTGAGAATATAGATTTAATTAATCGGTGGTTGGGTTACGAAGCGCAAACTGTGGTAGCGTGGAAGCCGTCTAATCCCTACGCTTTTATTTCGGGAGCTTTAGAAGTCAGTGAGTGGAAGTTTATATTGTGGACTAATCACAATGCTAGGTTTGCAATAATCTGGATGATTTATGGTTTCGGGTTTTATTGGTTCTTAGAGAAGATATTTAAGAGGAAAAAGAATGTTCCCAAAGTTTCGGTTCGGCAAGAAGAAAGCCAGTAATAGTCCGTTAGATGAAAAACGGATGCGAGAAATTATACAACAGGAATTAGATGTTCACGATTCTGTTATTAAAGGGCAACAGGAGAAAAAACGAGCCGATGAAATACGGAAACAGAAAATATCTAATTTGCCACCTAACGTCCGTATGCAGTTAATGAGACATATCGAGAGGAAGAAAAAGGAGCAGGAACGTGGCAAAGTGCAAGAAAAAAGGAAAAGGTAATAATGTGTGGCTTCGTACTCGCCGCAAATTGAAAAAGAAGATAATGAGGGCTAAGTAAATGAGTGCTTTGTTGCAAACCTTCGAGGTACGGGTAAAAGTAAAGCGTAAAGAAAACCCTGAATACAATTCGTCCCTTGCCACTTATTGCTTTAAAGAAGTTACTAAGATGTTTCACCAGGAAGCCCGTAATAGCAGACAGGCTATGGATAAATGCCGAAAGTATGGTATGCCTATCAGCGCACACAAATATACCCCTGTAATGGCAATGAAGCGGTTTGATGATATTATAACTGAAGGTGTTTACAAAGGCGAAAAGGTTTATTCAGAGTTCGATAGCGTATACCAGCAAAACAAACCATATTCCAACTCAACGGAAGAAATGATTAGGGGTAAAAGAAATAACCGGCGAGACAATATGAATCGTGATAAACCTATTGACACAATATAGATGTAGTGATAATATATATATAGATATAGATTATGACAACGAAACGACAAACACAAAGACGGCAAATAGAACCTGATACTTTACATTGCCCCGAATGTGGTAGCGGTGATATAGTTCGGCATGGTTATACCGTTACTAAGAAGTTCGGGCGTAGACAGAGATTCTTTTGTAATAAATGCGCTCATACTTTTAATAAAGACGAGGTAGTTAAATGACAGTAAATACTTGGATTCTAGTCGGGGTAATCATAGTGGCGATTATCGGTTACTTTGTGAATGGCAAAAAGAAAAGGTGGTACAGAATATACCTCGTAAACGGCGATATGTTTGTTGTATATCGGCAGATGTTGGATTGGTGGTGGCGTGATTCTAATGGTATGCTCGGTTTTAGATTACCCGATGGTAAGTCAATCAAGGTGTCAAAACACGGTGTTGTGAAAATCATAGAGGATATGCAGCCGAAATGAGTTTATTTAAACATAAACCAGATAATGCTCAATCCATTTCATCCAAAGAGATTCATAGTTATCAAGCGGAATTTCAGGCGTGGTTACAAAAGGTGCATGATATTTGGGTTTCTACATTACCCGAAACGGCGAAATGGTTAGATACCAAAACGCTTATTAATGGTTTGAGCGAAGGGACTTATGTTACCTATTTCCCACAGATTGTTGGTATTATTCAAAAGTCCAGAGAAAAGTGCGAAGCTTTTAAGGATAGCGCAGGGCAGGTAGCATTTATAATAAACAAATTCCCACGTTTAGAACGTGAGAAAGAATTGCTTTTGCTTTATATTAAAGAACGCCGTAAAAAGTATGGGTTAGAGGAGTAATATGCAGGAAAAAGAAGAAAAGCCCGAAGTAATACCCGATGAGCCTAAACCTGAACGGGTTAATTTGCCCAGTATTCCTATGCCGGAAAAGAAAAGGGGCGGGTTTGATATGCAGTTAAACGGGAAGTTTATTCTCGTATTGGTTTTGGTGTGTGCGGTTGTTTCTTATGTTGTATTGTCATTTGCCGGTGTAACCAAACCAGTGTTTGAAAAGAATCTTGCCAATATGAATGCTACACTGTCAGATGTGACGGCAACCATTAATGATAAAGTATCTCAGGTTAATAATACAGTTCAATCTATTCCTAACACTGTTACGAATACTGTTAATCAGTCATTGAGTAATTATGCTAATCAACTGAGTACCCTTTCGAGCCAAGTGTCTTCTTATTCTAGTTCGATTAGCGAAATCAAACAAGACACAGAAGATGTGGAACGTACTCTTACTTCTTTGAATACTACCATTTCTACTTTGCAGACTGATTTAACGCAAGCCAAAACCACAATAACCAGTTACGAGAATCGTATCAAGGCGTTAGAGAATAAAACTACAACGAGTAACACAACGGGGACATCGGGGACTAGCCAAGTATCAATAAAGATTACTACTCAGGGTTCTACGTTAGTGGCTAGTTCCGAAAACGCCACTTGGGCGTTGGGATATGTCAAAGTCGTAATTACCAATAACACCGGCAAGGATATTTCCGACATAATGCTTAATTTAAATCTTAGGACTGAGGGAATCCCTAATGCCTCACAGTTTGTATTAAGCGGCGAAACGGCTTGGATTGCTAATTCGACACATTATAGTTGGGATAATACAGTTGAATTTAGAAATTCTGGTTGGGGGTTGAATATACTCGCCGGAAAAACAAAGACGATGTATCTTACTCTGAAAGTTGTCGGTAACTCATCGGCTAATTATACCAATACCTATTACCAGTATGAAGTTACGGGCGAAGTCACAAGTTATAGTTAGAGGTAAGTAAATGTCTATAAAAAGTCTATTAAAAGATTACCAGTGGCACAGTCCAAAGTTGAAAAAGAAACACCAGATATTTGACTGGGGTTCTCTGGTCGTATTGGTTATTATGTTTGTCGGTTTAAAATATTATGGTCAGGAATCGGCGTTGTTGCTTATACCTATTATCGGCGCACAGTGGTATTGTTTTAGAATAAAAGCGCAAGATAAAGAACTCAAAAAGCAAGTTAAGCACTAATCGCTTTGGAATTATAAATCTTAGTTATCCAATCCTTGCCGTTCTTCGGGTAATCATCAAATACTCTATTTGTGGTATTGAGTTCTGGCAGTAGTATTACGTTGTTGTATCCGTTGGCCTCTGGCCTTTTGTTGATTGACAACATCATATCATCATACGTTTTATTTCCTGGTCGTTTATCGCCAACGTAGCTGTGTCCTAGCGAAAGCACCAATGACTTTGCTTGTTTAGTGTGCCACGTTCCCATATCGCTGGTGTCAAGTATATCTAGTTGTCTATCAATCAAACACCCGTCTACTACTACGTTTATTAGACTATCCCAAAGATTAAAAGCATCAAGTAGTTTGCCTACTTTGAGAGAGCATCGGCTAGTTGCCATTACTGAATAGAATGGGTTAAAGTTATTACCGTATTTCTCAGGATATGATTGGGCGAATTGTCCTATTAAACCTACGGCGATACCTTTAGATATGTCTGATATTAAACCACCGGCTTGCCGTTGATTATAGAGGTCTAGCATCAGCTTATAAAAGGGCTTCTCTTGAGTGTTATATTTAAGCATCCAACCGTCTTGCGGGATAAAGTATCCCTTTTTAGTTTTGGTTAAATAGTACCATTGGTCAGTTGTAAGATAATCTTCGTAAGTGCCTATGACTGGTTGTTTGTCGGCGTTGACTATGGGGCTATCTTGATTAATGGTTACTTTACCTTTGAATACTCCCCAATCGCAAGGCTCGCAGGTTTTACCATACCATATCTTGCAATCGCTTAAATCCCCGAAGTGGCTAGCAAGAGATTGGTAAGCACCGTGAATATCGCAATTGGTAGCATTCTCCCAATGCCCTATCTTATAGATGGCTCGCCATTCCCTTGTGAGTAGCGGCGCAACGTATTCTAGGGCATCACACGCCTCATCCGGCATATCAAATAGGTGAGGCACAACCGAATCGCTAAGAATGGTTTTAGAATAGATGGATATGGGGCTAGATAAAGTCGGTGTATTCCCCATTCCCATATCATAAAGTGTTGCCAGTAATTCCACGCCCTTAGAATGTATGTCGTTGGCATCTTTGGGATGATAGTCGGGGAAGTATTTGTACAGGTTGTAAATATCAACCTCTCGCTTTACGGCGTCATAGATATTGCCTTGCAGATGTGTGCGGTATTCGTGGGTTATAGATAGCTTTTTACCGGCACTAGAGAATAGTTTGTAACCATTCACCCATACCTTGTCTTTCTCGATTAGTTCTAGGAATTTATCATCAGGGATAAAACGCCGGATAATATCTAGTAGGTCGTATAAGTTCCAGACAACCAAGAACCCATCAGTTTGTTCGGATAGAAAGAAGTCCAGCACTTGCTCTAAAGAATCCACCAAGCAAACTTTACCCGTTGAATCAATTAGTTGGTTATCTTTAATGTCTATGGCTATTATGTCTCTCATTATCTAACAAACCTTCGTTCTTTGGCTCTTTCTCTAGCTAGGCGGGTACTCTCTCTGCCACGTTCAGATTGTCGCCAGCGTTTCTTCATTTCCTTAGCGTGTGCGCTCTTATATTCGTTAGTTGAGTGATGAGACTTGCTGGCTTTCTGCGGTGTGGTTTTCCAATCGGCATCAGGTTTGGTATCTTCGTAATGCCCGATGGCTTTCCCTACACTTACTTGCCCCCTTTTATCAACGAATTGATGGAATTGATACCATTGTCTGATAGCTTCGATGTATTCTACCTGGGTATGTTTCTTATTAAGGCTATCATTATATATCTTATATCTTTCTCTAAGCCACATCTTAATGTAGGGATTCCACTCGTTATGTACTTTGCCTTTAACTGTTACCGGCTGTATAGGGTGTATTCTATTCAGGAACTCTTTTTCAAAGCCCAAGAGGATTTTATAGGATGTAGAGAAACCTCGTTTTGTAGTGTATCTACGCATTTCCTTTACCTCTTAAAACCATTTGGGTAATTTATCATCCCACTTTAGTTTACCAATTTTAATCATCGTATATAATGTAAAACAAGTTCCTAGAAACAATCCAGCGAAAAAATAGAAGTAGGATTGTTTAGAAATAAAAGCCGCTAATGCAGACATGATGCAAGCGATGGTATAGAAAATAAATGTAAACTTTACTGACCAGTTCAACCAATTAGTCATTTAACTCCTCCGTTCGGAAAATACTTTAATAACTTGCAGAAATAATACCATATAGCCCAAATACCAACTGTTGATAACATAGATATTGCTT
>Ga0265297_10002786_pt1 | contig 34028 bp, 35 predicted proteins | sample Munlanlwell13791_FD_192502 | JGI IMG/M metagenome (GOLD analysis project Ga0265297, IMG submission 192502) | Leachate microbial communities from a municipal landfill in Southern Ontario, Canada - Leachate well 137-91 | ecosystem: Engineered > Solid waste > Landfill > Unclassified | place... | reverse complement strand
GTGATGGCGCCTTGCCGGGTGGACAGGATGCGATCCTCCAACTCGGCGACTTCGGAAGTCAAAGTCGGCTGGTAACCTACCGTGGCAGGCATGCGGCCCAGCAGGCTGGAGATTTCACTGCCCGCTTGCACGAATCGGAACACATTATCGACCACAAACAGCACTTCTTTATGCAGCGTGTCGCGCAGGTATTCGGCATAAGTCAGCGCCGACAGGGCGACGCGAAAACGCACGCCGGGCGATTCGTCCATTTGCCCGAACACCAGCAAGGTATCGTCCATGACCCCGGCCTGTTGCATTTCCCGCCATAATTCGTGGGCTTCGCGGATGCGTTCGCCGACCCCGGCAAAAACAGAAACCCCTTTGTGGATCGCAGAAACGGCATGGATAAATTCCATGACCAGCACGGTCTTGCCGACACCCGCGCCGCCGAATAATCCGGTTTTTCCGCCTTTCACGAAAGGGCATAACAGATCGATGACTTTAATGCCGGTTTCCAAAATGCCGCTGATGCCGATGGCTTCGGATAATGGCAGCGGTTTAGCGTGAATATTGCGGAATTCGGTTTTAGGCAAAGGCGGCAGTCCGTCCAGCGGTTTGCCGAATATATTCAGCAAGCGGCCCAGACATTGTTCGGATACCGGGACATGCAGCGGCGCGCCGGTATCGTATACGCTCATGCCCCGGCTTAATCCGGCCGTGCCGTGCAGGGTGATCGCCCGGATGTGCCGTTCATCAAGGTGCTGATGTACCTCGAATAGATAGGCGGCATGGTCAAAGCGAGTGAACAAAGCCTGGCGCAAAGGCGGCAGCTGGGTGCAGTCGATAATCACCACCGGGCCATGCACTTCAACGATGGTGCCGATGACTGGCCGGGATTCCTGTAAATTGTCCAATAGCGGCTACTCCAACTGTGGTGAATAAAACACAGAGCTTTGATAATAAACTATAGATACGAACCGCTACAAGGATGTAGGAGGTAGGGCTCCAAAAGTAGGCGCTTTAAATGACGCAACGGACACGATTCGGTTCTCAATCTTTCCTGCCGGATGCGAAGCTTTGGCTTTCGTAATTTGTCGGCATTTTATATGCAAAGAGGCGGTGCGTTTGCGGTGATGTTTTCTGAATAACGTTGTGGCGGGATGGTGGGTTTTCGGTTTTCAAATTAATCAAACAGTGCGTAGAGCGTTGTAAGATAACTTGTAACTAAATCATCGCCTTCGGCTGGAGCCCATGGCGCCTGCTCTTCAGCTTTAATCGGAACAAATGGCCCGGCTTTAGCTTCAAAGAACACTGTTCCATTTTTCAGTGCGAGGACCGTGTGAAAAATACCGTAAGGAATGTCAACGCCAACAGTCTTGCCGCCTGCTTCCAATGTTAGCTGTTGCTCAACGTTACCTGTTGAGTCGAAAACGATTAAGCCCAGTTTACCAGAAAGGCAAATTATAGTTTCCCCTTTGTTTGGGTCGTTATGCTTGTGTGGCCTGACATAGGAATTTGGCTCTATAGCATTCAATAATCGGTGCGCTTGAGCTTCACTGTTTTCATGAAAATTGCGGTTCTTACGACGGCGCGGGGACTCTATAGCCTCCAGACTAAGCTTTTGGAGCAGTTGCTGATCGAGGGGTGTAATCATACGTTTTGATCCTATCTTAATCTTCTCCGTGGATTAATTAAGATTCCAAAAATCAAAACTATATCATTTCTCGGCATCCACAGCTAATGCACTCACCTTGGGGTTTAGCGGCTTAAGCAATATTCAAAACATTTGTTCAAACGATAGTACCCGTCAGCTAATAACCGGCTATAAGCGCTAAGCGCTTAACAACAAATCGCCGTGCGTTTTTGTCAGACTCGTAATATGGTCTAAATGGAAGCGTATCAAATTCATTAGCAAATATGGACTTAGCTTCATTCAGGTCGCCATCCTCCGCGCAAAAATGTGCGGAGGATGGCGAAGCTCTAGCTTCGCGAGACGGGAAGTTAGAGCTTGGGAACGATAACACCGATGTGTGTTGTGTGCTTATTGGGCGTTCTACGAATACGTCGGCGCAAACGCCTGCTCAGGATTAGCCACCGGCCCGTCACCCTCCCAATACGGCGACAGCTTGCGCAAGGTTGCCACAATACCGGGCATCACTTTCAATACCTCATCCACTTCATGCATCGTGTTATAGCGCGAAAACGAAAAGCGGATCGTGCCGTGCGCTGCGGTGTAAGGAATATCCATGGCCCGCATTACATGCGAAGGCTCCAAAGAGCCTGAAGTACACGCCGAACCGCTTGACGCCGCGATACCGGCTTTATTCAGCAGCATCAAAATCGACTCGCCTTCGATATATTCAAACGCGATGTCCGTGGTGTTGGGTAGGCGGTTGTACATGTCGCCGGTCACGAAACAATGCGGAATCTGTTCGGTAATGCCGCGTTCCAGGCGGTCGCGCATGGCTTTGACTTTGGTGTTTTCATATTCGATATGCGACAGCGCCAGTTCGCAAGCCTTGCCCAGGCCGACAATTGACGCGGTGTTTTCGGTTCCTGCCCGTCTGCCGCGCTCCTGATGGCCGCCGCGCAACAACGGACGATAACGGGTGCCGCGGCGCAGGTACAAAACGCCGATGCCTTTGGGCGCGTGCAGCTTATGACCGGACAAAGACAGCATGTCGATCTTGGTGTCCTGCAACATCATCGGAATCTTGCCGACCGCCTGCACCGCGTCGGTATGGAACATCACGCCGGCCGCATTGGCCAAAGCCGCCATTTCGACGACCGGGAAAATGGTGCCGGTTTCGTTATTGGCCCACATTACCGACACTATCGCCACCTGGTCGGACAACAGTTTTTTGTAGGATTCCAGGTTCAAGCGTCCGGCTTTATCGACCGGCATTCTGTGGATCGTGTAGCCTTCTTTTTCAAGGTAATCGCACAGGCTTAAAATCGCCGGATGCTCCACCGTGGTGGTGATGATTTCCTTTTTGTTCGGTTGCGCCTTGATCGCGGAAAGAATCGCCGTGGAATTGGATTCGGTGCCGCACGAGGTGAAAATGATTTCGGAGTCATGTTCGCAGCCGATCAAGGCTTGTACCTGTTGCCGGGCCTGTTTAAGGCCGCGCGCCACGCCATCGGCGAATTTGTGTATTGATGACGGATTGCCGTATTGCTCAAGGAAATAAGGAATCATCACATCGACCACCGCAGGATCGACTTTGGTGGTGGCGTTGTTATCCAGATAAATGTCAGTCATCACGCCACCTCAATATTGACTAATTTTTTCATTTCCGATGCCGGGACGACTTTAATAAATTCACCCATGACTTCCATCAGCCGTTGTTGAATGCCCGCGATCGTCATCGCCGCCATCTGGCAACCGTTACACGCGCCGGTCATGTTGACGTAAGCGGTGTTGCCGATGACTTCGACCAGTTCCACGTCGCCGCCGTCGGCCATCAACGAAGGTCTTAGCGACTCCAGCACTTCCTCGATTTTTTTGATGCGTTGTAGATTGGTCAGCGGCGCTTTAACGGCCGCGATTTTTGCCGGGGCTTCAACCGGGGCGGCTGTCGGATCGAATTTCTCGCCCTTTTCGGCCAGCACTTTTTCCAGGATCGCTTCGATGTCTTCATGGCAAGCCGCGCAGCCGCCGCCCGCTTTGGTGAAGTTGGTGACGTCTTCAACGGTGCGCAATTTATTGGCCCAGACCATTTCCTCGATCATCACCGCATCAATCGCGAAACATTTGCAAATCAATGCGCCTTCTTCATGATCGTCTTTCCACTCTTCGCCGCGATAATTGGCGATTGCCGCTTGCAGCGCTTCGCGTCCCATGACCGAACAGTGCATTTTTTCCGGCGGCAAACCTTCCAGGTGATCGGCGATATCCTGGTTGGTCACTTTTAACGCTTCATCCAGCGTCATGCCTTTGATGATTTCGGTCAGCACCGATGACGACGCAATCGCCGAACCGCAACCGAAAGTTTGAAAGCCCGCCTCAAGGATTACTTCGCTCTCATCATCGACCTTCAAGGTCAACCGCAACGCATCGCCGCAACTGATAGAGCCCACTTCGCCTGTCGCGTTGGCGTCAACGACCGCGCCCGCATTTTTCGGGTTGAAAAAATGTTCTTTAACTTTGTCTGAATAGTCCCACATGGCTTTTTCCTCGGATTGAGTTTACTGGTGCGTTAAGAAGTCTCTGCTTATGTCCTTCGGCAAGCTCAGGACGAACGGTCTGCGTTGATTCCGTTCGTGGCGAGCCATGAACGGAATCAACTTGTTCAGAGATTTCCTAAGAACAGGTTTTAGTTCCGGTACCTTCGGCACTGGTATTAAACGATGTGCCGCAAGCGCAACTTTTAGCCGCATTGGGGTTGGTAAACTTGAATCCCGAACCGTCGATGCTGTCGAGAAAATCGACCGACATGCCGTCCAGCATCGGCAAACTGGCCGGATCGATAAACACTTTCACCTCGCCGCAATCAATCACGGTATCCTCAGGCGTATGGCTGCCTTCGAGCTTCAAGCCGTATTGATAACCCGAGCAACCGCCGTCGGTGACTTCTATCCGCAGACCTGCAGTGGGCGTTTCCGAACTGGCAATAAAGCGGCCGACAGCGGTGATGGCCTTTTCTGTTAATGTAATCATTTTATGCACTCCTGAATGTATGGCATCGTTCTTGTTAATACCTAAAGCAACCTGTATGCCATATCATTATTTAGATAGTAATGGCTTGTTTAATAAGGCGTTAACAAAACATCCACACAATAAACAATGTATTATCAAACGGGTTTCAACCACATAACCAGCTGACAATGTAAGGTTTGCTACAAAACAAAGGAGATACGAAATGAACGTAGAAGATTTAGAGTTAGGCGACGTCGTTTATGCGGCAAAGACGATTACCGATGATGGCTCAATACCCGGAGGCAGCGAAGGTGAAATATTGGCCGAAGCCGGAACCCGCGGTGTCATTACCCTGATCGGGCATGTGGAAGAAGAGCCGGATCGCAGCGTTTTTCTGGTACGCTTTGAAGACAAGGATATGAATCTGGGCAACCCGATTGGCTGCTGGCTTGAAGATTTGGCTATGGAGCCTAAGTTGGTTAATTAATATAGCTATAGAAAATGGAACACAGATGCCAAAAGTAGGCGCCTCTAGGCGACACGGATTAAACGCTGATTAAAGCGCATAATAAACGGGGCTTCGGATTTCAAGAATCCGTTTAAAGTCGTCCGATCAGTATCATCCGTGTTCCATCAATTATAGTTAGCAGCCGCCAAGCAGTTACATGTAGATCGGACATGCAATGCTATCGATACCACACCCGTTCGCCCTGAGCTTGTCGAAGGGCATTTCGCGCTATGACTTGGATTTAACCCAATGAATAAACAAACCGAAACCGTCCTGAACTACCACAACCGCACCAAGCATAGCCTGGAGCGATACGCCAGAGGCCCTGAATCCATCGACTGGGAAGACCAACCCGATCAATTCCGGCGTTTTTCCGGTTGCGAGATTGTCACGCTGCCCTTACCCGGAACCGGACTTGAACCGTTGTTTGCCGACCTGGACACCCCGGAAACAATACCGGCAAAACCGTTAAATCTATCTAATGCCGGTTTATTGCTGGAATTGGCCTTCGGCCTGTCGGCATGGAAACAATTCGGCCCCAGCCGCTGGGCATTGCGCTGCAATCCTTCCAGCGGCAACCTGCACCCGACTGAGGCTTACCTGATCAGCGCCGGGAATACCTTTATTAAATCAGGCGTTTACCACTATGTCAGTCACGATCACAGCCTTGAGCAGCGTTGTCGGTTTTCCGACAATTCCTTAGATTCCGGCATGCTGATCGGCTTGTCATCAATCCATTGGCGTGAGGCTTGGAAATACGGCGAAAGAGCCTTCCGCTATTGCCAGCATGACATAGGTCATGCCTTGGGAGCGTTGCAATACGCGGCGACGGCGCTGGGATGGTCGGTTGAGTTGCAGGCCGAATGGCCGGATGGCGACATCGCCAAGCTATTGGGGCTTGACCGGGATGATTTTAAAAAGCAGGAACATGAATCCCCCGATATGATTTGCCGGATTCATACGCATGCCGACAGTAAACCGTTAGATGCCAAGGCCCTGCTGGAAGCCGCGGTATCGGGAGACTGGTTCGGAAAAGCCGACAGCCTTCGCGCCTATCATATGTATAAATGGCCGGTCATCGATGAAGTCTCAGCCGCCGCAAGCAAACCGCGAACTGAAGAACCTGATTGGCAAACCACCCGACGACCGCCAAGGATGGCGGCCGAGACTGCTCCCGGCAGTCCTCGGCATTTCCTCCATCCATTGAGATCAGAAGTGTCGCAACCGGTAGGGAACCGGTGCGACCAGCCACTTATAAAATCCTTCTGCACCAAAACGGCAACGCAAATCATCCGCCAGCGCCGCAGCGCGCAGCAGTTTGACGGCAAAATGCCGCCAATGCCGCAGACCGATTTTTACCGGATGCTGGCCGCCGTCATGCCGACCACAGCCGCTTTCGAACTATGGCGCTGGCCGCCGAAAATCCACCTGTTTATTTTCGTCCATCGCGTTGAAGGCTTAGTTCCCGGCATCTATGCGCTGCCAAGACATAACGATGCCCTTGAACCATTACAGGCCGCAACCCTGGCTGATTTTGACTGGCGGAAAATATCCGACGCTTTACCGTTTTATCACTTGTATTCAGGCGATTGCAGGCAGATCGCCAAAACGCTGTCCTGCCATCAACCCATCGCCAGCGACAGCGCCTTCAGTATGGGAATGATTGCGGAATTTGGCGAAGTCATCGAAACGGAGCCGTGGCTATACCGCCGCCTGTTCTGGGAGTGCGGCCTGATAGGCCAAACGCTGTATCTGGAAGCCGAAGCGGCAAGTCTTCGCGGCACAGGAATCGGCTGTTACTTTGATGACAGCATGCATGAGCTTTTAGGCATCAAGAATGATGAATTCCAAAGCCTCTATCATTTTACCGTGGGCAAACCTTTGGAGGATAAACGGCTGGAAACGTTGCCGGCTTATGGGCATTTGGGCGATGTGGTGTAGGGTTGAGCAGAGATCATAAGTATGTTTGGAGTGCGGCATTTTTTAAAAAACGCATGCCCAATTAGGTTGAGATAAGGCATAGATGCCTGTAGCAAAGTGTCCCCCATTGCCCAGACAAAAATTAAGATAGACCTCAGTTCACACTTCCAAATTGGGCCGAACAATGTCCACGCCACGGAGTCGGTGCGGATAAATTTGTGCTGCGGTTTACGGGTATTCGGGCCAGGCGCCATGCCGACCAAGCCTCATTTCTGCATCAATCGCTGCATTCAACCTGGTATTTCTTCATGCGGCGCGAGCCATAACGCAATAATGCGAGTTCGTCCTTATTTGTTTCTTTTCACTCATGTTCAGTCTCTAATTTAGCTCGGGGCATCGCTTAAACTATTATCCGAATTTCGGGGCTACTATGTTTAAGCTGCTTGCGCGAACTTTTTTGGTGTCCTTGATCGGTGTTCTCTGGTAATGTTTGTCCGCCTTTGTACGGCAAAGAAACTCATTCATTCATCAACATAGAGACAATAAATGCTACACGAAGTAATCAACTGGCTGGTCACAACTATCGGCGCTATGGGCTATATCGGTATTTTTTTGCTGATGGCGTTGGAAAGTTCGGTAGTGCCAATTCCCAGCGAAATCATCATGCCGCCGGCAGGTTATCTGGTGCAACAAGGGAAAATGAGCATGACTTTGGTCATACTCAGCGGCACTTTGGGCAGTCTGTTTGGCGCTTATCTGAATTATTTTGCCGCGCATTATTTGGGAAGACCGCTGCTACTCAAGTACGGACGTTATGTGTTCATAACCGAAGAGCATTTCCGTCGTGTTGAAGATTATTTTGCCAGTCACGGTGAAATCTCTACGTTTATTGGGAGACTGTTACCGGTTATCCGCCATTTGATTTCGCTGCCGGCAGGATTGGCGGGCATGAGCCACATCAAATTTTCTATTTATACATTGCTCGGCGCGTTCATCTGGGTATCCATTTTGACATGGATTGGCTATTTGTTGGGTCATAACGAAGACTTAATCAAGCAATACTCTCATCAAGTGATTATCGATGTGTTGGCGGCCAGCGTTGTTTTGGTGACGGCTTATATTTTCCTGCATCGCAGAAAGCTTGCCCGTATCCGAGCCGAAGAATAGAAGATTCTTCGCTTACTGGTGCTCGGGGGCGCATATTTCATTCAGAGTATGTGGGCCGCCTGAATGTTTTGCATATCTTTCCAGCGCCGTTGGCGGCATATTGCCGATTTTTGGCGCTGATGCGAATCAAGCCCTGGCGCACACCCAAACATCAACCCGGCCGACTCCGGCTTTTTTCAATACATAAGCCAATTCATGAGCTGTTGAGCCGGTGGTCATGACGTCATCAAGTATCGCGATATGCCGTGCATGAATAGGCTTGATGACGGAAAAGGCGTTTTTCAGGTTTTTTTGGCGTTTTTTGGCGGGTAACTGGGTTTGATGGGGCGTGTCTCGGTGCCGACTGCAACTGGTTACATCTAACGGGATCTGTAATTCTTTGGCGACGGTTCTGGCGATTTCTATGGCTTGGTTGAAGCCGCGCTGGCGGTAACGGGTTTTATGCAGTGGAACCGGTAAAATCAAGTCGGGGCGTTCTGCGGTTTGTTTCAGGTGGTCGGCCAGCAACATGCCGAGTAAGCGGGCGTTTTTGTAATTGGAGCTGAATTTCAAAGTGCCGATCAGATGCCGGATAGCTCCCTGATGAATGAACGGAGCGTAAGTCTCGTCAAAGGCAGGTTGGCGGCTCAGGCAGCGGCCGCACAGCACGGGAGTGGTGACCGGCGTTTCCAGTATTTCCGCGCAGCGATAACAGCACAGATTATTTCTAGGCAAATGCGTGTAGCAAGAATGGCAGAGGTCGCGCGAATTGCATCCTGGATTGCCGCACAAGATGCAGGTAGGCGGAAGCAGGTAATCCTGTATAATATTGATCCAGTTGTATACCATTTTCATTTGAACAGGTTGACAAGATTATGAATTGTCTTTGTTTAAATATTACCGTAACCGGAGCTTAACAGAATGTCTGCAAACCCTGCAATTCGCCATGACTGGCAATTGGATGAAGTGCAATCGCTTTATGCGTTGCCTTTTAATGACTTGATTTTTAAGGCGCAAACCGTACACCGTGAGAATTTCGATCCTAATGAAGTTCAGATCAGCAGCTTGTTGAGTATCAAAACCGGCTCCTGTTCCGAAGATTGCGGCTATTGCCCGCAAAGCGCCCGTTATGATTCCGATTTGACGCCCGAGGCGTTAATGCCGGTCGATAAGGTTTTGCAGGCGGCGCAACTTGCCAAAGACCAAGGCGCATCGCGTTTTTGCATGGGCGCGGCCTGGCGTCAGCCTAAAGACAGGGACGTGGAGCGGGTGGTTGAAATGGTTCAGGGCGTTAAGGCCTTAGGCCTGGAAACCTGCGTAACCTTGGGCATGCTGACCGATGCCCAAACGATCAGGCTAAAAGAGGGCGGCCTGGACTATTACAATCACAACTTGGATACGTCGGAAGACTATTATTCCGAAGTCATCACCACAAGGACTTACCAGGATCGCCTGGATACGCTGGCGCGGGTCAGGGATGCCGGGATTAACGTCTGTTGCGGCGGCATCGTCGGCATGGGCGAAAGCGATGTCGATCGCGCCAATCTGTTGATCGAGCTGGCAAACCTGCCCAAGCATCCCGAAAGCGTGCCGGTCAATATGCTGGTGCAGGTTGAGGGTACGCCGCTGATGGGTACCGAATCGCTGGACCCGATCATCTTTATCCGAACCATAGCGGTTGCCAGAATCATGATGCCCAAGTCGCGGGTGCGCTTGTCCGCAGGGCGCAATAATATGAGCGATGAAATGCAGGCGCTGTGCTTTCTGGCCGGAGCCAACTCGATTTTTTACGGCGACAAGTTATTGACCACCGATAACCCGATGACTAACCGTGATTTGGCGTTGTTTGACCGCTTGGGTGTGCATTCCGGCGGTTCAAGTTACGCTTGATGAATTAAATCATCCTGTTGCCAGTCAAAAAATTATTCACCACGAAGACACGAAGGACACGAAGTTTTATATTTCATTCTTCGTGGTGAATATTACCGATTTTTATGACACCTCCATTCTCACAATTAACAACCAGCCTAGACGATATTGCCCGGCAAGGCTTGTATCGTTCCAGGCGGGTCATAGCATCGCCTCAAGGCATTAACCTGGAAATCGACGGCAGGCATATCGTCAATTTTTGCAGCAATGATTATCTGGGGCTGGCCAATCATCCCGATGTGGTCAACGCGTTTAAAGCCGGGGCGGATAAATACGGCGTCGGCAGCGGTTCGGCGCATTTAATCTGCGGACACAGTGCGGCTCATCATGCGCTGGAAGAAGAGCTGGCGGAGTTTACGGGCCGCGACCGGGCGTTATTGTTTTCCACCGGTTACATGGCAAACATCGGCGTGATTTCGGCTTTGTTGGGGCGAGGCGATGCGGTGTTTGAAGACCGGTTAAACCATGCCTCGTTGCTGGACGGCGGATTGTTGTCCGGCGCACGATTTAAGCGTTATGCCCATGCCGATGCGGCCGATCTTGGCGCAAACCTGGACAAAACCTTGGGCCGCACGCTGATCGTTACCGATGGCGTATTCAGCATGGATGGGGATTTTGCGCCGATGGACGAATTGGCGGTTGCCGCAAAAAAACATGATGCCTGGCTGATGGTTGACGATGCGCACGGGCTGGGTGTGATCGGCGAACATGGAGGCGGGATTCTGGAGTATTACGGCCTGGGGCAGGACGACGTGCCGGTGTTGATGGGAACTTTAGGCAAAGGCTTGGGCACTTTCGGCGCGTTCGTCGCCGGTTCCGAGCTGCTGATCGAAACCCTGATCCAGAAAGCCCGCGCTTATATTTATACCACCGCGTTACCGGCGGCGGTTGCCGAGGCGACGCGGGCGAGCTTGAAAATTGTGATCGCGGAAAACTGGCGCAGGGACAAGCTTAGACAACTGTCGGAACGATTCAGACTGGGTGCAGAGCAGTTGGGCATAACATTGATGCCGTCATCGTCGGCCATTCAGCCTATTTTAATAGGCGACAGTCAAACAGCCGTGGACATCAGCAATGCTTTATTGGCTGCCGGTTTTCTGGTCAGCGCGATTCGTCCGCCTACGGTGCCTCAAGGCAGTGCCAGGCTGCGGGTGACTTTTTCAGCTTTGCACGAAGAGCAGCATGTCGACCGGTTGCTGGATGCGTTAGCCGAAGCAATTGCAGGCAGCAAGTGACAAAAATCCATTTGGAAACGTTCGGGCAAGGCAAGCCCATTGTGTTGGTGCATGGCTGGGCGATGCATACCGGCATTTGGCGGGAGTTTGCCCGGCAATTGGCACAGCATTACCGGGTGACCTGTCTCGATTTGCCGGGGCACGGGCGTAGCGAAGCAATTGATCCGTTTACGCTGGAACGGATCGGCGCAGAGTTGATTAAAGTGGTTCCCGAGCAGAGTTGTTGGCTGGGTTGGTCGTTGGGCGCGACGGTGGCGCTGGATATAGCCGGTCGTTATCCTGAACGGGTCTCTGCACTGATCTTGCTGGCGGGGAATCCCTTGTTCCCAAGCTCCGGCTTGGGAACGCAAGCATGGCCGGGCATGGATGCCCGGCTACTGGATGATTTTGCCGATCATTTAAATAAAAACTGTCAGGCGACCTTGCTGCGTTTTTTATCCTTGCAGGTCAACGGTATGCCGGATCGGAAAGCGCTTTTGAAGGCGCTTAAAACAGCCGTATTCGAATGCGATGCGCCGGATCAAGCCACTTTGCAGGGAGGCTTGGATATACTTAAACAGGCAGACTTGAGGCCGGTTTTATCAGGATTGAGCGTCCCTGTTTCGGTCGTGTTGGGCGGCCTGGACACCTTAGTTCCTGTAGCCGTAGGTCAAAAAATGCGGCGGTTATTGCCGAGTCTGGAATTGAATATTATCGACAGGGCAGGGCATGTGCCGTTTTTGTCGCACGGCTCGGAAACGGCGGCGATTATTTCCCGATTTATGGATGAATAATGTATTTAGATAAAGCCAAAATCAGGCAGTCGTTTGCTGCGGCCTCGGTGACTTATGACGGCGTTGCCGACTTGCAGCGCAGTGTCGGTAAGGCGCTGCTGGACAGTGTCGATAAAGAGAATCCGGCCGGAACTTTGTTGGATTTGGGTTGCGGCACCGGTTTTTTAACCGCCGGGCTGTCGGCGCGTACAAGGCCTATTATCGCCTTGGATATTGCGTTGCCGATGTTGCAGGTGACGCGAACAAAACTCATCGATACGGCCAATGTCGGCTATGTATGCGCCGATGCCGAACAATTGCCGCTCGCCGGACACGTTGTCGACGGCGTGTTTTCCAATCTCGCGTTGCAGTGGTGCGTCAATCTGGAAGGCGTTTTTGCCGATATTAAGCGGGTATTGAAACCGGGCGGACGCCTTGTTTTCTCGATATTCGGCCCGCAAACGCTACAGGAATTAAAAGCGGCGTGGGCGGAAGCCGACGATTTTAATCATGTTAATGACTTTTACAGTGAGCGGCGGCTAAGACGTTTTCTTCAGCTGGCGGGTTACACAGAGATAGTAGTTGAAACCAAGGTTTATATATCAAATTACGATTCGGTTTTGACGTTGATGAAGGAGTTGAAACATATCGGCGCGCATAATGTGCTTGCCGGGCGTAACAAAAGTATCACTACCAAGGCGCAGATGCAGCGGATGGTTGCGGCTTACGAGCGGCATCGAACCGGCGAACTGATTCCGGCGACTTTCGAGGTCATTATGGTTACGGCAAGCTAATGGAAAAAGGGTATTTTATAACCGGTACCGACACCAATGTCGGCAAGACCTGGGCGACGATTGCGCTGATGCGTTATTTTAAAAGCCGAGGGAAATCGGTTGCGGGCATGAAGCCGGTTGCTTCAGGCTGTTTAATGCAGGACGGGCGGCTGAAAAATGAAGATGCGTTGCTGATACAAGCAAATGCGTCATTGCCGATCGACTATGACTTGATCAATCCTTACGCCTACGAGCTGCCGGTTTCGCCGCACATTGCAGGTGTAAATAATCCGGTTAAGCTGGGTCAGTTGGCAGCCGGGTTCGAGACATTGAAAACCCTGGCCGACATCATTGTCGTCGAAGGCGCCGGAGGCTGGTATGCGCCTTTAAATGAGCGCGAAACTATCAGCGATTTGGCAAAATTGCTGGCTCTGCCGGTTATTATGGTTGTCGCTATCAGGCTCGGCTGTATCAATCATGCAAGACTGACTTATCAGGCGGTCGCGCAGTCAGGCGTGAACTGTGTCGGCTGGATCGCAGTCTGTACAGAGCCGGAATTGTTAGGCGGCGACCAGAATATCCAAACCATAAAAAGCACGGTGGATGCGCCTTTGTTGGGTGTGTTGCCCTATAGGGAAGTCGCTGACTTTGATTTTTTCGCCGAACAATTGAAGATGTAACTGTGTATTTGTGATGCTTTTGCCGCTGGCTTGGCAAAATAAAGCATGACAAAGTCTTTGATAAAGCCCTATTATTTTGATTTTTTTTCAGTTTGATTCGCCGTTATCTGACGGCGCAAGGTTAATGCATGTCGATTCGCACTATCTCATCCGTAAAATTCATTTTAGTTGCCGGTACGCTGTTGTCGGGATGTACAACAACCCGGCAAATTGTGGTTGATCACCCGTCAACCCAGGCCAGCCAGTTTCAACCGTTGCAAGGCTTTCAAGCTATTGATGGCGACGACTATTATGTACGGTTGATTTCGGAGTTCGATTTTAAAGGTGACAACGTATTAAAAGGCGGCTGTACTAATATGACGCCGTCTTATGGGAAAGGCGATTTATCGGCCGCCCTTATTTATAACGTGCGTAACGAGGCGCTTAAATTCAGCCGTGAAGCGACCGGCTTTTTGTATCAGGCGACAACAGGCAAATGCAATTTTACCTTCGATGCTAAAAAACTTTACCTGACGCCCTGGATACGCCTGGATTCAGGCAAGGAAACCCTGGTCGATTATAATTTTTACACTAACGCTAACAGCGATGTGGACGTGTCAAGCCTGGTCAATGATGTGAATGCGGCCGGCAATTTATTGGCGTTGACAGGCGTCGGCATGGGGGTTGCAATCATGGGGCAGGTTGCCGGGCAATGGGTAAAGAGCAATCAGCAAGCGGAAGTAACAACGCCTGCGACCCATCAATCGGCCAAACATAGCTCGGAGTCGCATTCGCTGCCTGTCGCCACGGCTTATTCGGGTAAGACCGGAACGCTGAATCAGACGATGTTTAAGGTTTTTGATGTGGCGGAAGGCGGGATGAATCTGTTTGGATCGGATACCAAGCAACTGGGCGAACTGAAGATTTATCCGGAAATTCTGCCTTCTTTGTTATTAAAGACGACTGCCGACGGCATCCCGGACGCGCGCGATTTGTCGTTCGAAGAAATAGGCTATTCGCCGATGAAATCAGCGGCCGGGGAAATCAATCTTCAACAGCTGATCGAGCAATCGAAACATCCGGCAAAACCGAATCTAAAGCCTGACTGGAATAATTACCAGGACGTCGAAGGCAATTGCCGGAAATTGAAGCTGGTGCTGAAAGATTTGGGCTTTAATAAATTTGATCGCAACGCGGTGATTTACTATTTTCTGGCTAAGAATGGCGATTGGAATAATTACAATGTCAGCCGGCAAAAAACGTTGAGTGAAGAAATGCGGCCCAAGGTTTTGGAAGGTTATCGCAGCAAAAACTTTGCTAACTGTCTGGCACCTGATGACTATGCGGTCATGAAAGCGATGGGTTTGCCGGTTAATACGCAGTCCGATTGGGATCAGATGGGTGAGGCGAGCCAGAAAAAAGAGCAACTGTTCACGCCGCTTAAGTCGATTGAACGGCAGTTGGTCGCGGTGCTGAAAAACCCAAACAAGGTGGAAATGGAGCAGCAACTGTTCCCTTTGCTGGCTACGGCGAAAAATGGCGACGGCAGTGTGTTGCTGCAAAACCATTTAGGTGATTTCGGCCTGGAATTGTTATTGAATCCTCCTGTGGTGGCAGCGCCTCCAGTGGATGCTTCTGCTCCGGCTGGACCTGTTGCGGCAGCGCCTTCTCAGGCAGCCATTCCCGGTGAGGGGGTTATCGTCAGCGCCGGCCAATTAGCGCAAGTCTTTTCAGGGTTATTAATAAGCGAACTCAGTTGTGCGCGCCCGGCTCCCGATGGGCTGGGAAAATTTGCCGGCAATGCGGGGATTTTGTTGTTCACTACAAAAGAAGGCAGTCCGCGCGTTAAAGGCGGTGCGATGGAATTTGAATTTTCCGGCGGCAAGATTACGCGTATTGCATTTCAGTTATCGACTTACCGGGATTTTGAACAGAATTTGCTGGATCGGCCGGAGATTGGCGGCTGCCGAGTGGATCCGGCGTTTCTGGCAAAGCTGCACTAACGTTGAAAGTATTCTGATATAGCTCGCTTCGCGCCGAAATTAGCAGGAAATAGATTTTTGATAATCCTGGAAAAAGTTGATTTATAACAAAAATTAAAGATGGATTTGGCGGCGGATATAATCCATAATATTTTTGCGGTATATATCAATAATAAAAACATCAGGAGAAATATTATGGCTTTAATTACTTGGACAGCCGGTCAGTACGGTACAAATGTCGGCTTTGCGGATCAGGAACACCAAATCTTGTTTGATAAACTTAATAAGCTGTATGACTTGGCAACAGGCGGCGCAGAGCGCTCTGCAATCGGTGCGCAATTAGACGATCTTATTTCATATGTAGTGGATCATTTTGCCCATGAAGAAAGAGAAATGCAGGCAAAGGGCTATGCAGGCTATGAACGCCACAAGGAAGAGCATGACGCCTTGGTAGGTATTTGCGGTGGTCTTCAGGCAAAATTTCATGCAGGCCAAGCGGAAGTTGACGAAAGCGTCGGTCAATTGGTTAAAGGGTGGTTGGATAATCACATTCCTAACTTCGATATGGCTTATGCCGATGCGTTAAACAGCTGATCGAATTTCAACGCTAAAAAACAAAAGGCTTGTGAGTTACATTGATTCACAAGCCTTTTCTTTGCAACACATAAAATCAGGAAAAGGACATCTGGTATAGATTGCCCTCATAGGGTAAAATCGAAAAGATTATTTGTGATAATTATTACGTAAATGGAAAAGGGTCGGCCATCCCATGCCCTGAAATTACGAAACGATATAACGCATACAAGAGTTTATAACTACTAACGAGGAGGCTGCTCCGTGAAGAAAGCAAAGCAACTGTTCGCAGGTCTGATCTTAATGGCTTTGGGCCTAGGAACAGCACAGGCGGAATATACGCTCAATTTAATGAAAGGGGTTACAAAGGTCAGTCATGACATTTATGACCTGCATATGCTGATTCTATGGATTTGTGTATTCATAGGCATCGGCGTGTTCGGAACGATGTTCTACTCGATTTACCATCACCGTAAATCAAGAGGACATCAAGCGGCGCAGTTTCATGAAAATACGACCGTTGAAATCATTTGGACGATTATCCCGACTTTGATCCTGGTTGGCATGGCTATTCCAGCCACAAAAGCCATGATGGAACTGGATGATGTGCAAGCATCCGAAATGTCTATTAAGGTAACCGGACATCAATGGAAGTGGGAATATGAATATCTTGATAACGGCATTCATTTTTTCAGTAGCCTGGATGAAGCCAGCAACAAGGTACGTCAAGTCGGTTCGGGTCTTGATCCCAGGTCGGTTCCTAATTACTTGTTGAATGTTGATAAACCGCTAGTTATTCCGACTAAAAAGAAAATTCGTTTCGTATTCACCTCGAAAGACGTAATCCATTCATGGTGGGTTCCCGACCTGGGCTGGAAAAAAGATACCAATCCCGGTTTTATTAACGAATCATGGACGTCTGTAGACGAGCCGGGGACTTACCGTGGTCAATGTACCGAGCTTTGCGGTAAAGATCATGGCTTTATGCCGATTGTCGTCATTGCAATGGACGAACCTGACTACAACGCCTGGGTGGAGCAGCAAAAAGCGGCTATGGCGGCTGAAGCCGGTTCGGCCAGCAAGCAATGGACAACTGAAGAGTTGGTTGCTAAAGGTAAAGCTGTTTACGACACCAACTGTTCCTCATGTCACATGGCGGATGGCGCAGGTTTGCCGGGTACTTTTCCAGCTATAAAGGCAAGTCCGGTAGTAACAGGCGACATTAACGCTCAGGTCAAGCTGATGTTGAACGGAAAAGGCATGATGCCGGCTTTCGGAAAAATGTTAAGCGCTGTCGATTTCGCTGCAGTAGTAGCATATACCCGTAATGGTCTGGGTAATTCAGTGGGTGATTCTATTCAGCCTTCAGCTATCCAGACTCTGCAATCGGCATCACCGGCGGCAGATTAAAAAATGAATAAGTCATTGCGTTCTTATCGATCTAATCTTTTTTATATATTCAAGAGGTATGAAATATGTCTGCTGTAGTCGCTGAACATGATGATCATCATGAGCATGATCATGGTCCTGCTAAGGGGCTGTTAAGATGGGTTATTACCACCAATCATAAAGATATTGGCACATTATATTTGTTGTTTGCTCTGGCGATGTTCTTTGTCGGCGGCACCATGGCAATGATTATTCGCGCCGAATTGTTTGAGCCGGGTATGCAGTTTGTTAATCCCCAGTTCTTTAATTCAATGACCACCATGCACGCGTTGGTCATGGTGTTTGGCGCAGTTATGCCTGCTTTCGTCGGTTTGGCCAACTGGATGATTCCAATGATGATTGGCGCTCCTGATATGGCGTTACCGCGCATGAACAACATGAGCTTCTGGTTGCTGGTTGCCGGTGTTTTATTGCTGGCCAGCACCTTGTTCATGGAAGGCGGCGCACCTGCCGGCGGATGGACTTTGTATCCGCCCTTGGTATTGCAAACCGGTAAGGCCTTGCCTTTTGCGATTTTCTCGGTGCATTTGCTGGGTATCTCGTCAATCATGGGTGCGATCAACATTATCGCCACTATTTTCAATATGCGTGCCCCCGGCATGACTTTAATGAAAATGCCGATGTTTGTTTGGACCTGGTTGATTACCGCTTTCCTGTTAATCGCAATCATGCCTGTGTTTGCGGGGGCGGTGACTATGCTGTTAACAGACAAGTTTTTTCACACCAGCTTTTTTGATGCGGCTGGCGGCGGTGACCCGGTTCTTTATCAACACATTTTCTGGTTTTTTGGTCATCCCGAAGTTTATGTAATGATTCTGCCCACTTTCGGCGTGGCTTCTACCATTATCCCTGTGTTTGCTCGTAAGCCTTTGTTTGGCTACAGCTCAATGGTTTATGCGACGGCTGCAATTGCATTTTTGTCGTTTATCGTCTGGGCTCACCACATGTTTACAGTGGGTATGCCGATAGCAGGTGAGTTGTACTTCATGTATGCAACCATGCTGATTGCGATTCCTACCGGCGTTAAGGTTTTCAACTGGACCGCGACCATGTGGAAAGGGGCGATGACTTTTGAAACGCCGATGCTGTTTAGTATTGCTTTCGTCGTTTTATTTACAATGGGTGGATTCACCGGTTTGATGATGTCTGTTGCGCCGTCTGATTTTCAATATCACGATACTTACTTTATTGTCGCCCATTTCCATTACACGCTGGTTCCCGCCTCTGTTTTTATATTGATGGCTGCCGGCTATTTTTGGTTGCCTAAATGGACCGGGCATATGTATGACGAAAGAATCGGTCAGCTGCACTTCTGGTTGTCTGTGGTATCGGTAAACATCCTGTTCTTTCCACAGCATTTCTTGGGGCTTGCCGGTATGCCGCGCAGAATTCCTGATTATGCGGTGCAATTTGCGGATTGGAATATGATTTCCAGTATTGGCGGTTTTATATTCGGCGCCAGCCAGTTGTTGTTCCTATACATTGTTATCGATACAATCAAAGGCGGAACAGGCGAAAAGGTAACTGATGAAGTATGGGAAGATGCTGCCAAGCATAGCTTGGAGTGGACTTTGCCGTCGCCCCCTCCATACCATACTTTTACTACGCCACCCACGGTAATACCTACTGAACATATCTAGGCTGTTGCATTCCAGGTTGCTTTAAATAAAGCAACCTGCTTAGATAACGTATCAGGTGAAATAATGAATACCAAACAGAAAAATATTTTGACCGCAGTGGTATTGGTCGCGGTTGCCGTCATTATTTATGTTTTTGCAGTGATAAGAGCCGTTTCCCAATGAGCGAAAGCACCAAGAAAAAAAACGCTAAGTTAGTTCGGATATTGGTGTTTGTGGTGCTGGGAATGTTTGGCTTTGGCTACGCCCTGGTTCCGCTTTATGACGTTTTGTGTGAAGTAACCGGACTCAACGGCAAAGTTGAATCGTCCGCTGTTAAGGAAGTCAGCTACGAAGTTGATAAAAACAGAGAAGTTACCGTAGAGTTTATGACGGCGCTGAATGAGGACACTCCGATGGAATTCCGTTCAGAAGCCAAAAAACTGAAAGTTCATCCAGGCGAATATTATACGGTGAATTTTTATGCGGAAAATAAGACCGATAAAGTAATGGTTGCTCGGGCAATTCCAAGTATTTCTCCCGGAGCGGCCGCTGAATTTTTTAAAAAAACAGAGTGTTTTTGCTTTTCAGAACAGACATTTAAGGCGCGAGAAGGCAGGATTATGCCGGTGCGTTTTGTTGTTAATCCTGAATTACCTGAGCAATATAAAACAATTACACTTGCATATACATTTTTTGATAATACTGAAACATCAGTAAAATGAGAGAGGAAGGCTATGTCTACAAGTAACGAGTATTACATTCCGCATAAAGCCACTTGGCCGGTCGTTGGAACTGGTGGTTTGGTGATGATGCTGGCTGGATTTGCAAATTATTTAAATGGCTCATCGGCCGGTACCGCCTGGATGGCGCTGGGCTTGGCTGTGTTTATTGTCATGCTGGCCGGTTGGTTTACATTGCAGGCCGGGGAAAGCGAATCAGGCATGTACAGTACGCAGGTAGGCATTTCCTACCGTATGGGCATGATGTGGTTTATCTTTTCGGAAATCATGTTTTTTGCCGTTTTTTTCGGCACGCTTTGGTATACACGTAATTTGTCGGTACCCTGGCTGGGCGGAGAAGGCACAGGAGCTGCAACTAAAGAACTATTGTGGCCGTCTTTCGAAGCGGTCTGGCCGACCAATGGCCCTGGTAAAGTCGGCGGCGAGTTTGAGCCTATGGGCGCATGGGGCTTGCCTTTTTTGAATACCTTAATTCTGTTGACTAGCGGCGTTTCTTGCACTTGGGCTCATCATGGCTTGCTTGCAAAAAACCGAGATCAGCTAATTAAAGGTTTGGCCGCTACTGTCGGTTTAGGGCTCTTGTTTGTTGCACTCCAGGCATCTGAGTATCATGAAGCTTATACCGAGATGGGTTTGACGCTGGGCTCAGGCATTTATGGTTCTACTTTTTTCATGCTGACCGGTTTTCACGGTTTTCACGTTTGCGTAGGCGCTATCATTCTGAGCGTTGTTTTGTTTCGCAGCTGGAAAGGCCATTTCCAACCGGAAAATCATTTTGCTTTTGAAGCTGCGGCTTGGTATTGGCATTTTGTTGACGTGGTATGGTTGGGACTGTTTGTATTTGTTTATGTGATTTAATCTAAACAGCCATACTAAAAAAGCGCTGCCTAACAGACAGCGCTTTTTTTTTGTCGAAATGGTTGGGGATGTTTTTATTTAGGAGCGGCCGGCGCTTGATTTTGCGAGTGCATCCGAGCACCCAAGCCATGCGGCTTGAACATGCCGGTTGCAAAAGCTATAAAAATGAAGATGAACAACACGATTGAAAGCGCAATACGAAAAGTCAGCGCTTTGACCGTTTTTTCGGATTGTTCTTCGGTCTTGTGTTTAACCAGATGAAATAGCGCGGAGCCTAGACTGATAATTATCAGGATAAAGGCGATAATAACGATGCTTTTTATAATCATGAATGTAATTATGCTGATGGCTAAGGTTTCTGTATTCTCGGTTATTTAGGTTCTTGTGCCAATAGGATAAATAAAAAAAGCATGATCCAGTCGGACGCTCATTGATGAAGTTTAAAATAATTCCAACATTAGCTTATTTGTGCCTGTTGCCGGTGTTGATCGGGTTGGGGATGTGGCAATTAGACCGATCAGAACAGAAACGGGCATTACTTGAGTTGCAGGAACAGGCGGGCGCAACTGAAACATTGCATTTGTCCGAAGGCATTGAAAATAACGCCGATACATTAAGGTACAGGCAGGTTGAAGTTACAGGGCGTTACGATGTCGCCCATCAGTTTTTGATAGACAACCAAATCAGCGGCGGGAAAGCCGGCTATTTTGTGTTGACGCCGTTTGTGTTGACCGGGGAAACCAAGGCGGTTTTGGTGAATAGGGGTTGGATTCCTTTAAATCATGATCGCTCGGTGCTTCCTGACTTGCAGATTAATCAGGCCCAAGCCATTATTGCCGGGCGGATTAATCATTTTCCCAGCGTTGGTATAAAATTAGCGGGAGCGGAAATCCCAACAGAGGGTTGGCCATCGGTGGTGCAGGTGGTCGATAGTCATGTTCTGGCTAAAAAATTGGGCTATTCGTTGCTCCCATTCCAGATCGAACTGGCTAAAGACTTGCCTGATGGATTTAAACGGGAATGGCAGACGCCGGCCATCATGCAGCCCGAACAACATACGGCCTATGCAATTCAGTGGTTTGCGCTGGCATTGACACTAACGATACTATTTATTTGGTACAGCTTTAAAAAATACGATGCAGAATCAAAAGAATAAAAATCATATATTAATCCTGGTTATTTTTGGCATGTCTATCATTCCGTTTTTGATAGCGTGGGGACTAAAAGAGAATCCGCAGCTGGTAAACGGGCGAACCAACAATGGGCAGTTAATTACGCCGCCGCTGACAACCGAACGCAAAGACCTAAGCGGTTTTGATCCGTTTTCAACTGATAATATGTCCGAGCTTCCCGGCCACTGGTTGTTGGTAAATATCATTCCGACCGGCGAGTGCAATGAAACATGCCTCGAAGCCATGCATAAAACCAAACAGTTGCGGCTGATGTTGAATAAAGAATTGACCCGTACCCGCCGTATAGTCCTGCTGTTAAAGGATGTTGCGCCGGAAACGGCGGGCAAATGGTGGGCGGGTGACGATACCTTGTTAAGGGTTAAAGCCAATAACGCCGTCATCAAGAAAATTGCCGAAATCAGGCAAGGCGATATTCCTGACGGGATGCTGCTGTTAATGGATCCGCTGGGTAACTTAATGATGCAGTACGAGCCGGGTTTCGATCCCTACAGCGTAAAGAGCGATCTTATGCATCTTTTGCGAATTTCACAAATAGGATAGTGGAAAATAAAATGTTTAGAAAAATAACTCTCTTTGGCGTTCTTTTAGCTTTAATAGTTATCGTTGTAGGTTCATACGTCCGCTTATCCGGGGCAGGGCTGGGTTGTCCTGATTGGCCCGGATGCTATGGGCAGGCTATCCCCTTCGACTTCGCTCAGGGCGGGGTTAGCGATCATGCTGATTTTATCGCGCAGGCGGCGGAGGCTTTCCCCGGTCAGACGCCCGATATTGCAAAAGTCTGGAAGGAGATGGGGCATCGTTATCTGGCCGCGCTCTTAGGCGTGGTCGTTTTATTGCTGGCCTTGCTGTCGTGGCGCGAACAACAAAGTCGTCCGGTGGTCGTAACAGCCGCATCGATGCTGGCGGTTTTGATAGGATTGCAGGCGGCCTTGGGCATGTGGGCCGTAAAGTTTCACGTTATGCCGATTGTTGTGACCGGGCATTTGCTGCTGGGGATGATGACTCTATGGCTGCTGTTCTGGCTGTATTTGCGGGTTAATCCGAAAGTTTCGCCGTTAGCTTTGCGAAGGAACGGTTTAGCCTTGTTTGTCAGGTTGGCAATGTTGGTGTTGTTTTTAGAGATTGTTTTGGGCGGCTGGGTCAGTACCAATTACGCCGCTTTAGCCTGTTCGGATTTTCCGGCGTGTAATGGCTCGTGGTGGCCTAAAGCCGACTATCGGACTGCGCTGGACTTATTCAGCGGATTAAGCTCGGGTTATACCGGCGTTATCGCATTCGATGCGCAGGTTGCCGCGAACTGGCTGCACAGGGTCGGTGCGTTGGTTTGTTTTATCGTGCTCACGTTGGTGATGCTGAGCGCAACATCGGCGCATCATCCGAGACCGGTAAGAAGAGCCGGTTTGGGATTGAGCGTGTTGCTGTTGCTACAGATCGGTTCCGGCGTTATCGGCGTCAAATTCGGGATGCCTTTGTGGGCGGCGGTCGCGCATAACGCTTTTTCAGCATTGCTGATGCTGCCGTTAATCGCTATCGGTTTTTACTGCCGGTACGCTTATGTTGAAATGCCAAAGCCCGCCGTAGAAATTGAGCTGCAACCGGAAGGCACGGTTGTCGAAGCGGAGGAAGCATATCCTGTAGTAACAGAACCCGAGTCGTTATACCTGCGGCTTAAATCGCAGCTGAAGCGCACCCGCTCCGGGCTTAGCGGGGTATTGGCCCAGATTCCGTTAGGCCAGAAAGAAATTGACGAAGATTTGCTGGAAGCCATTGAAGCCAGCTTGTTAATGGCCGACATAGGCGTGGACGCGACCACCGAAATCATCAAGCGCTTGACCGAGAGTGTTGAAAGGCACCAGCTTAATGATGGCGAGGCGTTAACGGCAGCCTTAAAGCAGGAATTACGGAGTATGCTCCAGCCCTGTAATAAACCCCTGCATATCCCCAAGCAGGACAAACCTTTTGTTATTCTGGTCGTCGGCGTCAATGGCGCGGGCAAAACCACCACTATCGGCAAACTGGCCAAACGATTGCAGGCACAGGGCCATAGCGTCATGCTGGCCGCCGGAGATACGTTCAGGGCGGCGGCGGTCGAGCAATTGCAAACCTGGGGCGAGCGCAATAATATCCATGTGGTGGCTCAGCATACCGGGGCCGATTCGGCATCCGTGATTTATGACGGCGTACAGTCCGCACAAGCTAAAGGCATCGATGTGTTGATTGCCGATACGGCCGGCCGCCTGCATACGAAATCCAACCTGATGGACGAGTTGAAGAAAGTAAAGCGGATTATCAGCAAGTTGGATGAAACGGCGCCGCATGAAGTATTGCTGGTCTTGGATGCCGGCACCGGGCAAAACGCGCTGTCGCAAGCAAGATTGTTCAATGAAACCGTCGCCTTGACCGGCTTGGCGCTAACCAAGCTCGACGGCACCGCAAAAGGCGGCGTTATTTTTGCGCTGGCCAAACAGTTCGGAATTCCGATCCGTTTTATAGGGATAGGCGAAGGAATTGATGATCTGCAGGATTTTGATGCGGATGCTTTTGTAGATGCATTGTTTGTCAAAGACTAAAACCCGTAACTTGATTCTATAATAGAACACGAATGACGCTGATGAAACGGATCCGCACGGATTTTAAAGGTCGTTCTTAGGTAAGCGCCGATTTAATCCTTCGACAAGCTCAGGATGAACGGTAAGTTTTTGATTTTGTTCGTGGTGAGCTTGTCGAACCACAAGCGAAATCAATTTATTCAGCGCTTCCTTAGGTGGCTATAGGCCATTTTTATAACGGCTGAATAGTGGGCAATAATATATTTTTATCAAGAAGTTCAAGTTTATCAGTGATTATCAGTCAAATCCGTGTCGCCTGGAGGCGCCTACTTTTGGCATCCGTGTTCTATTGTTTTAACTGCTGAATAATGCAAAAAACCTATGTTAAAGTTCGATAATGTCAGTATGAGGTACCCTGGAGCCGGCGATGTATTACGCAATGTCAGTTTTCATCTGGAGCGTGGTGAAATGGCTTTTTTGACGGGGCATTCAGGGGCGGGAAAAAGCACGTTATTGAAATTAATTGCGGTCATCGAGCGTTGCACCCGGGGCCGGGTTTTATTGGACGGCGAGAATCTCAACCAAGCCAAGGACAGGCAGGTTCCTTATATACGCAGGAAAGTAGGCCTGATTTTTCAGGATTACAAACTGCTGCAGGACAGAACGGTTTTCGATAATGTGGCATTGCCGCTGGTGATAGCCGGTTACGGGCACCATGAAGTCTCCCGGCGGGTACGGGCATCATTGGATAAAGTCGGCCTTCTGGGCAAAGAAAAAAAATATCCGCTAGTCTTGTCCGGTGGTGAACAGCAGCGGGTCGGGATTGCCCGCGCAGTGGTTAATAAGCCGCCGTTGATTGTGGCCGATGAGCCGACCGGGAACCTTGACCCGGAGCTGTCCGCCGAAATCATGCATTTGTTCGAGCAGTTTCAGCAGGTCGGCGTCACCATATTGATTGCCTCGCATGATATTTCATTGATTGCTCAAATGAATCATCGGATCTTAAAGCTGGATCACGGTCAACTGGTTGCGAGTTAAGTTATGAAACAGGTGAATAAGAAACCGGGTAAACAGGAGCCGCGCTGGCAAACCAAAATTTCCGGCGGTAATTTTGTCGATAAATTCCACGCCTATCGGAATCTCCATGCCCATGCATTGTTTTCAAGTCTTGGCCGATTAGTCGCGTCGCGATTCTCGTCTGCGATGACGATAACGGTGTTGGCGATTGCGATTTCGCTGGCCAGCGGATTTTATATCCTGGTGGCGAATCTTCAGCAGTTGGCGGGTAATTTGGAAGCCAGCAATCAAATCTCATTATTTCTTAAAGATGAAATCTCAGAGGCAAGGGCAAATAAGTTTGCTAATACCATCAGGCAAAATCCCGATATTCAGGACGTCAAAGTAATCACCAAGGAGCAGGCGCTGGCGGAGTTTCAGACCTACAGCGGATTCGGTGACGCGGTAAAAGCGCTGGAAAAAAACCCGCTGCCTGTTGTCATTCAGGTGTTGCCCAAAAATTCATTGAAAAATGAGCTGGTTCTTGAAACATTGCTTGATGATTTTAAGCGCTCGACGGAAGTTGATTTTGCCCAGATGGATATGCAATGGGTTAAGCGCCTGCAGTCGATTATGGACGTGGCGCGGTGCGGCGTTACCATATTAAGTTTATTGCTGGGGGCCGGCGTGTTGTTTATTACGGCCAATACCATACGCCTTGAATTGCATAATCGCCGCGATGAAGTCGTGATCGCCAAACTGGTCGGCGCGACCAATAGTTTTATTCATAGGCCGTTTTTATACGGCGGTTTTTGGATCGGTTTTTTTTCCGGTGTGGCTGCATGGTTTATTGTCACAACGATCATGCTGATTCTAAAACAACCGATCGAAAGGCTTTCCGGGCTTTATGACGACGGTTTTCATGTGCTGTTTTTAGGCTTTACCGAAACGCTGGCATTGTTGGTCATTTCATCGGTACTGGGTGTCGTGGGTTCATGGATCGTGCTTCATTTCCAGCTTCGGCAGCTAAAACCCGAGTAGAAAACAGGGGCTGATAAAATTATTAGCACTCTTGCTTTTAGAGTGCTAGAATTCGGAAAAAGTTTTCTTACAAGGGGGTTCAATGAGCAATGCTTTAGCTTTACCGGTTAATTTATCGGTTGGAACATTTGATGCCTATTTAAATGTCGTCAGGCAAATGCCTAAATTGACGGTAGAACAGGAACGCGAGTTAGCTTTAAAATTCAGAGATAACGGCGATTTGGAAGCCGCACGCGAATTGGTGATGACCAATCTGCGCTTTGTGATTCACGTTGCCAGAGGTTATAGCGGTTATGGCTTGTCCATGCCGGATATTATTCAGGAAGGCAATATCGGCTTGATGAAAGCCGTTAAACGATTCGATCCTGATGTTGGTGTGCGTTTGGTTTCTTTCGCCGTACATTGGATTAAAGCCGAAATTCATGAGTATGTGATCAAAAACTGGGGCATCGTAAAAGTTGCGACGACCAAGGCGCAGCGTAAGTTGTTTTTCAATTTGCGTAAATCGAAGTCGGATTTGGGCTGGTTATCAAATGACGAAGCGACGGCGATTGCAAAAGATCTTGATGTCGATGTAAGCGCCGTTTACGAAATGGAAAAACGCCTGAGCAGCCACGATACGTCGTTTGATATGCCGGTCGATGAGTCAAGCGAAGAAACCTATGTTGCCCCGGCCAGCTATCTTCACCAGCATGGTGCAGACCCTGCTGTACTGCTTGAGAACTCCGATTGGGAAGGCCATGAGCAGGATTTGCTGGCGGATGCGATGGCGGAGCTGGATGAACGCAGTTTGGATATTCTTTCAAGCCGTTGGTTGTCCGATGAAAAAGCCACATTACATGAGCTTGCCGCACGTTATAGTGTGTCAGCCGAGAGAATCAGGCAGTTGGAGCAAAATGCGATGAAAAAATTGAGAGCGGCGGTTGAACTGGCCGCTTGATTGGTAAATCCGTTCGTCCTTGTCGAACGGCCGAAAAGCAAAAAAGGCTTAACGATTAAATCGTTAAGCCTTTTTTATTGCCTTATGGTTTCACGCCGGGTTGTTCTGCGACGTAAATGCAAATCTGCCCCAGACAGATTGGTGAGGCAACGGTAACGGCGATTTTTACAGCGGCCTGAGTATGTCAAGAACCGCTTGGGCCTGTTTCGCCGTTTCAAGGCCGAGATTGGTCAGATAGCCGCCGTCTTCCTGCGAGACCAAGCCTTTTTCGAATAGCCGGCGGGTGGCGGCGATGGTTTCCGGTGAAGCGGTTTTATGTACTTTGATTCCTTCTTGCGTGGTGGTTAGATTGTAGCGAACCAGAATGTTCAGTTCTTCTACAATATCTTGGGTATAGGGCATAGTAAATTCTCATGATTCATTGATTTAAGACGCTAGCATAATGCTATTTATAAAGAAGGAGTATCTTTTTTTACGCCGTCTTCTTTCTGGCAACAATCACGCCGTCACGGGTCGGATTGATAAACGTGTCAAATTCAGGATCGTTAAAAATTAATTCATTGTGTTCCATAATCGCTTCAGTCCAGCCGGGGAAAATATCGCTAGGGTTTTCCACCGCGACCCGGCCGCGCCACAGCACATTATCGGCGATATACAGCCCGCCGGGGCGAATCCTGTCTTTAGCCAGCTTCCAAATCTCAGGATAATCGCCCTTGTCGACGTCGTTGTAGCAGATGTCGAATACCCCCTTAGTCTGGGCAAAAACGTCTTGAGCCATGCCTGCGCGAAAATCGACTCGATCCCACAACCCGGCGGCGCTGAGATATTGTTCGGCTTTTTCCTGATTCAGAAAGTCGGCGTCGGTGCAAATGACCCGGCCTTTGGGTCCTACCGCTCTGGCAAACCAATACGCCGAATAACCATAACCGCTGCCGAATTCAAATACCTGTTCGGCATTGATCATTTTGGCCAGAGATTCGATAAACGCTCCCACCAAGCGGCCAATGATAGGGAAGTTGTTTTTCTGCGCCAGCGCTTCCGTCTCGGTTAATACCGGATGATCGGTGTGCCGCAGCAAACCGTGCATATAATTCTCAATGGCCGGGTTGACCGGGATTAATATGCCGGGATTTAAAACGGTTGGGGATTTTATGTCGGCCATTAGCTGTTCCTCATGTGTATGCTGTTGGAGTTGACCTCCGTTACCCGTGTATCAGGTACGAAAGGTGGGTTGTGATTTAATAAAGTCGAGTGCTAAAACAACTCAACCCAAGGAATATCGGTAAGAATGGTTAAAAATTCATGTGTTAATGCTTGGTAATCCTAAGTTGTGTAGACCAGGAAAAAATTTGCCGTGCTGATAGAGTGAGACTCACCGGTACTCAGTCGCAATATGAAAGGTTTGATTATGCAGCGTTTATGTCAAAAATGGGATTTTTTTCGAGAATAAAAAGTTTTGCCTATTCCACTGCTTTTAATAATGTAGCGATCATATTTTCTGCTTGATGCAGATAGCTTCGCCCGAACAGGTTCAGGTGATTGAGTATATGGTACAGGTTATACAGCGTTTTTCTACGGGCATAGCCCGGATCCAGCGGATAAACGGTTTTATAGGCCTGATAAAAGGCAGGGCCGAAGCCGCCGAATAACTCGGTCATCGCCAAATCCGTTTCCCTGTCGCCGAAGTAGCAGGCCGGATCGTAAATGACCGGATTGCCCTGATCGTCTGCCGCGGCATTGCCGCCCCATAAATCGCCATGCACCAAAGCCGGTTGCGGCCGGTAGCCGGAAAACAACGGCTCTAAATTCGTACAGAGCTTTTCGCCCAGAGTTTGCAAGTTGCCGCCATACCCCTTGGCGGCCGCCAGTTTTAACTGATGTTCCAGGCGTTGCACGGACCAGAAGCTGATCCAGTCGTCATAACGGCCGTTGATTTGAGCGGTGCTGCCGATGGTGTTGTCCCTATGCCAACCGAAATAGGGCTGTTTTTGCCGATGCAGCTCTGCGAGTTGTTGCCCCAGCAACTGTTCCGAGCGGGTGGACAACCTATTTAAAGGGATATGCTCAAGCACCAAAAAGGCATGATCGGTCGTTTTACCGCAAACAATCGATTCCGGTACCCGGATAGCTTGAGCTTGCGCCAGAGCTTGCAGACCGGAGGCTTCGGCTTCGAACATCGCGACTTGTTCCGGCCGGTTCAGCTTGACAAAAAAGCTTTGGTTTTCCGCCTGTAACCGGTAAGCCGCATTAATATCGCCGCCCGCGAGCGGCTCGGCCGCCAGCAAGCGGAAAGGCTGCCCGCTTGCCGATTCTATTTGTTGAGCAATGGCCTGCCAATTCATCAGTAGAGCTTGCCGAATAAATCCAAGTGAGTCAGATAAAGCCGCATATCCAGTTCAAACTGATGATAAGCCGGTTCCATGTGCAGGCATAGTTTGTAAAACGCCTTGTTGTGATCCTTCTCTCTTAAATGCGCCAGTTCATGCACGACGATCATCCTCAAAAACTCCAGCGGTACATTCTTAAACAGCGAGGCCACCCGGATTTCGTTTTTTGCCTTGTGTTTGCCGCCCTGTATCCTGGATATAAAAGTATGTAGGCCCAAGGCATGATGAAGATCTTTAATTTTGTCATCATAAATCACTTTGCTGAGCGGTTGGGATTGCTTCAGCAACGCATTCTTAAGGTCAACGGTATAAGCATAAAGCGCCTTATCGGTCCTGATCGTATGGGCAAGCGGATATTTTTTCAGCAGCGTTTCGCCCAGCTTGTCCTTGTCGATCAACAGGCGGACCTGATCGGTTACCTGTTCAGGGTAGCCGAGTAGATATTTTAATTCTGGCATAACTTATTGCTTTAGCGATTTCAGTATTTGCTCTAACGGAGCGAGCGAGATCAGCGCCCGGTAAAGCACTGTTTTATCTTCCAGCAGACCGTAACATTCGTAGTGATAAGGCGAGTCTATCGTGCGGCCGATGCCTTCCTTCCTGGATTCCGGCGGGATTTGCCTGATTAGTATATACAGCGCATCGCCGGATTTCAGTTGAGCCAGATAGGTGCGATCAATGCTGATTTTATGCGACATATACACCAGCGGATTACGTTCAAAATCATGTTTTTCTATAACCGCTTTTTCCAGCAAGGCGCTGGATATAAGGCTGCATGGGAATATTTCAGGGAATATGGCTTTATTGTTGAACGGATCGAAAAAAGCATCCTGATCGACCAGGGAGCCGCATAAAAAGTTTTTGGCATTGCTGGTTGTGATGAATTTTCGTTTCAGGAAATAACTGCTGCCGGATATAAAAGACCGGTCGGGGTGCTGATTCAGTACGCCAAACTGCGGAATATCGGGGTTGGGCAGAACTAATGCAAATTTGGATTCTTTTTTGTAGCCCAGCAAGGCCAATGCTCCGCCGGATTTAACGGTAACCCTGTTGCTGAGAACCGTTTCCGGTTCTTCCGTAAATTGCGATTTTTTTATATCGACCGATACCACTTGTCCGGGCTTGACCGCGTTAACAAAAGAAAACTGGTAGTTGCTAAAACGCAGGTTCCTGTCGCTGATCAGCGCATTTTCATTATGCAGCTTGCGATAAAGAAAAATCTTGTGCTCAAGCAATGATTCCAATTGAAACCCGAGTGCAATCGGGCCCTGGAACGGATTGTGATTGATGCGCAGCCACCTGTTCCTGTCGTGGAACAGGTTGAAATCGTCGGTCGCATTACGTGCAACATCAATATGTATTTGATTGAAAACATCCGAACTGTCTGATGTATGCATAGCGCCTCAACGATTAAATTTCCGGTAACTATTTAGCGCCATCAAACACAATGAAATACGGATGACGCAGATGAATATGATGGGCACAGATTTAAAGGCGAGAGTTGAATCGCGCAATGATTTGTAACCTTATTTAATCATAATTATCAGCGTTCTATTTTTTTATTTGGCGGCTGAATGGCGGTTTATTTTGCGATAGTGCTTTAATCGATGAAGCGCCGGGTCAAGTCGCCAAATTCATCGATTCGGCGGTCACGCAGGAACGGCCATATTTGCCTGACCCGCTCGGCTCGAGCTCTATCAATCGTACAACTTAGCAGTTGGGTTTCGGAATCATCCGCGCTGGCGATGATTTCTCCCTGCGGTCCGGCGATAAAGCTGTTGCCCCAGAAGTTGATGCCGGACGCCGAGTCCGGCGCCTGTTCAAAGCCGATGCGGTTGCAGGAAATGACCGGAATGCCGTTGGCGACCGCATGGGAGCGCTGAATGGTAATCCAGGCATTCAATTGGCGTTGCTGCTCTTCGGGAGTATCTTCAGGATCCCAGCCTATCGCAGTCGGGTAAATCAATAATTCGGCACCGGCCAAAGCCATCAGTCTGGCTGCTTCAGGGTACCATTGATCCCAGCACACCAATACGCCTAACTTGCCGATAGACGTTTCGATCGGCTTAAAGCCCAAATCGCCGGGCGTAAAATAATATTTTTCATAAAAACCCGGGTCGTCGGGGATATGCATTTTCCGGTACTTACCGGCAATGCTGCCGTCCTTGTCGAAAACAACGGCGGTATTGTGATAAAGCCCAGGCGCTCTTTTTTCAAAGATGGTCGAGACGATGACGATGTTCAGCTTTTTAGCCACAGCGGACAGAATTTCAGTGGCCGGGCCGGGAATAGGCTGGGCGAGATCGAAGTTATTATAGTCTTCGCTCTGACAGAAATACGGTCCCAGATGCAGTTCGGGCAATACCACCAAGTCGGCATTGCCGGCTGCTGCCTCATGGATTTTGGCTATGGAAAAATCAAGGTTGGTTTGTCTGTCTGCATTGCAGGGCTGTTGAACAGCGCTAACGAGTAATGTCGATTTCATGATTGGGAGAGTGTAATGGTTTTTAATGGGCGTTATTTTATAACGATTTAGCGACAGTAAATAACCAAACTGCATTTTCGTTGTGAAAATGGGACGAACGCGATGCCGGAGCCGATCCCACGCCGGAGCGTGAGATCGATGTGAATGTATGGGGCTTTCGTTTAAACCGCAGCGCGCGCTCCCAGAGCCCCTTCAGGAAACTGCATAGTCATGCAGTGCAAGCTGCCGTACTGATGCACCAAGGGTTGGCATGGAACGCCGATGATCTCGCGGCCAGGAAAACAACCGGCCAAACGTTCCAACGCAACCGCATCCATCGGGTCTCCGTAAACCGGCACCATGACGGCGCGATTGATGATCAGGAAGTTGGAGTAATTGGCCGGGAGTTGCTGCCCGTCCTCATCGTAAATCGGTTTCGGCAACGGCAACGGCACCAGATGATAGACATCGCCATCATGAGTTCTCAGTGCCTGTAGTTGCGTTTCCATGAATTTCAGGCTGGTGTAGTGCGGGTCATCGGCGTCGTCGCAGCTGGTGTAGGCGATGGTGGTGGCGGAGCAAAAGCGCGCCAGGGTATCGATATGGGCATCGGTGTCGTCGCCGGTCAGGTTTTCCTGGTCCAGCCAGAATACCCGTTTTGCGCCAAGATGCTGAAGCAGTTGCTGTTCTATATCTTGTTGGCTCAGGCCTTTGTTACGGTTCGGGTTTAACAGGCATTGTTTGGTGGTCAGGATGGTGTCTATGCCGTCGCTCTCGACGCTGCCGCCTTCCAGAATAAAGTCCACGTCGGTATGGCTGGCGCCTTTAAAGGGTTTGGCGTTCAGCAGCTTATGATTGAGAGCGTTGTCGTTTTGGTGCGAGTATTTCTCGCCCCAGCCGTTGAACAGAAAGTTCATGTGCGTGATGGCGCCGTCTTTTTCGACGCTTAGAAAAACGGTGTCCCTGACCCAGATGTCATTCACAGCGGCGTGGATGAAGTCGATATTGTCGGGCTTGCTGATCAAGGTCTGGATATGCTGCTGATGGCTGTCATCCCTGCATACGATAAGCAGTTTTTGATATTGGCTGATGGTGTCGGCTATAACGCTGTAGGATTGTTCTACGGCTTCAAGATTACGAAAGTCGCCGGTTTTATGCGGCCACGCGATTAAAACAGCGGATTGTTTTTCCCATTCTGCTGGAAATCTGTTCATAAGTTTTAGTTTCCTGTAATTGTATGTTCCGGTTGTTTGTCGAAATTTGAGTGGAGCAACATTTCTTTAGCATGCGCCAAGGTGTTGGCGGTGATATTGACGCCGCCGAGCATTCTGGCGATTTCTTCAACGCGCTCTTCGGTTTCCAGTAACCGGACATTGGAAGAAGTAATATCGGTTTGGTTGTTCTTTTCAACGTAGAGATGGTGGTGCGCTTGTGCAGCGACTTGTGGAAGGTGGGTGACGCACATGACTTGCCGGTTATGGCTTAAGCTGCGCAGTTTTTGTCCGACGATTTCGGCAATGCCTCCTCCTATGCCTGAGTCTACCTCATCAAAAATCATGGTCGGGGTGGTTTTATCACTGGACGTGGTGACTTGAATAGCCAGGCTGATGCGCGACAGTTCGCCGCCGGAAGCCACTTTAGCCAGTGGTTTTGCTGGCAGGCCGGGATTGGCGCTGACCAGGAATTCGATTTTA
>Ga0265297_10002785_pt1 | contig 34035 bp, 42 predicted proteins | sample Munlanlwell13791_FD_192502 | JGI IMG/M metagenome (GOLD analysis project Ga0265297, IMG submission 192502) | Leachate microbial communities from a municipal landfill in Southern Ontario, Canada - Leachate well 137-91 | ecosystem: Engineered > Solid waste > Landfill > Unclassified | place... | reverse complement strand
CGGGAGCAAGAAGGGAAACGTTGGAAATATATGTAAAACGCCTCGATAAACTGGAGTCGATCGCAAATCTATTTAAAGGAGTGGAGAAATCATTTGCAATTCAGGCCGGCAGGGAAATCCGCGTAATTGTCCAGCCGGAAAAGATAAGCGACAGCGAAGCAGTGACTATGTGCAGGGATATACGTAAAAAGATCGAAGAAGGAATGGAATACCCGGGGCAGATTAAGGTCACGGTTATCCGGGAAATGCGTACAATCGAATACGCAAAATAAGCGAAGGTTTTACCACCCCCTTTATTCTTCCCTATACGAGGCAGACGGGGGTTAATTCGGCCAACAACTTACGTCATTTTGTTCCGTAAGTTGTGGCCTCATTAAATATGAAAATACTTTTTATCGGAGATGTAGTCGGGGCGCCGGGAAGGGAAGCAATTAAGAAGTTAGTTGCCCCGCTTAAATCTGAATTTGGAATTGATTTTGTGATTGCTAATGCGGAGAATGCTTCTGGAGGTTCGGGGATCACGCTTAAAGTTGCCGAAGACCTTTTTTCTTCCGGAGTAGATGTTTTGACTTCAGGTGACCATATCTGGAAAAGGCCGGAAATTTTTGAGTTAATTAACCGGGAAGATAGGATATTGCGCCCAATAAACTTTCCCTCCGGGGCCCCGGGGAGAGGTGCTTATGTTTTTAAATCTAAAAACGGTGTAAAAGTCGGGGTAATTAACGTAAATGGCCGGGTTTTTATGGATGCCCTAGAGTGTCCTTTTAAAACTTCCTTAGCGGCTTACGAAAAGATAAAAGAAGAAACAAAGATTATTATTTTGGATATGCATGCCGAAGCTACCAGCGAAAAAATCGCTTTAGGCTGGTATTTAGACGGTAAACTTTCTGCTATTTTCGGGACTCATACGCATATCCAGACCGCTGATGAAAAAATCCTGCCCAAAGGCACTGCTTATATAACTGATGTCGGGATGACCGGTCCCTATGATTCAGTTATCGGCAGAAAAAAAGACGATGTTCTTACCCGCTTCCTAAGCGCGATTCCGGTAAGGTTTGAAGTTGCAGTAGACGATATCCAATTGCACGGTGCACTCGTTGAGATAGACGAAAAAACCGGACAGGCTATTTCAATCTCACGAATACAGAAAAAAATTTAGATAGGAATAAATATGCGATACATTTTTTTGTTGTTTTTTATTATCTCGGCGGTTTTTTTAAATAGCCCACTTTTGGCTCAGAATTCCACGGAAGAATTAGAATATAGTTTAGACCTTAATTCTCCCGCCGTAGCTCTGCCTAAAGTATACGGGCCCAATATTGATTTAAGCGGAAGGGGTGTGCATCGCGACATAACTATGCCCCGGACTTTATCTTCAAAAGACTCGCTGGATAACTGGCAGCAAGATTTGGGTTTTGCCCACCTTTACCGCATTCAATATAATCTTTGGGAGATTCAGCAATTAGCTAAAGATAAACCAACCCAGGAGAAAATCCTCAACGATCATTATGAGGAAATAATCAAGAAGATAAGCGATAGCGGAGGCACCGTTATTCTAGATTTATTCGGCACACCCAACGGATTAGGCCGCGTGCTCGATGAAAACAGCGCCCCGCATAATCTAAAAGATTATAAGGAAATTGTAAAAAATACAATCCGTAAATTAAGTTGCGAAAAAAGATACAATATCTGGTATGAAGTTTGGAATGCGCCTGACCAGGCAGATTTTTTCCTAGGGGAAAGGTCGGAGTACCTTAACTTGTACCGGATAGTAGGGGAAGCGGTAAAAGAATTACGGCAGGAATTCAAAATGCACATACCTTTGGGCGGGCCTTCGGTGAGCAGCTGGTTTAGAAATATCGAGCCCAATAATATACTGTCTCCGGAGCACAGTTTGATTTATGAATTGATAAAATATTGTTATAGCTACCGCTTACCTTTGGATTTTATTTCCTGGCATGCTTATTCAAGCGATCCATATGAAGAAAAACAAAGCACGATTTATAACAAGCCTCCGGCGCAGCTTATCCGTGAGTGGCTTAGTTATTTCCGTTTTGACAACAATATCCCCCTGGTAATTGATGAGTGGAATTTTGACGGCCCGGCCAACATCCTTTCGGAAAGAGGAAAAAATTCATATATCTCTGCAAGCTACATACCGTCTAGGATGAAAAATATGTATGAGGCAAAGATTGACTACCAGACTTATTTTTGCCTCGAGGATTTTGGCGGCAATAAGGCTGAAGTAAAAAGGAACCTGGGAGTTTTTTCATTCGACCTGTCTCATTCGGATTCCAAGAGTTATGCCAAGGCCAATTATAATGTTTTTAAAATGCTTAACCTCTTAGGCGATGAGCTGTTTCCGGGAACAGGGGTATTTAACGATGAGTTTGTAGGTGTAATTGCGACAAAGTCGCCAGATTATTTTGCCCTGCTCATTTATAATTACATAGATCCTTACGGTCCGACGAATTATTTATCGCGTAACATAGTTAAATTAAACGGTTCAGAAAGAAAAGCGGTTTTAAATATAATCAAGTCTGACAGAATGGAAAAGATCCTTTCCGGTAACCAGGACATAGCCAGTCTTCGAGTAGCCCCTAAAGCTAAGACTATGTTTAACCGGGCACTGGAACTGAGTAATCAGGTTAAAAAATTTAGCAAAGAAAACCGTAAAATAAAAATTTCGATCAAAGGTTTATTTAAAGATTTCTATGTTTTGTCTAAATATACCATAGATAGCAATTGCAGCCGGGATTGCCAGTTTAAGTCGATTCAGGGTAAGGATGACATTGATTTTAGACAGGGATATTCAGAAACAATAGAATTAAGTCCTTACTCGGTGCAACTCTTAGTTTTTAAGAAAAAACCGCATGTCCCCGAAACGTCACCTGTTCCCGGAGAAGAAGCCAGGCCAGAAACCGCTGCCCAGCCGGAGGCCGTTTCTTCCGCTCCCAGTCCGCAAAAGCAACCGGAAATCAAGTCGGAAGAAAAACCGGCAATCAAAGCAGATATGCCGCTTGTTGAAGAAAAAAAAGAGCTTCCTAAAGAGGAAAAGAGTGGAGAGAACAGATAAACACATCTACACAGTTTCGGAAATTACCCAGGTAATCAAGGGCTTATTAGAAAACAGTGTTGGAGAAATTTGGCTTGAGGGAGAAATCTCTAATTTTAAAGCCGCGACAAGCGGTCATTTCTATTTCTCGCTTAAAGATAAAATTTCAATAATTCAAGCCGCAATGTTTGCCGGCGCAAATAAAGGTTTGAAGTTCAAAATAGAAGATGGATTAAAAGTAATTTGTTTCGGGCATATCGATGTTTATGGCCCGCGCGGGCAGTACCAGATTATTGTTGAAAGAATAGAGCCTAAAGGGGTGGGTGCGACACAGTTGGCCTTTGAGCAATTAAAGAAAAAATTGGCCCAGGAAGGCTTGTTTAGTCTTGAGCATAAAAGGGCGCTGCCCGAAATGGTTTTTTCTGCAGGGATAGTAACTTCTACCAAGGGTGCGGCAATCCAGGATATTATGCAGATCCTTAAAAAAGGAGCTCCCTGTTGCGACCTGGTTTTATGTTCTGTGCGGGTTCAGGGAGAGCATGCAGCAGGCGAAATCGTCCAAGCAATAGAGGATCTGAATAAATGCGAAGGATTGGATTTAATTATTGTAAGCCGGGGAGGGGGAAGTACCGAAGATCTCTGGTCATTTAATGAGGAGATTGTGGCCCGGGCAATTTATAACTCCCGTCTACCGGTAGTTTCAGCGGTAGGGCATCAGATTAATACTACATTGTCGGATTTAGTTGCCGATGTTTTTGTAGAAACCCCATCGGCTGCTGCAAAAATAATCGTCGATAAAAGGAATGCTTTGATAGCTAGGATAGCCGGTTTTAGACATGAACTGGATTTTTCTATCAATGACATATTAAGCGAAATGGAAAACAAGCTGACCGCTTTGACCCACACGCTTAAAAGTCCGATCGATAATTTACGCGAAAAACAGCAGCAGATGGATGAGCTATGTTCCGAATTAAATTCCAATATCCGTCATTTTATTGAATTTGCCAAAGAAAGGACAAGTTCTTTGATCCAAAGGCTGGAGGCGTTAAGCCCTTTGTCTATCTTGTCCCGGGGATACAGTTTGAATATGCTCATGCCGGATGGCACAATAATCAAAGATTACTCGCAAGTAAAGACAGGAGACAAGGTCAAAACCATATTGCAGAAGGGCGCATTTATCAGTTCAGTAGAGGAGGTTTTTAATGACGAAAGAAAAATCAACCTTTGAAGAAGACCTGAAGAAATTACAAAAAATTGTCGAAGAGCTCTCAAGCGGAAAAATTACCTTGGGCGAATCGCTTAAAAAATATGAAGAAGGAGTAAAGATTGCCCAGCAATGTTCTTTTGCCCTTGCCGCTGCCCAGCGTAAGATTGAGTTGCTTATGAAAAAAGACGGTAAACTTTCTTTGGACACAGTTTCTGAATTAGATATAGAAGAGAAATAAAATGTTTTTAGAAAAGATAAATTCTACCTCCGATTTAAAAAAATTAAACGGCGAAGAACTGAGTGTCTTAGCCCAGGAGATCCGCCAAAGATTGATTGAGGTGGTATCACAAACCGGCGGACACCTTGCCTCAAGCCTGGGGGCCGTAGAATTAATCATTGCCCTGCATTATTGTTTGAATACGCCAAAAGATAAGATTATTTTTGACGTCGGGCACCAGGCGTATGCCCATAAAATCTTAACCGGAAGGAATTCTAAATTCTCTACCCTCAGGCAATATCAGGGGTTAAGCGGATTTCCTTCGAAAGATGAGTCCGACTATGATCCTTTTACCAGCGGCCACAGCTCAAATGCAGTCTCTTTATGTATGGGGTTGGCCTGCGCCAGGGATATGCTGTCGAAGGAGGAACAATTTAAAGTAGTCTCGGTAATCGGAGACGGGTCCTTAAGCGGAGGGCTTTGTTTCGAAGGGCTTAATAATGCCGGTCACCTTAAAAAAGATATTTTAGTGGTGTTAAATACGAATGAATTAAGCATCGCCCCTAATGTGGGGGCAATCAGCAATTATTTGAATAAAATTATTTCGCTTCCGGTCTACAATCGTTTCCATGAGAATGTGGGGAATTTTTTAAAGAATCGCGTCCCCAGAGGCAGCCGCCTGCTTAAGCTGATGTCTAAATTCGAAGAGGGAATAAAAGGTTTATTTGTACCCGGGATGTTGTTTGAAGAGCTGGGGTTCCGTTATTTTGGCCCTATTGATGGACACGACTTAAATAAACTGATATCTACTTTAAAAAATATTACCGAAATCAAGGGCCCTCGTCTTTTACATGTAGTTACCAAAAAAGGAAAAGGCTGTAGTTTTGCCGAGAATAATCCGGTAAAGTTTCACGGAATCAGCCGGTTTAATATAAATACCGGCGAAGTGGAAGTTAAGAAATCAGCGAGTGAAAAGACTTTTACTGAGATATTCGGCAACAAAATAGTCGAGCTTGCCAAAGCCGATAATAAGATTGTTGCGATTACCGCGGCTATGCCGGAAGGTACAGGGTTGGATAAGTTCAGGGATAATTTTAGCGAAAGGTTTTTTGATGTGGGCATAGCCGAACCCCATGCAGTTTGTTTTGCGGCGGGGCTGGCTAAGCAGGGTTTTAAGCCGATAGTCGCCATATACTCGACATTTTTACAGCGGGCCTATGATCAAATTATCGAGGAGGTTGCTCTACAGGAACTTCCGGTAATCTTTGCTATTGACCGGGCTGGTATAATCGGAGAAGATGGTGTAACCCACCAGGGGATATTCGACATTGCTTATTTAAGAAGTATACCTAACCTTACTATAATGGCGCCAAAAGACGGGGAAGAATTAGAGGCTATGCTTGATTTTGCTTTAAAATTAAACAGGCCGGCGGTAATAAGATACCCCAGGGCCAATGTTATCTACCGAAACGCCGCCTGCCAGCCGATAAAATCGGGGAAAGCAGAATTATTAAGAGAGGGTAAAAATTTTACCGTTATTGCTTTAGGCAGTATGGTCCAGTCCGCCCAGGAAGCCATTGAAATATTGGCTAAGGAAGGGATCCAAGGCACATTGATCAGCGCCCGGTTTGCTGCCCCGATTGACCTGGATCTGATTAAAAGCCGCTGCGAAAGATCGCAATTTATTTTTACCCTGGAAGAAGGGATTAGAGATTCAGGTTTTGGAAGCGCAATCGCTCAGGATCTGGGTAAGCCGGTAAACCGGCTCGGCCTGCCTTTAGAGTTTATTCCGCATGGCTCAAGAGAGTTGTTATTAGAAAAATATGATTTAACCGCTAAAGGGATTGCCGGAAATATCCGTTCGGCTTTAAAAGATAATGGCTAAGATTACAATTAACCCAGAGAGGTGTAAAGGCTGTTTATTATGCGTAAGCTTCTGCCCCAAAGGGTTAATTAAAAAAAGCGAGAAACTGAATAAAAAAGGCCTCAATTTTGCCGAATTTGTTCTAAATGGCGAATGCGCCGGCTGCCTGCAATGCGCAATAATTTGCCCGGATTCCTGCATAGAGGTGCATAAATGAAAAAAGATAAAATATTAATTTCTGGTAATGAGGCGATTGCCCAAGGCGCAATTGATGCCGGGTGCAATTTTTATGCCGGCTACCCGATTACCCCGCAAAACGAAATTATCGCTTATATGTCCAAACATATGGCCGATTCCGGCGGAGTGTCTATCCAGGCAGAATCGGAGCTAGCTGCAATCAGCATGGTTTATGGAGCTTCTGCCGCCGGGACAAGGAGCATGACTTCATCATCTAGCCCCGGAATAAGCTTAAAACAGGAAGGGATATCTTATATCGCCGGTGCGCAACTGCCTGCGGTTATTGTAAATATTATGCGCGGCGGCCCGGGGCTTGGCAATATTGCCCCTTCGCAATCTGACTATTTTCAGGCAACCCGCGGCGGTGGACACGGGGATTACCGTTTAATAGTCCTTGCCCCTGCCTCTGTCCAGGAGGCATATGAGCTTACCCGGCTTAGTTTTGATTTAGCCGATAAATACCGTATTCCGGTTATGATTTTAGGGGACGGAATATTGGGTCAGATGATGGAACCGGTTGAGTTAAGGCCTAAAACCAAAACTATTCCTCAAAAAAGCTGGGCGCTTAGCGGATGCCGGGGGAGAAAACCGAATATCGTTAAATCTTTTTTCCTGCGGGAAGGCGCGCTAGAAGAATTTAATAAAACTTTACAAAAAAATCACGAAATCATCAGTAAAAATGAAATCCGTTTTGAAGGAATAAATCTATCCGGCGCAAAAGTAGTTTTGGCCGCCTACGGTACCATGGCCCGGATTGCCAAAAGCGCTGTGGCTAAATTAAGGTCTAACGGTAAAAAAGTGGGGCTAATCAGGCCGATCAGCCTTTGGCCGTTCCCAAAAACAGCTTTTAATAGTAAAGATAAGAAATTAAAGTATCTTACTATTGAAATGTCGGCGGGACAGATGGTTGAGGATGTAAGGCTGGCGGTTAATGGCTGCAACCCGGTTGAATTTTTGGGCCGTTCAGGGGGAGGAGTACCGACCGAAGAAGAGATTATCAATAAGGTTAAGAAATTATTATAATGGAAAAATTATTTACTAAAACCGAATCATTGTATGATTTGTCCACACATTACTGCCCGGGATGCGGCCACGGGATTGCCCACCGGTTAATTGCCGAGGTAGTTGACGAGTTAGGTATCCGGGAAAAAACCATTGGGATAGCCCCCGTAGGTTGCGCCGTAGTCGCCTATGATTACTGGAATTTTGATTGTTCGGAAGCAGCGCACGGCAGGGCGCTGGCAGTTGCCACAGGTATCAAAAGAGTGCGCCCTCACAACATTGTTTTTACTTACCAGGGGGATGGTGATTTAGCCGCTATTGGCACCAATGAGACCATTCATACGGCAAATCGCGGAGAAAACCTTTCGGTAGTTTTCATTAACAATGCAGTTTACGGAATGACTGGAGGCCAGATGGCTCCTACCACTCTCTTGGGCCAGAAAACCTCTACTTCTATCGAAGGAAGAAAAAAAGAAAAACATGGGTTCCCGCTAAAGATTTCTGAGATGTTAGCTTTATTACCCGGTGTTTGTTATATTGAAAGAGTCTCTTTCTATACACCTGCAGAAGTATTAAAAGCCAAACGGGCAATCAAACTAGCTTTCGAAAACCAGGTTAATAACTTGGGTTTTTCTTTAGTTGAAATTCTTTCACCCTGCCCGACTTATTGGGGCCTTAACCCTAAAGAAGCGCTTGATTGGACCAGAGATATTATGCAAAAAGAATTTCCTTTGGGAAGGATCAAATGACTGAACGTATAATTATTGCCGGTTCAGGCGGCCAGGGGGTTATGCTCCTCGGTAAAGTTTTGGCCGAGACAGCGATGCTTGAAGGTAAACAGGTTACCTATTTGCCTGCTTATGGGCCTGAAGTCCGCGGCGGTACAAGCCATTGTATGGTTACTATTTCAAATGAAGAAATCGGTTCTCCTTATATTAGCCAAGCGGATACTTTAATAATCTTAAATAACCCTTCATTGGAGAAATTTAAAGGCAAGCTTAAAGACAAGGGGTTGCTAATCCTTAATTCTTCTTTAGCTAAAAGCGAAAGCAGCGGCAAAACATGTTTATGCCAATTTCCATTTACCGATATGGCTATAAAGCTAGGCAATATAAAAGTGGCCAATATGGTGGCATTAGGATGTTATTTAAGCGCCAGAAAGGCCCTTAAAATTAATGATGTCCTGCAGGTTTTTAAAATTATGGCGCCCGCCGGTAATTTAAGGATACTAGAAATCAATGAACAGGCGCTTGCGGAAGGAGCAGGTTTAAACCATGGTTAGAGTAAGATTTGCCCCAAGCCCTACGGGAAATTTACATATCGGCGGCGGCCGGACAGCCCTGTTTAACTGGCTTTTTTCCCAGTCAAATAAAGGAAAATTTATACTAAGAATCGAAGATACGGATCAAGAGCGCTCAAAAAAAGAATTTGTCGATGAAATACTATATAGTCTTAAGTGGTTGGGTTTTAACTGGGATGAAATATATTATCAGAGCCAGCGTTTTGAAACTTACCGTAAATATGCCGATAATCTGCTTAAGTCAGGTTTAGCCTACATCGAAAAATCACCCGAAGGCAAAGAGGCGATTATTTATAAGGTTCCGGCTAAAAAGATAAATATTCGCGACTTAATCCGGGGAGAGATCGAATTTGACTCGAGCCTCATTAAGGATCAGGTATTAATCAAATCCGACGGAACCCCGACCTATAATTTCGCCTGCGTTATTGACGATGCTGAAATGGAGATCAGCCATATTATACGAGGGGATGATCATATCTCCAATACTCCCAAACAGGTCCTTTTGTATGAGGCACTGGGTTTTAAAATACCGTTTTTTGCCCACCTGCCTTTAATAATGGGGATAGACGGGGGAAGGCTTTCTAAGCGTACCGGGGCAACTGCGATCAGTGATTACCGGAAAAATGGCTATCTCTCGGAAGCCTTGTTAAATTACCTTCTTTTGCTTAGTTGGTCGCCGGGTGGCAACCGGGAAATTATCGGCATAGAAGAGGCGGTGAAATTATTCGATATAAAAACCGTGAATAAAACCTCAGCAACCTTTGATTTAAAGAAATTGGACTGGATCAATAACCAGTACTTGAAAAACGCAGATCCGGAAAAGCTGGCCGATGAGCTCATCCCTTTACTTGAAGAAAAAAAATTTATAACTAAAGAAAAATTTGACCGGGGTAATTTATTAGATTTGGTAAAATTATTCCAGGCCCGCTTGCCTAGGCTGAATGATTTTGTGGATTGGGCGGATTTTTTCTTCCTCGATGAACCGGTTATGGATGAGGCTGCGGTAAAAAAATATCTGGATACAGGTAATCCGCTTCTGTCAAAAGCCTTCGGCCTTTTTGTGCAAAGCCTGGATAATTTAGAAGAATATGAGATCGTTAATATCGAATCGGCCTTTCGTCAACTAGTGGCAGACCTGGGAATGGAAGCAAAGCAGCTAATTCATCCGATCCGGGTTGCTCTTACCGGTAAAACTATCGGACCGGGCTTGTTCGAAGTGATTTATTATCTGGGAAAAGAGCGCAGCAAAAAAAGGCTGTTAAAATGGGTAAGGTAATCTTTAGTTTATTTTTTCTCTCAGTAATTTTTATATTAGGACTAGTTTTTGTTAAAGGCAAGGTTGGCCCTCTTTTTAAAGCTAATCCGGTTTCATCAAGCGATGCCAAAGGCCAGGGCATAAAAACTATGGGCATTGAGGAATACCGGGAATTGGTGAAGTCAACTCTCGACAATATACCTATCGCTGTTTCTGAAGCCGAGGAGCAGCCTAAACCAAGCCCCAAAGAAAGAATTAAGCCCAAAGTCATTATTATCGAAGACTGATAAAGCAACAAAATAATTCTTTTCTCGGCCCCCTTGATATTGCCGTACAATATGTTATATTTCCTTAGTAAACTTTAAGTGAGGCAAGGGGAAACTACCAGCGGGCAGGCAATGCCCAGAGATAAAAGCCAATAAAATTTCCCCTTGTCTTTTTATTTTTTATGCTATTATAGTAACAGTTGGCTGTATATAAAAAGGGGGCAAGAAATGAAGCAAAGGTTTTTTTTGTCGGTTTTTCTTTTTGTTTTTATTTTTTTAGCCAGCGGATGTACTGTCGCCAAAGGTATTAGCGGGCTTGGCAATGGAATGGCTGAAGGGTTTCAGGAAGATTGCAAAGCCATACAAAAGGCAGACAACTGGGCTAAGACCAATCTTTGGTAAGAAGTTAAAACTAAAAATAAGCCGGGAAGATATCTTCCCGGCCTTTTATTTTAAAAAATAGTTCTTCAGTTTTTTAAGCAGGTAATGCCCCCGTCCAGATTTCTGTAACAGCTGGTTACCGGACCTTCTTGTTCCTGGGGGTTAACATAGAAAGACTGAAATTCCCTATAATACCTTTCCCGCTGGAGCCTTTTTAGCTCTTCCTGTTTTTGCTCTTTTGAATAATTCTGCCAAGAAGGCGAATTTTCTATAGCCTTTTTTCTATTAAGATAGGTTTGCCGGTCCATTTTTCCGCTTAAATAATCTGTTTCCATTGCTTTTAAGGTGTCATTTGTTATCTTATCTTTTGCGCAAGCCGAGACAATAAAAATTAATATAATAACAGCCAGAAATCTTTTCATATTATGCTAGTTTAGTTTCTTTTAATAACCTATGATTATTTGCCCAAAGAATAATAGCGGTTATTAAACCTAAAAGGGGTATAAATAAAAGGATTAACCAGAATACCGGCCTGGTTTTAGTTAAGCCGTATTTCTGTAATATCTTAGCCGACTGGAAACCTAAAACGAAAAAACTGGCAGCAAAAAGAATTATGACGATTGCAAATAATAAGATAGAAGCTCCCATTAATAAGCCAATAAGGGTAGCTTCGGGATTGCACATAAAGAATTGTTTTATTGTCGGGGCAAAAATTTGTAATAGGGCGCCGATTGCAAAATAGGTCAAAAATACAAAGTTAAATAATTTTAATGTTTTAGCTTCTTCCTCATTGCATTTTGGCATTTTCTCTCCTTTTTAAGGTTTGGTTATCCGTCAATATCTATATATTACCACTTAATGATAATATTCCTAAAAAAACTTAAGTTTTTTAGGAATAATCGAAAAAATCATTCTTTACAGCAGTTGATAAAGTAGGTATAATTACTCTAAATTTACCCCTTTTGCGGCGTTTGCCCTGTCGTCTAATTGAGCACCTTGGTTTTAATTCCGGCGAAATCCCGCCGGTTTCAGGCGGGAGGTAGGACACCGTTTTAGAGCATTTATTGCCCTGTCGTCTAATGGTAGGACACAAGATTCTGGATCTTGTTATCATGGTTCGAGTCCATGCGGGGCAGCCACATATTTCTCTCGAAATTCGGGTACAGAGATAAATTGAGCCCTGATCGCTTGAAAGGATAAGGATGTGCCAATCGTTTGGCGCTGCAAATGGTTAGGGCATTATTATTTCTTGGGAATTCAAGCAAACCATTGTGTTTTAAAAACCAGTCAATCTCTTCGGTAAACCAACAAAATCCTACCAGTATTCTATTTCTTTATCTCTAAATTGCAGTATATCGGGTTCACAGATATTCGATTGATTTATTGCATAAAAAACTATGTAGATTGTATTATGCTAAAAAAGATGGTATGATGCAAATAACTGTAAATATGGGAATATTGTTTTTTAATATCTTTCAAAAGCCCAGAGGAGTTACTATATGTCTAAAAAAATGAAAAAAACTACCATTGAAATTACCGAAGGCCAATATTTTTATTTGAAAGAAAAGTCGCTCCAATTACAAAAACAAAAAAAACGTTATTCAATCGTTTCCATTATCAGGAATTTAATTGAAAATGACCGTAAAAGACCTGTATTTTAGGCGGAATCCTATTTTTCTACCGGTGATGAATTATTTTACCAAAGACGAACAATCCGCCATGCTGGCGGAGTTTAATGATTTTGACCGGCAGTTTAGCCACATTACTTATAAGAATATCGTTTCGGAGTGGGAGAAAAAATGAGCAAAATAAATTACTGGCAAAAGTATTTGTTTTGGCGGATTTACTCAAATATCAGGCAGATGCGGTCGTCAGCCAAGAAATAGTTAGAAAAGAGATTGGCACCGTCACTTTATTCGCGTTTGACAAGGGGCAGGGATTGAGCGAGCATACGTCTCCGTTTGACGCTTTGGTCTATATTGCGGATGGCCGGGCAGAAATTAAGATTGCGGGGAAGCCCTCTATCGTAAAAAATGGCGAAATGATTATTATCTCCGCTAATAAGCCCCACGCCTTGAAAGCGGTACAGAAATTCAAGATGCTTTTGGTTATGCTTAAGAGTTAAACATGATGATAAAAATAAAAAGAATTTACGAGACTCCTGCAAATAACGATGGTTTTAGAGTACTCGTGGATAGATTATGGCCGAGAGGCGTGAGCAAAGAGAAAGCAAAAATCGATCTTTGGTTAAAAGATATTGCCCCAAGCGATAGCCTAAGGAAATGGTTCGCCCATGATGCAGCAAAATGGGTTATATTCAAACAGAAGTATTTTTCTGAGTTGAGCAATAAAAAAGATCTTATCGGCGAAATTAAGAAGAGAGCGAAAGACGGCGTGACGCTATTATATGCCGCTAAAGACGAACAGCATAATAATGCGCAGGCGTTAAAAGAATATATTGAGACATAATAGTGAAAAAATATGCGTTGTCGGAAACGTTTAAAGCAGTTTAAACGAATCGGACTGGTAAGCATGAAGGATTCCATGAATTATTGCACGAGCTAAAAGATACTTATTTAGTTTGAAAGGAGGCCTGATTATATGGATAAATATCAATGCAGAGCTTGCCCATATATCTATGATCCGGCTGTTGGCGACCCGACCCAAGGGGTTAAGCCAGGGACAAAATTTGAGGATTTGCCGGATGATTGGATTTGCCCTGAGTGCGGCGTGCCTAAGAGCATGTTTGATAAAATTTAAAAGGGGATAGCATCATGAAGAACAGAAATATAAATATATTTTTCTTATCTCTGCTTACCGCAGTGGCTGTCCTGTTTATAGTACGAGGTAAGCTGTTTGCTCACTGCGACACTTTGGATGGCCCCGTGATTCAGGATGCACGAACAGCTTTAGAGATGGGTGATGTTACCCCGGTTCTAAAATGGGTCAAAAAAGACGCTGAGCCAGAGATACGCGCTGTTTTCGATAAGACGTTAGTCGAGCGTAAATCAAATAAATATGCCGCTGATATGAAATTCTTTGAAAAGCTTATTCGTATTCACCGTGCCGGGGAAGGTGCTTCTTTCACGGGATTAAAGCCTGCAGGATCAGTTGAGCCGATCATCGCCGAAGCCGACAATGCTTTGGAAACCGGCTCAGTTAATGCTTTGACTCAAGAAATGGCAATGCATCTTACAAGCGGCGTTAAAGAACGTTTTAAGCGCGTCTTTGAATTAAGGAAACATAAAGACGAAAACGTTGAAGGAGGGCGTGAATATGTGGAAGCCTATGTCGAATATGTCCATTACGTAGAAGGATTGCACGATATGATAGTGGGTAAGGGTGACCATAATCATGAAAAATAATGCCGTTTCTTTATGGCGAACAAAAATCTTTGGCCTTTTAGCATAGCAAGCGCTAGTATAGCTAATAAAATAATGCGCTATTTATTCATAAACAATTAATATTTTTAAAGAGGAGCAAGAGTTGAGAATTTTATTAGTCGAAGACGAAATAAAGATGGCCAGTTTTATTGAACGCGGCTTAAGAGAAGAGGATTACGTCGTGGACGTAGCCAATGACGGCGAAAAGGCATTATTTTCGGCGGAAGTCAACCCTTATGACCTTATAATACTTGATATTATACTACCGGTTAAAGACGGTATTACCGTATGCCGGGAACTCAGAAGCAAGAAAATAAATGTCCCTATTCTGATACTCACTTCAAAAGACAGGGTAAGGGATAAAGTTCTGGGATTAAATTCCGGAGCCGACGATTATCTGGCCAAACCGTTTGCTTTTGAGGAGCTGTTAGCCAGAATCAGCGCATTATTACGAAGAAATAAAACAGACAAAACCGGCACTCTTAAGATTGCCGACTTAGAGATGGATCAGCTTAAGCATAAAGTTACGAGAGCTGGAAAAGAAATCCAGTTAACCAGCAAAGAGTTTGCACTTTTGGAATATCTTATGCTTAACGCCACTCACGTTATCACCAGGACAACGATTTCTGAGCACGTATGGCATGAGGATTTTGATAGCTTCACGAATGTTATAGATGTTTATATGAATTTTTTGCGTAATAAAATCGATAAAGGCCATAAAAAACAGCTTATCCATACTATTCACGGCAAAGGTTATGTATTAAGGGAATAGAAATGCGCGCTAAAACCATTAAATTAAAGATCAGCATATTATACGTATGTGTATTGGGGGTTTTGTTATCTTTATATATTGCTTTCTTATTTAGCATTCCTGCGGATACGCTAAAAAACAATAAGCCGTTTTATATATTAATCCCTATCCCCCTGACTTTATTATTCGGATATTTTGTCGGTCGGATGATCACAGTAAGAGTTTTAAAGCCGATTAAGGAAATTACCGATACCGCCAACAATATTACCCATGAAGACTTAAGCTTGAGAGTAAAGGCGGAAAATGTAGATGAGGAGCTGCGCTGTTTGATAGAGGCTTTTAACGGGATGGTTTCGCGGCTGGGGGAGTCATTTGAATATATAACCGACTCAAGCTCATATATCGCGCATGAACTAAAGACTCCTATCGCCATTATTAGAGGAGAATCGGAATTTGCCTTAAAAAAGGAGCGAGATAAAGAAGAATACAAAAGAGTAATCAATGTCAGCTTGGAAGAAGCCAAGAGGATGCTTAAAATCATAGAGGATTTGCTGCTATTGACCAAAATGAATTATCAGCCTGATGTTTTGAAATTTGAGCAGATTGATTTAACCGAGTTCTTCCGGATAATATATGAACAAGCAAAGATTCTAGCTTCTAAGAAGAATATAACGGTAAATACTGATGTTCCTGAAGAGGCGGGCACCGTCAATGCTGATGAGTTGCATTTGAGGCGTCTGTTTCTGAACCTAATAGACAATGCGATAAAATTTACCCCGGTTAATGGTAGCATAGGTATAAGTTTAAAGCACGAAAACCAGAAAGCCTTTGTTTCTATCACAGACACAGGAATCGGCATTGAAGAGAAGAATATGCCGAAGCTTTTTGAAAAGTTTTTCCGTATCGAAGGAAAAACAAAAGATAATTCGCCTAGCAGCGGATTAGGTTTGAGCATCGCCCAATCGATAGCCGAATTGCATGATGGCGAAATTTCGGTAACCAGCCGCATCGGGCAGGGCTCTAATTTCACAGTCTCCATCCCGCTTCTTTAAGCAGCAAATCTTAAATTCTCCCTCGTATTTTTCGGACAGCCAATTATTAAAAATTTTAATTTCTTTTTAACGTTTCTTTAATCAAGCATAAGTTATACTTATTCCGAGATAAAGAGAAAAAGGGAAAATTGGGTGGCTGTGGAGGTTTATTAAGAAATGTAGTTTAACTCTGCAGCCGCCCGCTCATTTAAAGGAGTGGGAATGACAAAGATCCTTATCGTTGAAGATGAAGAAAAGGTAAGAAGGATGTATAACGTAATGCTTAAAAATGAAGGTTTTGAGGTTCTCGAAGCTCCTGATGCCATCAAGGCATCCTATATATTGAGTAGAGAACCCGTAGATATAATGCTCCTTGATATAAAAATGCCGCAGGTCTACGGCAGCATGTTTTACGATATGATGCAGAGATCTTACAAGAAAATTAAAGTAATCGTTGCCAGCGTTTATCCAATTGATGAGCAGAAAAAAATGATTAAGGGTGCCGCGGATTATTATGATAAATCGCAAGGGCTCGATTTGCTGCTGGAAAAAATCAAGAAAGCCGAACACAGCATTAAACAGCAAAAAAGCATATTGGTGGTTGATGATGAGCCCCGCATCAGGAAGATATACCGCCATTATTTAGAGGAGCACGGCTACCGCATTATTGAAGCCCATGATGGCAATGCCGGTTTAGATATATTAAGGAAAAGCAATGAAGTTGCCTTAGTAATTCTTGATCTTGCCATGCCTAGGCAAAGCGGGTTTGAAATTTACGAACAGATAAAAAGAGAGTTTCCTAACATAAAAATATTAGTCGCCAGTGTTTTTAACCAAAACGACCAGCAATTCTTTCTTCCCAATGCCGATGATTATTACGATAAAACAGAAGATGCATCCGGCCTGATCAAGAAAATAGAAAAACTAATATTTACAGATTCTCCTGCGTAATTAATTAAAGGCCCTCAGTTTGTTCAAGGGGGGGCAAGGAGGTTAATTATGTGCCCATATTTTATTTTTTCAAAGCTTCAGAGTTTATGCACTTGTTATCCGGGAAAACTATTTTGCCCGAGTCTTCAAAGGAGGCATGATTTTTGTTTTAGCAAATTCAGGGACTGCCAATATTTTAAAACAGAGGTATTTACTGACACAAACTTAAACCAAGAAGGAGGTGCATATGGCGGAGAAACAGATGTCTCTCAAGCAACTGAAAGAAGCGCTTGAACAGGCTAGTATCGCGGTAGGAGATATTATTGTGATAATCGAAGAAGCGAGCGAAAACAAAGAAGCGCCCGCTCAATAAGAAAAACACCAGGGCTGTTTAAGCAAACCCAGGGTTAGCATCCGCTAATCCTGGGTTTTAATAGATAATAAAGAATAAAAGATTTAGGGGGAATTTTGATATGCAGCTTTATATACCACAAAATATTTTTGTTCAAATAGCCATACCCCTTTTGATTTTTTTGGCCCGGGCCGCGGATGTAAGCATGGCGGCAATGAGGATTATTTTTGTTACCCGCGGTATAAGGGCGCTGGCGGCAATCATAGGTTTCTTTGAGATGCTGATTTGGCTTATAGGTGTCACCCAGATAATGCAGAATTTAAATAACCCCATAAATTATATTGCTTTTGCGGCTGGATTCAGCATGGGGACTTTTGTCGGCATCACAATAGAAAAAAGAATAGCTATAGGAAATTTAGCCATTCAATTCATAACAGGCAAAGACCCCGCTGCATTATTGACATATTTCCGCGCAAATGGTTACGGCGCAACTACAATTGACGCGCAGGGGACATTCGGCCCTGTAAAGATTATCTTTATAATTGTGCGGCGCAAGTTATTGGATAAAGCCTTAGATATAATAAAAAAATTTGACTCAGATGCATTTTATACCATAGGGGATGTACGAACGGTGGCGCGTCTTAGCCCCGCCATTTAAAAGGAAATGAATGATGTGCCCTTATTTTGTTGCCACAAGGCCGATTGGTTATTGCGGGTGTTACGGAGACGGTTTATTCCGTCCGACTATCAAACGCAAGAAAGAGTATTGTGTTGGTAAATTTATGGATTGCCCATTCTATAAATTAGAAATGAAGCCTATTATCATTAAGTCAGTGCGGGGATCAAAAAGTAATGAGGCATGAATATTTTAGTTTGGCTATTGCAAAACCATTTTATGGATATGAGAGACATTTCAATTGATATGGAAAAAGAACTAAGAAAATTAAACGACGATTTGCTTAAAGGCTGCCGTTTAACGCAGGAGGCTATAAGCAAAACATCCAGCGTCCTGATGTGTTTTGATGCTCAAAAAATACAAGAAATAACGGACAACAACAAAAAAATAGGAATTCATTGCGTTGCCTTTGGCAAGCATTTCTCCGGCATCATCGAACAGTATAAACCCGAAAACTTAGTCCTTAAATTATTGTCTTCGGGAGTAGGTATTTATGTTGAATTAAAGGAAATTTCTGGTTTGACTGTAGGAATTGCCAAAAGTTTATCGAATTTAGATGCGGGAATTCCGGAGAGATATAAAATTAACATTTCTCAATTTGCTAAAATATTTCAAAATATCACTTGGGATTCCGTAATTTCTTTCTTGAAACAGGACACGGAGCTAGCAAGAAAAACTATTTTAGCGAGTCTTGAACTGAAAAAAATATGCAAACGTGCGCAGGAAGATTTATTAGGAGCTGATCGGATGTCCGAATCCGCAACTAAAAGTAACGTCGCTTTATTATTTATTATTCAGTGTATCGAAGATATTGCTGTGCACACCGTCAATATTGCGCAGCATGTTACATGTTTGTAAACCAAGAATACTAAGGAGCTCAAAATGAAAGATAAGAAAATTTACATCACGCAATCAGATTTTGACCGTCTTGCAGAAATAATCAAAAATACTAGATATAAGCAGGGAATTGATAGGCGGTCTCTTGATGAACTGGAGCATAGCTTCAACTCGCGGGATGAATTGGGGTTAATTAAAGAGGTAAGAACAATAAAGAATTCAAGAAATGATGCAGAATGGCCGCGGATTGAAGAGCTTGAAGCCGAATTAAACAGGGCAATAATAGTCGGCGCAGATAAGATTCCATCGGACGTAATTACAATGAACTCGATGGTTTGTCTTAGGGATATGGATACAGGTAAAGACGAGTCTTATCAGTTGGTATACCCTGAACACGCAGATATTGAGCAAAATAAGATCTCTATTTTAGCTCCTATCGGCACCGCAATATTAGGCTATAGGGTAGGAGATATTATCGAATGGAAGGTTCCGGCAGGACTGAGAAAACTAAAAATTAAGAAAATATTATACCAGCCGGAAGCGGCCAAAGAATATCATCTCTAAACATAATGAGATCGCGCTGTATCACGATGGTTGTAGCTAACTTTATTGAAAGGAGGCGCGCGAAAAAGCATTTTAGCAATAGCGGTTAATAATAATTACATAACAGAAAGGGGCGTCAAATGGCTGCAAAAATAAAGAAAATTACATCCGATAAAAAAGAAACGATCTCCGGGCCTGAGAAATTATTCGTTGAGGTGGAAAAGAAAGCTTATTACCTTTGGGAAAAAGAAGGTAAACCTCAAGGCAAAGATTGGGATATGTGGCTTAAAGCAGAAAAAGAAGTTTTAGGTAGATAAGAAATATTAAAGCACGATAACCAAATAACCTAAAGGAATGGAGGTCATGGCAATGAACGTATTTGTTAGTTTTAACCACGCTGATCAAAAACAGATTGAAGCCTTTAATTTGCTAAAAAATAAAACAAAACACGTGTTTGAAGTCCATGGTCATTGTTTCAAAGAAATATCGCCGGATGGCAGCGAAAAATTAATTATATGCCAGATAAATGATGGCCGTTCGAAACCAATACGCGAAGAAGTCATTAAGAAATTTGAGCAGTGTTCTAAGCTGGTAGTTTTAATGGGGAATGAAACTTATAAAGATACATGGGTTGAATGGGAAATCAGCAATTTTTATAAGATGAAGGATGCGTTATCGCCGGGCAACGCTTGGAAAATGATTCGGGGTATGTTTCTTGAGGGTTGCGAAAAAGCAATTGCTCCCAAGGCGCTGGAATGTAGATCGACGAAACGCCTGGAATGGGATCCCGAAGCTTTGGAGCAATGGATAGATGAGGGTTCCGGAGTATAAAAAGGGTTAGCTTAAACAATAAATTATACTAAAATCTTTATCTGGATAACTATCCTCATCTGTATCTTGAAGATCATATCGAATAGTAAATAAGTCACTTCTATAGTTTTAATCAGCTAATAATTATTAAAAATTCTACCAAAACTATCTCTTTATTTCTAAATTGCCAGTATATCGGGTTCACAGCTATTTGGTGCTATGTTGCATTTTATTCTCATTGGCATTTTTCATTAAATCTGATGTCCACTCTGGTGGTTTAGTTGAATTATGGTTTTAATTATCTTGAGCTTTAAACGTAAGATGTTAAAATATGGTAACAAATAGGTTAAGATGCCTAGAGAGAGAACTTTGATTATAGAAGACGGTGAGGAAGCGCTGGATAATTTGGAAAAACAAGGCGCGGATTTGATTTTATCGGCGCTGGGCTCTTTAAAAAAATTGCAGTGACTATCCATAAAATTCCGGGAGAGGATATTCTTGAGTCACAAGCGGTATTGACAATAAATTAATGATGAACTGTTATTCTAAAACTTAAAGAATGGTAATAAAAGAATGATAATAATTAAACTTTTTTGGGAGTTCTTTAAAATAGGCCTTTTTACTTTTGGCGGCGGGTATGCAATGATTCCTTTGATAGAGAAGGAAATCGTCCAAAAATATCATTGGCTGACAATAGAACAGTTTACCGAACTTATAGCCATATCCGAGATGACACCAGGGCCTATTGCGGTAAATTCAGCTACATTTGTTGGCTATAAAGTAGCCAAATTTTGGGGTGCTGTTGGAAGTACCTTGGGGATTGTTTTGCCCTCTTTTTTGGTAATTTGGTTTATAGCCTCAGTATTTTTTTCATTTCAAGACAACCAAACGGTCCAAGCTGCTTTTAGGGGCTTGAAGCCGGCAATACTTGCCCTTATTGTTATAGCCGCTTTGACGGTTGGTAAAGTTACGATATCAGACTATCGATCTTTAATTATTTTTATTTTAGTAGTAGCCGGAATATGGTTCTTGAAGATCCATCCGATCTTGGCTTTGATAATCTCGGCTGTTTTCGGTATGGTTTTTCTTAGAAATTAGGTTCTAATAACATAATATTATTTAATTAGGGGGCTTAAAAGATGGAAAGGGCCAAAAGCGAAGGTAGAATAAAGAAATTTTTGAAAGGTTTGTTTGTGAAACTTGACCAGAAAATGGAAAAAAAAGCTAAATCCGGTTCTTGCTGCTGTAAGCCTCAAGATAGAGGGAATAAGTCATGCTGCAGCTAGCCGTAGACTGGTTGACCTATTCTATTTTTAAGCTAAGTGCTGAATCCAGGGTAGGTTCTGCCATTAATTTTTTCATTTATGATGCTATAAAGATTATACTACTTTTGTTCGTGATGATTTCGCTTATAGGGTTTTTGCGTAGTTTCCTGCCGCAACATAAAATAAAAACCTGGATTACAAAGAAAAAAGGCTGGGGCAACTTCTTTGCTTCTCTTTTTGGGGCGATCACCCCATTTTGCTCCTGTTCTTCGATACCCCTTTTTATAAGTTTCCTTGATGCCGGAATTCCGCTTGGGGTAACTTTTTCATTTCTGATCACCTCTCCTTTAATCAATGAATATTTAGTTGTTTTAATGTTTGGTTTCTTTGGGTGGAAAATTACCATAGCATATGTAATGAGCGGTATGTTCCTTGGGATTGTCTGCGGCATCATACTCGGAAAAATGAATTTGGAGAAATACATCGAAAAAGATATTATTTCAGGAAGCAAGGGAAATGAATGTGAGATAAAGGTTAAAAATATAAAACAAAGAATTTTTTTCGGGATAGGAGAGGCTGCTTGTATAGTGAGAAAACTTTGGATATGGGTATTAGTTGGAGTTGGTTTAGGGGCGTTTATTCACAATTACATTCCTCAAGAGGCTATTCAATCGCTGGTAAGCAAGACAGGAATATTTTCTGTGCCTATAGCAACTATTATAGGTATTCCTATGTATGGCAGCTGTGCGGCAATTGTCCCGATTGCGGTAGTTTTATTCCAAAAGGGGTTTCCGTTGGGTACCGCTTTAGCATTTATGATGGCAGTAGCTGCTCTCAGCCTGCCCGAAGCAATTATGCTTAGAAGGGCAATGAAATTAAAACTGATTTTTATCTTTTTTGGCATAACAATGCTAGGAATCATATTTACAGGTTACCTTTTTAATTTCTTGCAGGTCAGATCAATCCAATAAAGCAGTTTGCCTTTTTTCTCCTGACACCATAATGACGATCTGATTTATTTATAGATTATTTATTCGAGGATGGATTCTATTGCTTTGCCCAGTTTTTCTTCTAATCCCCTTTTTGCAAAATTAGGTATGCCTTTTTCAAGGTCTTCTTTAAAATCAGACTCCAGCCATTTAAAATTCATTCCACTTAGTTTACCTGATAATTGAAAATTAAATTTAACCAGGTCTTGATTTTTATCGAGCAGCTTTAAAAGAGGCTTGAATTTAGTGGATTTTTGCAGCAGTGCCTTGCGGAAGGAAAAGAATATTTTACTGGCAACAAAATCGCCCTCCTTTAATTTAAAAAACCCTTTTATTTTCACGTCTTTGGAATCAAGATCCATATCATGCATCCCTACCCCTTCTTTGTCAGCCTTAAAAGACGCGCTGGCAGTATTAAAATCTATTTTTTTAAGCGAAGGTATCCCGAATAGATCAGCCAGCCATTTTAAGAATTCAAAATTATTTAAATAGCCGTTTTTAATATTCATTCTTCCTTGGAAAACAGGTTCCGGATAGCTGTACAAATACATTTGGCTGGACAATTTCCCGTAAGTCTTGGAGAAATGCACCAATATCCCATCAAGTCGGTTTGAATCCACATCCTTCATTCCCGCCACGGCTTGAACTACCGGGATGAAATCAAGCATTTTTAAGCTTCCTTTCCCGAAAATCAGCCCGCCGCAAAAAGATGAAGTAAATTTAAAGCGCCTTAATGGCTGGTTTAGTCCGTCAAGTTTTGCTGTTAAGCTTGTTAAATCTATATTATAAGTATTGGTGTTTGTTCTTGAAAACAAATTAATAGTCTGCGCCGTTATTTTTAAAATAGGGAACTCATTAAAATTAATAAGTAAATTTTTTAGGGTAAGTTCAAGTCTTTCTATCGGTAATGAATCCTTGTTATGCTCTAAAACATCAATATTAAGCCTGCCGTCTGCCGACAAAGTATTCTCTGCTGCAGACGACAATTCCGCTGAAAATTCAATATTCTTAAGTTCACTTTTTTTACTGTTTTCCATGCCCCTGAAATCAGAAACAATCTTTAAATCGCAGCTAAAAGGGGAAATAGAAATATTTGCAGTCAATCTGACCGGGTTATTGTTTATGGAGAAATTTAGGCGTTCTACTTCAACCTTTGGGAAATTAAACTTTATGCTGGAGTCTATATCAAGAATAAAAATATTAGACTGGTTTGTTCGTTTGGAAACCGGATCGCTTAAAATAATAAAACCTTGAAATTGAGCCAGGTTTGATTTCAGTATTCCTTTTAACTGGCAGTCGATATTTTGATTTTTATATTCTAGATTTTCGGCGATAAAATAATTCTGGTTTATTTTACCGTTTAAAACCAGGCTGCTATCACCGGTTTTACCGGCGATCGAAACCCTGTCTTTGAATATTCTAAGGTAAAAATTTCCTTTAGTCCGGGAGCTTTTATTTTCTGAAGCACCGGCCGTTATTTGACGCAAGTTTAATTTAAAATCCTGCCTGGGGATCTTAAGCAAGAATCCCAGAATATTATTAAAGTCATCTTTTAGAAAATCTGGCAGAGTGCTGGGATCCAAAGCCACTCTATCAGAGTAAATAGAGAAAATGCGGATATTCCTTTTCGAGATAAATTCAGGCAGGGAGAAAAAAGCGGTTGATAAAGGAAGTCTCAATATCTTTTTATCGCCATAGCCCACGGTAAAATTTTTTATAATTATAAGATTAGGAGGAAGGTAAAAAATATTTTCCGCATTAACCAGCCTAAATAAATTATCGTCAAGTTTTTTAATCAGAGCTTCTTTATTATAGGCGAGGATTATATTAACGGAAATTATTAAAATTAAAACAATAGCAAAACAAATAAAAAAAAGCCCCTTAATTTTAATAAATAATTTGTTTTTTAAGCTGGCCATTGATGAAAAACTCAATTTTGTCTATATAATAGATTAGTTTATAATCGAGGCCGAGGGGCGATTTGAAACTGTATTCCTGGGCCTCTTTAAATACCAGAAAAATCCTTTTTAGGTCCATTATCTGTTTTTCGACACTCTTTGATAAAGAATCATTGTTAAAATTTTCGGATATTTCCAGAAGCAAAAAAAGGGCAACCGGCCTTAATTTGGAATCAGGGTAATTTTCGAGGAATTCGCTTAATGACCCTAATGAGTCCGGAAAATCTCCGGCCAGGTAATAATATTCTGCTACTGCAAACAGAGCTTCCTGCCTATGGTTTGGGTCCGGGTCATTCTTTAAGACAGACGAAAAATGCATCAGGGCAAACTCTTTATCGCCGCTTTTTGCCGCATCTTTGGCCAGTTGATAATCTTGCCTTTGGGCGCCCGCTTTGCCTAAGCCCATAAACAAGAAAAACAAAACACTTATCAGTAATACAAGTCTATTTCTTGGCATAGCTATATTGTACTATAAAGAAAAATGTGCACAATTATTTTGTATAAAATTAAGTTGAAGCTATCTTCAAATGGGCTATAATAAATCAATAAGTTTATAAACCAAAGGAGCTTAAATGATCAGTTTATTTGTAAAAGGCGGGGTTGTAATGATCCCGATAGTTTTGGGGTCTTTTTTTGGCCTGATGATAGTATTGGAAAGGCTCATGGTTTTTAAAAGCTTGAAATCTATCGATAACCACCAATTTACCCAGAAGATATTCAGGTCGATTAAAAACAGCAAATTTTCAGAAGCGCTTGATGCTTGCGAAACAAAACTCTTTTCGCCGTTAGCGGCAATACTTAAAATCGGCATAGAAAGAAGGTCGCTTCCTCCGGAAAGGCTGGAAAAGGTTTTAGAACAGGTGGGTAATAACCAGATCCTGAAATTGGAAAAACACCTGGGGTTTTTGGCTACTATCATTGCCATTGAGCCTTTGCTGGGATTTCTTGGGACAATTACCGGCCTGATAAGGGCTTTTATGTCCTGGGAGCATGCCGGAGCAAATATTACTGTTAATTCCCTTGCCGGAGGCATCTACGAGGCTATGATAACCACGGCAGCCGGACTTATAGTTGCTATTCCGCTCTACCTTTTCTATAACTATTTCATCAGTCAGATAAAATATATTGCTAACGAACTCAATAATTATTCCATCCAATTAATCGAAATTCTTTCGGAAGAAAAAGAAAATAAATTTAAATAAAATGAAAATTTCCGGTAAACGCAGCTATATGTTAAGCCTTGAATCAGTGGTGATGACTGATATCGTGCTGAACATGTTTATCTTCTTTTTTATATCCTTTAGCTTGCTTTATACCTTTGAGCCTTTCCGGGCGCAAAAATTGGATATAAAACTGCCTAAGGCCGCGAATACAATCCCTATGGGCGAAGAAGAGCAACTATCCATTACTTTGACTAATGAAGGGGCATTATATCTTGGCAAAGAATCGGTTACTATTAAAGACCTCAAAAGCATGATTTCCCTTAAGCATAAAAATAATCCCCGTTTTAGCGTAATCTTGCGCGCCGACAGACTCGTGCGATTTAAACAGGTAGTAAACATTCTGGATATTTTGAGCGGTTTGGGTATAACGCGGCTTAGTATTGCGGCTGCGCCGGAATAGGGTTAAATGCCGGCTAGATTTTGATCAGTCAGGCGGATGATTTTTAATCCGCTGGTGCCGTCATCATAATAAGTAACCGTTACCGGATCGGATTGTAAGATATCAGAAAGAGAAATGGAATTAGTTCCTTTTTGTATAACCGAATCCATTGTAGTTTTCAAATTAATTTCGTCGGCGTTAGTGCTGAATTCAGGATAAAAACGGACTGTAATGCTTGAGCTGACCCAGTCCAGGTCGACTACCGTTCCGGATATGGTTTTTTCTTTTATTGTTTCGGCTTCTAGGCTTGGGGAAAAAAGTAATATTGCTAATAGGAAAAATAAATTTTTCATAAACTAATTATACCCCTAGAAAACAAAATTACCATGAAAATAATAAAATATTTAATTTTTACGCTGGGGATTATATCCCTGATTATCATTATTCTGCTTGGTGGCTCCCTTTATGCGGTAAAACATCTTAGGTTAAAGGATATAGTTGAGAAGGAGATAGAAGAGAGTCTGGGCATTAATGTCTCGATAGGAGAGATAACTTATTCTCCTTTAGTGGCTCATATCTGGCTTAAACAGGTTACCATCCATAATCCCGCTGGTTTCTCCGGCGATGAACTGGCTTATATCGAATACCTTCATTTTGTTCTTGACCCCCTAGAGCTGATTGTTCGCAAAAAACCCAACATTTATCTGACGGCTGTTAATTTAAAGCGCCTGAATATTATTAAGAGCAAAGAAGGAAAAATAAATTTAAAAGAATTAATCCCGGTTAAAAATGGATCCAACCCCCAGAGTACCGGCTCTGCTTCGAATCCTTTTTATTTCGATGTTTTGGTTCTAAGTATCGGAGAAGTCAAATATACCGATGAGAGCGTGCACCCCAGGAAAGAAGTAAAATATAATATTGGCATTAAAGATGCCGCCTTTGTAGGATTAACTGACGAAAATGCCGTAGTAAAGATGATTGTTTATAAAGCGATACAAAATACAGACATCGGCAAGCTGATTAACCTGACTGTGGTTCCCGTTTTTTCAGCGATTAGCAACACAGTAGATTCAGCTTGGAGCACAGCTAAAATCGGTTCAAAGGGAATCTGGGAAATCGGGACTTTGCCTATAAAGCTTATTTTAGGCAGTAATTAATTAAGAATATCTTTTTAAGCAGGCTCCGTTAGGCTTTTTTGACAAGCTGAGGAGCCTGTCTTTAAATAAGGATAATTTATGCAACTTAATAAAGAAAACCTTAACCCCATCTCCGGACTTAGCGAGAAGTTAGCTTTAGAGCGGTTGAAAAAGTACGGCTACAACGAAATTCCTTCCCAGAAAAAACGGAATATATTCCTTATATTTTTTAGCGTAGTTAAAGAACCGATGCTGCTTTTATTAATCGGAAGCGGTTTGATATATTTATTTTTAGGTGAAACTTCCGATGCCCTGATGTTGCTTACTTTTGTTTTTGTTGTAATCACCATCACTTTTTACCAGGAAAGAAAAACGGAGCGGACCCTTGAGGCTTTACGCGATCTTTCTAGCCCCAGGGCCCTGGTAATCCGCGACGGGACGCAAAAAAGGATTGCCGGCCGCCAAGTGGTTATGGATGATATTATCATACTTAGGGAAGGCGACCGTGTCCCTGCCGACGCCTTAGTTTTATCCTGTTCTAATTTACTGGTTGATGAATCTTTGTTAACAGGCGAATCTATGGCTGTACGTAAATCAGAATATAACGGCAAAGATTCGGCTAGAAAGCCGGGTGGTGATGACCTGCCTTTTGTTTATTCCGGTACCCTGATTGTGCAGGGCTGGGGTATTGCGAAAGTAAATTCCATAGGCATCCAAACCGAAATGGGCAAAATTGGCCGGGCTTTAAGTAATATATGCCCGGAGGATACTTTATTACAAAAAGAGATCAGAAAGATCGTCCGTAATTTTTCCATTATCGGGTTATCGCTTTGTATTTTGGTTACGGTAATTTACGGTTTGTCGCGTAGCGATTGGGTTAATGGGATTCTTTCCGGTTTGACCTTGAGCATGGCAATGCTTCCGGAAGAGTTTCCGGTAGTTTTAGTTATTTTTCTTACCCTGGGAGCCTGGAGAATATCTAAAAGTAAAGTTCTTACCAGGCGTGCTCCGGCCATAGAGACTTTGGGTGCCGCAACAGTTTTATGTACCGATAAAACAGGTACGCTTACTTTAAACGCAATGCATTTAACCTCTCTTTGTGTAAACGGGACCTATTATGATATTGAATCTAAAAAACCTGATATTTTGCCGGAAACAGTGCACGATTTAATTGAATATGGTATTTTAGCCAGCCAAAAGGACCCGTTTGATCCGATAGAAAAAGAAGTCAAACGTTTAGGCGAATTTTATTTATCCGGTTCTGAGCACATCCATAATAACTGGAAGATTGTCAAAGAGTATCCTTTATCAAGAGAGTTGTTTGCTTTGTCCCATGTCTGGGCATCTCCGGATAAACAAAATTATATTATTGCAGCCAAAGGCGCTCCCGAAGCCATTGCCGATCTTTGCCATTTTAATCCAGACCAGCAGTCGGAGTTATCAAGGTGTATCGAAGATATGGCCGCCCGGGGACTACGAATTTTGGGGGTGGCCAGAGCTGTTTTTAAGAAAAAGGAGCTTCCGGACCTGCAGCATGATTTTGTTTTTAATTTTGTAGGGCTGTTAGGGTTTATTGACCCAGTCAGGCCAGCGGTCCCGGGTTCTATCCAGGAGGCTTATGAGGCAGGGATGCGCGTAGTTATGATTACCGGGGATTACCCCGGCACTGCTATTAACATTGCCAAAGAAATAGGTTTGAAAAACCCCGAAGTTTATATAACCGGCCAGGAATTAGAAAGAATGAGCCAGGTAGAACTGAGTAAAAAAATAAGTACGGTTAATCTGTTTGCCCGGGTAGTTCCTGAACAAAAACTTTTTATAGTCAATGCCCTTAAAGCTAACAGGGAAATTGTGGCGATGACCGGAGATGGGGTTAATGACGCTCCGGCATTAAAAGCAGCCCATATCGGTATAGCAATGGGAGAAAGAGGCACTGATGTCGCCCGCGAAGCCTCAGCCTTGGTCTTGCTCAATGACGACTTCTCTTCAATAGTGCAGGCGGTGAAAATCGGAAGAAGGATCTTTGAAAATTTAAAAAAGGCCATTGCTTATATTTTTGCGATCCATGTGCCAATTGCCGGGATGTCGTTTTTACCGATTTTGTTCAATCTGCCCCTGGTATTGTTGCCGGCACACATAGCTTTTTTAGAACTGATTATTGATCCGGCATGTTCGACGGTTTTTGAAGCCTGCCCGGAAGAGAAAAATATTATGAAGAAACCGCCGCGCGATTTAAGAGAATCTTTATTTGACAGGAAGTCTTTTACTTTCAGTCTTCTTCAGGGGTTTGGTATATTAACCGTAGTTCTTTCAGCATATATACTGGCGTTATATTTAAACAAGGGAGAACTTATTGCGCGCACCCTGTCTTTTGCTACTCTGGTATTTGCAAATTTAATGTTAATTATAACTAACCTTTCCTGGTCTAAGAATATATCCGGTATCGTTAGAACAAGGAATAAGGCATTGTGGCTGGTTGTCCTTACGGCAATAGGGGCATTATTACTGGTCATCTATGTTCCACAGCTTAGAGGGCTTTTTCATTTTTCGACTCTATCGTTTTTTGATATATCAATTGCTTTTATAAGCGGTATTGCCAGCTTATTATGGTTTGAGGGTTTTAAATTAATCAAAAGAAAGGCCAAAGCAAGTTTTTAATTTACCGTCGATTTTATTGAAACTATACCTTTACTCTGAATAGTATTTTTATGCTGCCTAAAAAGACAAAGATATTTGCCGAACTGTTAATCCTTTTACTGCTCTTTGCCCTGTTCGTATTCGTCGCCAGGGATAAGATCGCCGCATTTTTTTATAACCGCGGGTGCAGTAATTACGAGTCAGGATATTACAAGGAGGCAATAATTAATTTTAACAATTCGCTTAAGTTTAACCCTATGGTAAGTAAAACACATTATAGCCTTGGTAATACTTATGACCTGGATAACCAGGAAGAAAAAGCCGTAGAGGAATACAAAAAAGCAATTAAGATAGAACCTCATTTTCTCTGGGGCTATGAAGCTTTATTCGAAATTTACCTTCGTCAGGGGGCTTTTGCCCAGGCCAATGCCCTGCTAAAAGATGCCGAAAACAACCTGGCGGATAAGGATAAATTTAAAGACCTGGTAAACCTTAATTCCTTTAAGCAGGCCTCTTATTATATAAACAAGGGTATCAATGCTTTTCTGGAAGGCAATAAACCAAAGGGTTACGAACATTTAAATATCGCCCTTAAGATCAACCCGGATTTTGTGCTTACCTGTTATTCGCTGGGGTATTTTTATTATATTGATTCTCGCTATGACCAGGCGCTGGAAATGCTAAAAAGAGCAAACGAGCTTGATGATAATTTTCTTTTTACCCATAAGCTGATGGGTGATATCTATTTTTCTAAAAAAGATTTTAACAATGCGATCGAAGAGTATAAGAAAGCGTTATTAAACAATGACCGGGACCCGGTTATCCTTAATAATTTGGGGCTTTCTTTTATGAATATCGAGAAATATCAGGAAAGCGTAGAATTCCTGGAAAAAGCAGTTAAAATATCTCCGCAAAACCTAAATTTCAGGTACAGCCTGGCCAGCCTTTACCGTGATCTTGGAAGGACGCAGGAAAGTGTAGCAGAATATAGAAAAATAATCGAAAGCAAACCGGATTTTCCGAATATATACAATGACCTTGCCGACATCGAAAAATCCAAAGGCAATATTAAAGAAGCATTGGAAGGGTATCAGCAAGAAATTAAAATCTGCGAAAAAAAACTGCTGGCCAACCCCAATGACCCGATGCTTTTAAATAATACTGCTTATGCTTATAACGGCCTCGGTGAATTTCAGAAAGCCAAAGGATTAATTGACCGGGTCCTGAAAGTTAAACCCGATTACCGGGAGGCTCAGCTAACTTTAGCTAGAATTCAAAGAAACCTCGGTGAATATGAGGATTCCTTGGCCAGCCTTGAGAAAGCCAAGAAGCTCTCCAGTCAGAAACAGGTTTTTATCGAACAAAAAATCGAGGACCTGAAGGAAGAATTTAAAGTAATCAGCAGGGAGAAGATAAATCTTCAACCGTTTGAGACGGTATATCTGAAAAACGGACGAAGCTTTGAGGGGATTATCGTCGGTCAAAACGAAGATAGGATAATTTTGCAAATAAATATAGGAAATTCTATTGGGAACATTATGTTGTCCAAAAAAGATATCGAACGGATAGCCAAAAAATAAATTAAAAATGCTTTCCTTTAATTCACTATTCCAATAATATGAAGATCAGAATCCTGATTGTTTGTATAATCTGCCTAGCAGCAAGTTTATTTTCAATAAAAATTTATAAGGACAATTTGGTTATTGCCAAGCATAAGTTTTTCTTAAACAAGAAAAAGGAAGCTTGGCTCAAGCTGGAAAAGAGCCTGGAGACAAAATTAAATAATTTTAAAGGCCAGGTCGGTTTAGTGGTCGAAGACCTGGATACGGGATGGGTAATCGCTTTTAACGAGAATATGCTTGTTCCATCGGCAAGCCTGGTGAAAGTTCCGATCATGCTTTCTTATTTTTATGCCGCCGAGGAAGGAAAAATAAAGCTCGATGATAATATAAAATTCAGGTCATTTGAAAAATTGCCCGATAAGCTTTCGGCTAAATCCGGATTTATCGTAGAAGAACTTTTTAGCCCGATGATTACGCTAAGCGATAATTCGGCAACCAACGCATTAATTGATTTCCTGGGGTTCGATGCATTAAACGAGTATTTTGAAAAAATGGGTTTAAAAAACACAAACCTTTCCAGGAAGATGCTGGATTTTAAAAGCAGAAGCAAGGGGATCGAAAACTATACAACTGCTTATGATATGGCCTATATCCTGGACAAGCTTTATCGAAGGCAATTTCTAAGCCAGGATGTGTCTGAAAAGTGCCTTGTACTCTTGAACCAGCAGAAAATTAATGACCGTATCCCGAAGAAACTACCTAAGGAGGATGTATCGGTTGCCCATAAAACCGGCTTGGAAAGGCATATCTGTCATGATGCGGGTATAGTTTACACCCAGAAAGGTAATTTTTTAATCTGTGTGCTGGTTAAACACGGGAATAAGTTTTCTAAGACCGCTAAAAAATTTATTGCCGATACAGCATTGTCAGTTTACGACTGCTATAAAAACCTTTAATAAACTGTTTTAATACAATTTATTCTTTTATTGCATTAAAATTTTGCAATGGTATAATTTTTTCAGGAGGTGTTACTAATGAAAATTAAAAAAGTTAATAAAACCGCTAAAGGCAAAAAAAAGCTTTCTCGTTATTGCCGCTCAGGCAGGGTTTTGTGGTAAGATTTTAGTAAAACCCGTCAAGGTTTAATACCCAGATCAAAGCTAAGCTTAGGGGCCAAACTATCATTAATAGAATCTCTCCGGTTGTTTTATTCCGTAAACTGGGCCGTAATATAGGCATATCTACCGCTACAGGGGATTTTTATGACCTTTCCCGAAAGACCTATTGCCTGCTGGAGCAATGGAACAAAAAAAATGTATCTTCTAAACCGAGTGCCAGTAAACTTAAAATCCCGGCCGAAATAATCAAATGTTTTCCACTCCCGAAAAATAACATTAACCAAAAAAGCGAAATCAATTTATCCGCCTGCCTTACCGATTTAACTCTGAACCTGACTGCTGAATGTAATCTTAGGTGTGTTTACTGTTGGAATGACCAGGGGAAGTATTCAAACCGGCGGTTTATAAAAGAAAAAACCGGAAAATCCGCAGGCAGCCCTAATTACAGGCAGATGGATGTTTTAACTGCTATAAAAGCAGTAAATACATTGGTTAAATTACGCGGCAGGGATAGCGATCTGGTAGTGGATTTCTATGGCGGAGAGCCTTTGTTAAACTTGGGTACTCTTTTTGCGACTGTTGATTACTGCCGGGCAAACCAAAATAAATGGAAAGTAAAATTCCATTTTTTACTGGCAACCAACGGAACCCTGCTTACACCCAATCTTGCCAAAAGACTGCTTGATAAAGGCGTTCAGATCGCAGTTAGTATCGACGGTCCTAAAGCTGTGCATGATCATAACCGGCCCTTTGCCGGCCAAAATGGCAGTTTTGATACTATCTTGGCTAACTTAAAAAAAATGCCCAGATCGGTGATGAAGAGATTAGTTGGCCGCACTACGGTTACTCCGTTTTTTCCCGACATGGTAAAACTTTATGAGCATTTGAAAAGCTTAGGGTTTGAAAGGATAGAAATTTTCGAAAGCGAAGATGCCTGCCACAAAATCCTTCCGGGCCAGGAAAGCAGCTTTTTTAGTTCAAAAGCAAATTACGACACTTTATATAAAGCCTATCAAAAACTGGCGCTGTGTTATATCGATAACGTAATTTCTAAAAAGCTGGATTACAGTAAAACCTTCTTTAACCGTTTTTTTAAATTAATGCAGCGCCTATATTATAACCATGAAGTCTCGGGAGGTTGTCCGGCTGCCAAGGGCCAGATCGCGGTTTCTATCGACGGATGGATTTATCCTTGCACCTCTTTTTTAGGAATAGATGAATTTAAGTTAGGCCATGTAAATTACGGTATTAACAGTGATAAATACCGGAAATTTATCAAAAAAACCAATAAACGTTTTGAACATTGCAGGCAAGATTGCCAATTATTCAAACTTTGCCGCTCAACCGGCTCTTGCTTAAATGTTAACTACTATTTCAATGGTGATTGCGCCGTGCCCCATAAAAAAAGCTGCGATCTTTTCCGGGAGAAATTAGCGTTAGCTTGCGCCAGCCTTTCTATCCTTTCAGAAAAAATCCCAAATCGCCTGGAAAGATTGTTTGGTTTTGATCCGGTCGGCAGGCGGGGGAATAAGCTGTATTAAACTCCGAGTTCTCTAGTTGTATTTAATCCTGCCAGTGGTATAATTTTTTTATTACAATTTACCAGGAAAAAATGAAAAAAATAATATTAGTCAGGCCTCCCAGATACCTTTGGCCGTTTATCAACGAATC
>Ga0265297_10002784_pt1 | contig 34037 bp, 36 predicted proteins | sample Munlanlwell13791_FD_192502 | JGI IMG/M metagenome (GOLD analysis project Ga0265297, IMG submission 192502) | Leachate microbial communities from a municipal landfill in Southern Ontario, Canada - Leachate well 137-91 | ecosystem: Engineered > Solid waste > Landfill > Unclassified | place... | reverse complement strand
GCATTCTTTCCGCCGAGGATATTGAGCTTGTGTATGAGGTCAACCGGGGTATCGGTTCGGCCGTTTAGCTTGACCGGGATCCCGTCGGCGAAGTCGATCTCGATATATGTCGGTTGGTTAGGAGCCTTGAGCGGGCTTACGGTTAAGGAATAAATTTCCTCCGGGGGCTCAACCCAAGGGTCTTCCAGGATGCCGCACTCAATGCTGCGCCCGTAGATGTTGGTGTCAATGCTGTAGGGACTTTTTTTTGTGACGTCAATCGGGATTTTTTTCTTCTGCGCGTATTCGATCTCTTCTTCTCGCGTCTTAAATTCCCAAATGCGCACCGGCGCGATCTGCTCCAGGGTCGGGTCAAGAATTTTTGCCGTGGTTTCAAAACGCACCTGGTCATTGCCTTTCCCGGTGCATCCGTGGGCAATGGCTCCGGCCTTTTCCTTTTGCGCGATTTTGACTTGGTGTTTGGCAATCAGCGGGCGCGATAAAGCCGTTGCCATTAAGTATTTGTTCTCGTAAATCGCTCCGGCCTGAACAGCCGGGAAAATATAATCCGAGACAAATTCTTTCTGCAAATCAAGGACATACACTTTGCTGGCCCCGGTCTGGAGGGCGCGCTTCTTAATTGAGGCGAAATCTTCATTTTGCCCGACGTCAGCGATAAAGGCGATGACCTCATAACCTTTTTCTTTGAGCCAGGTAATGGCACAGGACGTGTCTAACCCTCCGGAATAGGCCAAGACAATTTTTTTCATTTTCGGCTCCATAATAGTCGATAATATTTAGATTTTCTTGTTGCTGTATAAAAAGATCAGGATCGCCTTTTGGACATGCAGGCGATTCTCGGCTTGTTCAAAAATAATGGAATGCGGACTGTCAATGACTTCAGTGGTCACTTCAAAACCGCGGTGCGCCGGCAGACAGTGCATAAAGACATAGTCGGCGTCGGCAGACTTAACGAGAGCGGAATTGATTTGGAAATCGCGAAATTTTTTCAGCCGCTCCGCCGATTCTTTTTCCTGCCCCATGCTGACCCAAACATCCGCATAAACGACCTGCGCGCCCCGGATAGCTTCCTGGGGCGAGTTGGTGATCGTGATCTTCGCCTTTGTCTTTTGCGCGATGGGCTTGATTATCTCAACGATATCATCAGCCGGCTCATAACCCTGGGGAGAGGCGATGTTCATGTTCAGCCCTACTTTCGCGGCCCCTAACATTAATGAACGGCAGACATTGTTCCCGTCCCCCACATAGGCCAGGGTTATCCCCTTGAGAGTGCCGAATTTTTCCTGGATGGAAAAGATATCCGTCAAGGCTTGGCAGGGATGGAATTGGTCCGATAAACCGTTAATGATCGGGATGGTCGCGTTTTTCCCTAATTCAACAATGTCCTGATGAAGATGGGTGCGGGCCACGATGCCGTCTAAGTATCGCGATAAGGTTTTGGCGACATCGGACGTCGATTCCCGTTTGCCCAAATCAATTTCATCCGGGCCCAGGTAGAGACAGTTTCCGCCTAATTGCCAGATCCCAACCTCGAAAGAGACTCGTGTCCGGTTTGAAGGTTTTTGAAATAACAACGCGATCGTTTTCCCTTTGAGATGATGATCAAATCGGCCTTTATTCTTTTTCATCTTGCGGGCAAGGTCGAAGATGTGCGCTATTTCCTTCAGGGAAACGTCGTGTAACGTGAGAAGATTTTTTTTCATGGCGTCGCTTTCTCTGCCGTCGTCTTTTCGATGGCCTTTTCGAGTATATACAGGGCTTTATTCATTTGTTTTTTCGTCACATTTAACGCGGGCATAATGCGCAGGACATTGTCCTGCGTACAATTAATGATCAGACCGTTGTGCAGGCATTCATCCACGATGCCTTTCCCCGGGAAAGTCAGCTCAATTCCGAACATCAATCCTAAACCACGGACGGAACGAATGCAATTAAATTTTTGTTTTAACTGCTGTAATTTCTCCAGGCCATAGACGCCCATGGCGCGCGCATTCTTTAACATCTTGTCGCTGTGGATGGCCTTAAAGACCCCCAGGGCCGCCTTACAAACCAAGGGGCTGCCGCCAAAAGTCGAGGCGTGCATGCCGGGTTTGAAGATGCCGGCGATGGATTCCTTGACGACCAAAGCGCCGATCGGCAAACCGCCTCCTAATGCCTTTGCCAAGGTCATCAGATCCGGGGTGACGCCATAATGTTTGAAGCAGAACATCTCGCCGGTTCGTCCGATGCCGGTTTGAACTTCGTCGAAAATCAGCAGGATATTTTTTTCATCGCAAATCTTCCTTATGTCCTGTATGTAACAGGGCTCGGCGATATTCACCCCGCCTTCACCCTGGATAAGTTCGAGCATAATCGCGACGGTTTTATCCGTGATGGCGGATTTGAGCGCGCCAAGGTCATTGAAGTCGACCAGCTTAAAACCTTCGAGCAAGGGGCCGAAACCTTCCTGATATTTCGTTTGCCCCGTCGCCGCCAGAGAACCCATGGTGCGGCCATGGAAAGATTTTCCCATGGTGATAATTTCATGGCGTTGCCCTTTCCCATAGGCCCGGGCAAATTTGATCGCGGCTTCACACGCTTCGGTCCCGCTGTTGCAAAAGAAAACTTTTGCCGGAAAAGAGAGACGGATGATCTCTTTGGCCAATTTGACCTGGTTCGGATGATAAAAATTATTCGGGATGTGAATCAGTTTTCCGATTTGATCACGCACCGCCGCCATGACCTTGGGGTGACAATGCCCGACATTGTTGACACCCCAGCCGGGAAAAAAATCGAGATATTTTTTTCCGGTGATGTCGGTTAAAGTCATTCCCTTCCCTTTCACGAAGACAACCGGAAGGCGTGAGTAGGTCGATAAAATATATTTATCGTAGCTATTTATGATGTCATCTTTTTTCATTTGTTTAGAATTTGTGTTCCGATACCTTTATCGGTGAATATTTCCAATAACAAGGCGTGTTTCAAGCGGGCGTCAATAATATGGGCCTTGGGGACGCCGCCGTAAAGAGCTTCGACGCATGATTGAACTTTCGGTATCATGCCTTTCGATATCACTGCCTTATCAATCAGTCGGTTGATGTCCGCAGTCGATAACGTGGATAACAGTGAATGAGGATCATCGGGATCCCGCATGACTCCCTGGACATTGGTCAGCAGGACCAATTTCTCCGCCTTGAGCGAAATGGCAATCGCGCTGGCGACTTCGTCCGCGTTGACGTTATGCTTCTGTTTCTCCGCGCTAATCCCCATCGGCGATATGACGGTGATCAGGCCTTGTTTTAAGTGCTGTTCGATGGCATTATGCTCAATCGAGGTGATGGTCCCTACGAAGCCGAGCTCTTGGGCCGCCCTTTTTTTCTCGACATAAATGATGTTCTCTTGGCCTTTGAGCCCGGTCACCTGGCCTTTGAGTGATTTGATCTCCTGGACGATCGCGTTATTTAACTTTTCTAATTCTTCACTAACGATGTTCAGCGTTTGCTCATCGGTGACGCGAATTCCATTATGAAAGACAGCTTCTTGTCCGCTTTCTTTCAGGCGCTTGCTGATATGGGGCCCTCCGCCATGGACAAGGATCGTGCGTATCCCCACATAGCTTAAAAAAACGATATCCTCTAAGACGCTTTTACGAATGACGGCGTCTTCGAGGATACTTCCGCCATACTTAATGACGAAAACTTTGTGACGAAAGGCATGGATATACGGGATGGCCTCGACGAGGACATTGGCCTTCTTGATAAAATCTTCCATCAATTATACTTTCCGTTTATTCGCACGTAATCCAGCGATAAATCACAGGTGTAAACTGTCGCCCGACATTTCCCGAGGTTCAAATCAACATAGATATTGATGTGTTTCTTGGCAAAGGAACTGAAATGGATTTTCATGTCTTCTTCTTTGACCGCCCAGCCTAAAGCGCCGACAGCGGCGGCAACCCGGCCCCAATTGGGATCACTGCCATAAGCCGCGGTCTTGACCAGATTCGAATTGGCGATAGCCAAACAGGCCTTTTTCGCCTGCGCCGGAGTGGCCGCGTTGCTGACCTGCACCGCGATGAACTTCGTCGCGCCTTCGCCGTCTAACACGATTTTCTTTGCTAAATCCAAACAAACGTATTTCAACGCATCGCAAAATATGTGATAATCTTTACCTTCTTTTTCGATGCTGCGGTTCCCCGCCCGCCCGTTGGCCATGATCGTCACCATGTCATTTGTGCTCATGCAATTGTCGATGGTGATACTGTTGAAGGATAATTCGACGGCGTCCTTCAGGGCGGATTTCAATAACGGGACATTGATCGCGGCATCCGTTGTGATAAACGCCAACATGGTGGCCATGTTGGGCGCGATCATTCCGGAACCTTTCGCGCACGCCCCGATGGTGACGGTCTTCCCGCCTAACTTTATCCGCACGGCAATTTCTTTCTTTGCCTTATCGGTTGTCAGAATAGCCGCCGCGGCCTTTGCTCCGTTGGCCTGGTTTAAACCTTTGATCAGCAGGGGCAGCGCACCTTCGATCTTTTTATAGGGCAGAGGTTTTCCAATGATACCGGTCGAGGAGACCAAGACATCCGTATCGCGAATACCGAGTAATTTTCCGACCACCCGGGTAGTCTTTTTCGCGTAAACTTGGCCGAAGTGGCCGGTGAAACAGTTTGCGTTCCCGCTGTTAACGATGATGGCCTGTGCCCGATGATTGCGAAGATGGCTTTTGGTCACCACCAATGGAGCGGCGATAACGGAATTCTTGGTAAAAACTCCCGCGGCCACTGCCGGGACGATCGAATAGATGAGCGCCAGGTCCGGTTTTCCCGAACGTTTAATGCCGCACCACAGACCATTGGCCTGATATCCTTGGGGTCGAGTGATCCCTCCGCTGATGGTTTTCATAGCAGTCCCTCATCCTCTTTGAAACTGTGCATGATATTCATGTTCTGAACGGCCTGTCCAGCGGCTCCTTTCAGTAAATTGTCGATTGCGCAGGTGATGACAACCAAATTCTTTTTAACGGCCAGTCCGATGTCGCAATAATTTGTCCCGTTGACGTTTTTGATCTCGGGCTGGGCGCCGGGGTTTAATAAACGGACAAAGCGTTCCGTCTTATAAAATCGGCTATAGGAACGATGCAGTTCCGTAAGCGACAAGGGTTCGGCGAGCTCGGCGTATATTGTTGCCAGAATACCGCGGGTGACCGGCAACAGATGCGCCACGAAAGAGACATCAATGTTTTTTTTCGCAACGGCCGTCAAATATTGATTGATCTCCGGCGTATGTTGATGAGTCAAAACCTTATAAGCCTTAAAATTTTCATTGACCTCCGAGAACAAAAGGCTTGTGCTGACTTTTCGCCCCGCCCCGCTGGTGCCGGATTTGGCATCAATGATGATGGTTTTTATCAACCCGGCGTTTGTCGAAACTAACGGAAGAAGACCGAGCAAGGCTGCCGTTGGGTAGCATCCCGGATTGGCGATCAGATCCGTTTTTTTGATCTTTTCCCGGTAAAGTTCCGGCAAACCATAAACGGCTTTTTTTAAATTTTTCGGATCAAGATGTTCGACGCCATACCATTTTTTATAGAGTGCGGAGGATTTTAAGCGGTAATCAGCGCTGATATCAATGACTTTTTTGTTCGCGGCCAATAAGTCGGGAACGATTTTCATGGCCACGGTGTGGGGAATCGCCAAGAAAAAAACATCACCTTGCTCAACCGCGTGCTGGATGTGAAATTTATCGCAATAGAGCTTCGTTTGACCGGTTAATTGCGGCCAAATCTCCTCCACCGGCCCGGTCGTGTTATTGGCACTGACATAGGTAACTCGGGCATGAGGATGATTCAGCAATATCCGCAGTGTTTCGAATCCCGAATAACCGCTGATGCCCACGATGCCGACACGAATCATGAATCATCTCCTTTATCGATTTCGAACGGATGTCTTTTTCCGTCTATTTTACGCTATTTTTAAAAAGAATAATGGTTTATATTAAAATAAAAAACCTATCTCGTCAACTCTTTTATCGAGGGAGATAGGTTTTTTTTCCGAAATATAACTTGTTAGGGTGTCTTATCGCTTAACCCATTGGAATTTTCTCCGCGCCCCCTTTTGTCCAGGTTTCTTCCGCTCTTTCATTCTGGGGTCTCTCGTCAGTACCCGAGCCTTGCGCAAGGTGGATTTATTCTCAGGTTCACAGAGGCTTATTGCCCGGGAAATGCCTAATTGAATAGCGCCGGCCTGTCCGGTTGTCCCTCCGCCAGCCACAAAAGCAAAGATATCAAACTTTTTCTCGGCATTGACCTTTTTTAGCGGGATCAAGATCAAGATGCGGTCGGTTTCCCGCCTAAAATACTGGTCCAGCGGCTTATCATTCACGAAAATTTTTCCTGTTCCCGGCACGATTTGCACGCGAGCGGCAGAGCTCTTCCGGCGTCCAGTTGCGGCATATTTTACGACTTCAACCATGATAGGATAACCTCCTGATAGTCAACAGAAAATGAACTTAAATCTCTAAAGCAATGGGTTTTTGCGCTGCGTGGGGGTGTTTCTCCCCGGCATAGACTTTTAATCGGCTGCGAATCTTGTTTCCTAATGGCCCCTTGGGGATCATATTCTCGATGGCATGCCGTAAGACAACAGTGGGCGCATTCTTTAGCATATCTCCCAATTTAACGCGCTTTTGTCCGCCTGGATATCCGGAATACCGTTGATACTCTTTATCTTGCATTTTCTTTCCGGTAACCCGGACTTTTTCCGCGTTGATGATGACGACTGTATCACCGGTATCTAAATGCGGCGTGTAGATTGTCTTGTTTTTCCCTCGGAGGATGACAGCGGCTTTTGTGGCGATTCTTCCTAATATCTTATCTTTCGCGTCGATAAGGAATATCTTGCGCTGGATCTTTTTCATGTCGGGGAGATAAGTTTTGCTTCGGGTATCCGTAACCATTTATTCACCTATTTTATTGTATTGGTCTTAAATATTTTTCAAAGTATATCAGGTTCTAAAAGAATGTCAATGATTTCTTTTGGCCGAACACGGCGGATCGTCTTTACTTTGGCCGGCCGTTAATAATGGACCGCCAAGAGGCATAGTCCCTTGGCCGGGACAGTTTGGCCACAGACCCTCCGGTCGCGTTTTTGAAGAATTTTCTTAAAGTGTCCGTGCGCGGCCGCCCCCCGGCCCACTTCTAAGAGCGAACCAACGATGCTTCGGACCATTTTATATAAAAATCCGTCGGCTTCAATATCTATGTCGATAAAATCGTTGCGCCGTTTGATCGTGAGCCGCTTGATTGTCCGGATCGTATCCGCGGCGCGCTGGGCGCCTCGGGATGGGTCAGCGCATTGAAACGATTTGAAATCTTTTTTTCCGATCAGGGCCTTCGCTTCCCGGCGCATACGGGTGAGGTTTAAGGAATGGGGATACCATAAACAAAACCGGTAGGAGAGCGCGCATTTTGCCTGGCGATTCAGGATGGTGTAACGGTAGACTTTAGATCTTGCCCGGTATTGAGCGTGGAAATCGGCGCGGACTTCTTCGACCGCGAGTACCGCGATGTCTTCGGGCAATCTGGCGTTCGTAGCTTTGAGTATTTGATCGACAGTCAATTTGGAACGTGTTTTAAAATTGGCGACTTGCCCGAGCGCGTGGACACCGCTGTCTGTCCTTCCCGAACCAATTAAGCGGATGGGTTCGTTGAGAATTTTTTGCAAAGTTTTCTCTAGTTCGCCTTGGACCGTACGCAATTTCCTCGGGGTTTTCGAATTGCCGGGGAGCGATCGTGCTTCCTGGATTTGCCATCCATGAAAGCCGGTCCCGGCATATTCTATGGTCAATTTGATATTACGCATGGTGGATGGTCGGACACAGATTAACCGGGATAGCGGTGTTAATCGGTGCTATTTGATCAATTCTTCCGCGATTTGAACGGCGTTCAAGGCAGCCCCCTTGCGCAGATTATCAGCGACGACCCAGAGCCAAAGACCGTTTTTCACATAGGGATCTTTTCGGATACGCCCGACAAAGACTTCGTCCTTTCCCGAGCAATCTTTAGGCATCGGATAGATCTTATTCTTCGGGTCATCCTGGAGACAAAGTCCCGGAGATTTCTTCAAGAGGGATCGGACTGCGTCGGGAGAAATCGGATCGCGTGTTTCCAGATAAATGGACTCCGAGTGGCCGTTGCGGATCGGCACCCGAACGGTTGTGCTGGATATCTTGATTTTTTTGTCATGCAATATCTTGTGTGTCTCGTGCACCATTTTCCACTCTTCCGAGGTGTAGTCTTCATCGCTGAAGCTCCCGATATGTGGGAAGAGATTGAAGGCAATGTTTTGATCCATGGCCAATGGCTTAGCGTAAACTTCACCCCGTGCCCAAGATCGGTACTCTTCTTCGGTCTGGGTAATGGCACTGCGGCCGCTACCGGAAACAGCTTGGTAAGTGGAGGCGATGATACGCTTGAGGCCCACCTTTTGATGGATAGGGGCCAGGGCAACCACCATTTGTATCGTTGAACAATTGGGGTTGGCGATAATCCCTTTGTGTCGTTTGATGTCTTTCGCATTGGCTTCCGGGACAACGAGAGGCACATCATCCTTCATGCGGAAATCCGCTCCATTATCGATTACCACTGCGCCTTCCCTGACGGCATGCGGAGCAAAAGTAACGGCCGCTCCCTTCTCCCCTTCTGTCCCGGCGAAAAGCGCGATATCCACTCCCCGGAAGGAATCGGGGGTTAAAGTGGAGACAGAATAACTTTCGCCGTCCACGGAAATTTCACGGTTGCTTCGCGCAAAGACCGATAGGTTGCTCACGGGGAATTGGCGTTGCCGCAAGACACGCAACATTTCTTCTCCGACTGCGCCGACGCCCACGACTGCCACATTATATTTTTTCATTTTCGTTTCCGGTTTAATAAGTTTTTAGGAGTTCGGGCTGGACAACAATTTTACAACTAAATCCCCTACTTCTGAGGTGGAATATCCCATCTTGCCGGCGGCCAGGTCCTTCAGTTTTGTCAGGACAACTTTTCGGACGGAGGCTTCAACCATGTCGGCGGCTGTGTCTTCGCCGATTTGTTTTAAGAGCATGGCCAAAGCGCAGATCGCGGCCAAAGGATTGATCACATTTTTCCCGGTGTATTTCGGCGCGGAACCGCCGATCGGCTCGAACATGGAAACGCCCTGCGGGTTAATATTTCCTCCGGCGGCTATGCCCATGCCTCCCTGGATCATCGCGCCCAGATCGGTGATAATGTCTCCAAAGATGTTATCAGTGACGATCACATCGAACCATTCCGGATTTTTCACGAACCACATTGTCGTTGCGTCCACATGGGCGTAGTCGGTCTTGATCTCGGGATATTCCGTGGCGACCTCATAAAAAGTCCTTTCCCAGAGATTCCACGCATAGGTGAGGACATTCGTTTTTCCGCAAAGCGTAAGTTTCTTTTTCTTTCCATGCACTTTTGTATATTCAAATGCGTAGCGGATGCAACGCTCGACACCTTTGCGGGTGTTATGGGAAACCTGTATGGCGACTTCTTGGGGGGTCCCTTTATCCTTAAATTCCCCGATTCCTTTATAGATCCCTTCCGAGTTTTCCCTCACGACCACGAAATCGATGTCTTGGGGCTTCTTGTTCTTCAGGGGACAGAAACGTTCGTCATAAAGCTGCACGGGCCGCAGATTGATATATTGGTCTAAATCGAACCGCAAACGCAACAAAATGCCTTTTTCCAGAATACCGGGCTTGACATCGGGATGACCGATGGCCCCCAGAAAGATGGCATGAAATGTCCGCAGTTCACCGATGGCGGAATCCGGGAGGACTTCGTTGGTCCGCAGATATCTTTCGCCGCCGAAATCATAGTTTGTTGTTTGGTATTTGAAATGACATTTTTCAGCGACCGCCTCTAAAACCTTGAGACCCTCGCGGATCACCTCAGGGCCTGTTCCGTCTCCGGGGATGACCGCAATTTTATAATCTTTCATTTTTTACTCCACTTTCTCGGATAAAAATGCTCTAGCGAGATTGACTCTCATGGATTGAATTTTTTAACAATAAGGGACGCGTTATGTCCTCCAAAGCCCAATGAGTTCGACATCGCGGCCTGGACATTGATCTTTCGCGCCACTTTGGGGACATAATCTAAATCGCAATCCGGATCGGGTGTTTCATAGTTTATTGTCGGCGGTATGATGTTATCCCGCAAGGCCAAAACACAGGCGGCAAATTCGATCCCTCCGGCCGCGCCTAAGAGATGGCCGGTCATGGACTTTGTCGAACTTACGGGCACCTTCTTGGCGAATTCATTAAATGCCTTTTTGATCGCGATGGTTTCCACTTTATCGTTGAGTTTTGTCGATGTCCCGTGGGCATTAATGTAGGAAATATCTTTGGGGGTTAATTTCGCGTCCAACAAAGCCAATTCCATGGCCTTAGCCGCACCGTTTCCCGTTGGCTCCGGGGCGGTGATATGGTAAGCGTCCGATGTCCGCCCATAGCCTACAAGTTCACCCAAAATTTCCGCGTTGCGGGCCTGGGCATGCTCAAGGGATTCCAGAATGGTTATGCCGGCCCCTTCGGCCATGATAAAACCATCACGGTTCAGGTCAAACGGACGGCTGGCTTTTTCCGGCTCAGCATTTCTTTGCGTTAACGCTTTCAGCGCGCAAAAACCGCCTACGCCAAGCCGGGTCGTTGCGCTTTCGGTCCCGCCGGTGATCATGACATCGGCATCACCGTATTGAATACAGCGAAAGGCATCGCCGATTGAATTCGTGGCTGTCGCGCAAGCGGTTACCACACAGGTGCAGGGCCCTTTGGCCCCGGTATTAATCGAGACCTGTCCGGCTGCTTCGTTAATGATAATTCTTGGAATGAAAAATGGGGAGATTTTACTTGGTCCGCGTTCAAGGAATCTTTCAAACTCCCGTTCTAAGGTTCCGATGCTGCCGATCCCAGAACCGATGAGGACGCCGACGCGTTCCAGATTGGTATTTTTCAGGTCGAGTTTTGCTTCCGCCAGGGCTTCGTTACTGGCCACGACCGCATATTGAACAAATTTAGCCAGATGGCGCGATTCTTTGGATGAGAAATAATTATCGGGGTTATAGTCAGTCACATCGCCGCAAACTTGACAGTCAAACAGGCTGGGATCGAAGTGGGAAATGCGCCGTATACCGCTTTTTCCGGCAATGAGGGATTTCCAAAACTTTTCAACTCCTGTTCCGACCGGAGAGATAACGCCTAATCCGGTAATAACAACTCGTCGTTTTTCCATAGTCATAATAAACATTTGCCTCGACTTTGAGCCGAGGCAATGTTGTCCATTAGAATAATTTACGGTTTATACGGATTAAATATGAAACACGAAATTTACTTATTTGCGGCCTTCTCTTCAATGTAGCGAGTGGCATCACCCACGGTGGTCATCTTTTCGGCATCTTCATCAGGAATTTCGATGTTGAATTCTTCTTCCAATGCCATAATTAATTCGACGGTATCGAGTGAATCAGCACCCAGGTCATCAATGAATGATGCTTGAGGCGTCACTTCTTCTGGTTTAACACCTAATTGCTCTGCAATGATTGATTTAACTTTGTCTTCTACTGCCATTGAATAGCCTCCTTTTTTCCTTTAAAGAGAAACTTATATAGCCATACCGCCATCAACTACAATTGTTTGGCCAGTGATGTAGTCTGCGTCCTTTGACGCTAAGAAAAGGCACGCGCCCGCGACATCCTTGGCTGTTCCTAAGCGGCCCATGGGGATATTCTGAGATATCGCCTCACGTGCTTTGTCATTCAGCTTAGCCGTCATATCGGTGGCTATATATCCCGGCGCGATGTTGTTTACGTTGATGCCGCGTGATGCCAATTCTCGCGCAACGGATTTAGCGAAACCAATGATGCCCGCTTTGCTGGCCGCATAATTTGCTTGACCGATGTTCCCGATTATTCCAATGATCGAAGCGATATTGATGATCTTCCCTTTATGGGCCTTCAACATCGCCCTTGAAACAATTTTCGTGCAGTTAAAAACACCGCGAAGATTCACGGTGATAACGCTGTCCCACTCGGCCTCACTCATTCGCAACAGTAAATTATCTTTTGTGATGCCCGCGTTGTTAACTAATATATCAATCCGCTTATATTTGTCAAGAATTTTATTGACCATTTCGGCAACACTTTCCGTTTTTGTGACATCACAGGCATAGTGGTCAGCCTTAAGACCGTTTTGGATGAATTCCTCGGTCGTTTTTTGGGCTAATTCCTCATTGATATCCGAGATGATCACGGTCGCTCCCTCCCCTGCGAGGGTCAGGGCGATTTCTTTGCCGATACCCCGGGCTGAACCGGTAATAAGTGCGATTTGGTCGTCTAATTTCATTGTTTGGTTTCTCCCCTCGGGACAAGGATTCAATCAGTGAATGAAAACATGTTTATAATAACAACATAATTTTTTTTTGCAAGGAAAAAAAATATTTATATCCAATCGGAATAAACATGCTCCAAGAATATCTCAAGAATCGATTGTTTAAACGATCTCTTCATGCGAATGGTTTTACAACACGGCCACTCCATTAATGGTCTTTAGCCGATATCCCCCTATATATAGGGAAGGTGTCCGAACGCTTTAGGCGCGGGATAGGAAAGGCGTAGGGTTTGGCAAGGGAAAACAGGGTTTTTATAAAAATTCGATCTTGACCTGAATAAGGCCATTTTTGCTGGGCGCGAGCTCAACAAAGGCGCGCTTGGTCAGGTCCAGGATCCGTCCTTTGCGAACGAGTCGCTTATGCGGCCCACGGTCATTGACCCGAACAATAACGGATTTTCCATTCTGTAGATTGGTGATGCGCAGTTTTTGGTTGAAACGGACTCCCCACATAGCACAGGTTAAAGCCGTATCATCAAAAATTTCATTGTTTGCGGTCCGTTTTTTAATCCCGGGTGATTTTTTGGAATACCAGGACGCGTGGCCGATGGCTTCTCGGCTGGGTTGGGGACGGGTCGCGTAAGCCAACATGTCTCTTCGCAAGTTCAGAGAAGGCAATACGCTGATAACCAATGCCAGCAATATAATGAAAATGAATTTTTTGTTTTTTCTGTACATTTTTGTTCTCCGGAAAATATGGCAAAGGATACCACATATTTTTTTTATGTGCAAGGAATAGGGTTTGCCCCTTTTCGCGCAAATCGCTGCCCGGCATACAGTTAAAATACCGGTATAAAAAATCCGGGAATTTTGGGGAATTGAAGTATCGAGATGGTCAAAATTGCGGGGCGCTCAGGAAAGATACGGGCCGCCAGATAGGGATTTCAGCTCTGATCGGCGCCTTAAACAACGAACTGGCTTCGGCGGTTCAAGAATAATCCGCGTCTTCAATATCGTTGTCTTTCTCGAATAATGGAGACTGGGAAGAAATAATTTGCCCGGAGCTGATCATCCGGTCGAGTTTTCGGTGGAGGATTTTTTTAATGAAGCTCCGGGTCAAGGGCACCAGGAGCAGAAAGCCGAGCGTGTCGGTTATGAATCCGGGAGTTAATAGCAGGATGCCGCCGGCCAAGATCAACACTCCATCCAGCATTTCATCGGTAGGCATGATCCCGGCCTGGAGGTTTTCTTGGATCTTGCGCAGGACAAGAAACCCCTGCAGCCGGGCTAAATAGGCCCCGGTTATCCCGGTGAGAAAAATGATGAATACGGTATTCAAAGCGCCGATATGACCTCCGACCTTAATGAGGACCATCAGCTCAACCGCGGGCACGAACGTAAACAACAGAATCAGGTATCCCAACATTTCTTGCTCCTTAACCTTTTCGCCGCATCCTAACGGAAACGGACCGGGCGGATTTTATCGCTTGGGGTTTTTCAATCTCCACGGTGGCGGCTTTAACGCCGGGATGCGCGAGCAGGATTTTCATGACCGCATCCGCCAATTTTTCGATCAGTTGGAATCGGGAGTCTTCAATTCGCCGGATGATCTCGCGGCTCAGGGCGGCGTAATCAACCGCATCGGCCAGATGGTCGGTCCGTATCGCCCGGGCGGCGTCGTAATCAAAACTGACCTGAATAACGATGTTTTGTCTTTTTTGTTTTTCCCGGGCCTTGGTCCCGATGAAGGCCTTGACGCAAAGATCGTTAATGGAAATTGTGACCATCGCTATTTGATCAGGCTTAAGAATTCGGCACGCATTGAAATTTCTTTCCGGAAGGTCCCCAGCATGCAGGAGGTTTTCATGACCGAATTTTGTTTTTCGACTCCGCGCATCATCATACACAAATGTTGGGCTTCAATAACGACTCCGACACCGCGCGCGTTGGTGTAGTGGAGAATTGCTTCCGCGATCTGCTTGGTGAGATTTTCCTGTATCTGAAGACGCCGGGCAAAGATGTCCACGATTCGCGCAAGTTTCGACAATCCGATAATTTTCTTGTCCGGCAGATATCCGATATGACATTTTCCGAAGAACGGCAAGAGATGATGCTCGCAGAGGGAATAAAGCTCAATGTCTTTGACGATAATCATTTCGTCGCTGTCCGACTCAAAGACGGCCCGGTTGACGATGTCATCGATGTTTTCTTTGTAGCCTTTGGTGAGATATTGAAAGGCCTTGGCGGCCCGCTGGGGTGTGGCGGCCAACCCTTTCCGCTCAACATCTTCGCCGATATGTTCGAGAATCTTACGAAAGTATTCGTCCATTCGCCTCCCCTTTTCCGTAAAAATAACAGCCGCATATTAGCATATCATTTTTGTAATGTCAAACCTCGCGGATGGCGGGACGCCGTAGGACAGATGCCCGGGGATTTTGAAAGCGAAAATAAATAAGAAATATTTCAAAAATCCTGTTATATAATGAATAAAAACAAATCACGGAAAATATTTTATTTAAACCCTGCAAGGATATCCTATGTCCCGGACCGAACTTATGCGCGGCGGAAAACTGGCCTTCGCGTTATTGCTCCTTGTCGTTTTTATTTATATTGTCTTCTCCCCTGCTTTGGATGCGTCCTTCACCAATTGGGATGATCCGGAATACCTGCTGGATAATCCGGCTGTCCGCGGATTATCTTTCCGGAACCTGGCGGAGATCTTTTCACATCACTTGTCGGGGCGATATCATGGACTCACCCAACTGACCTATGCCCTGGAATATCATTTTTTTGGGTTGGAGCCGCGGATCTATCATTTCGATAATCTCTTTCTGCATATCATTAATTCCCTGCTTGTCTTTGTGTTTATCCGCGCCCTGGTCCACGACACCCGCGCCGCCTTTTTGACCGCTCTTTTATTCGGCATTCATCCTTTGCAGGTGGAAGCGGTGGCCTGGGTCACCGGGCGGAAAGATGTGCTCTATGCCTTTTTTTATCTCATCACCTTACTCTGTTATGTTTATGGGATATCGAGAGAAAAGAACAAGCGCCGGTATTACTATTTAACGCTATTTTTTTTCTGCCTGTCTATCTTTTCTAAAATCACCGCGGTCACCCTTCCCTTGATCTTGTTGTTGGTGGATTATTGGTTTACCGGCAAGGTGGATAAGAAGGCCGTTAAGGAAAAACTACCGTTTTTTATGATCGCCGCCGGCATGGGTCTCATTACCTGGTCGTTTGCCCGATCGTCCGCCTCATTTCCGGCCAGCAAGATTTATTCCGTCTGGGACCGTTTCCTGTTTTCCGGTCTTGCGTTAGTGGTTTACGCGTTCAAGAGCCTTTTCCCGATCAGGCTTTCCGGATTTTACGGCCTGCCTCCTGCGCACGATGTTCGGCTTCTTTTATTTCTGCTCATTCTGTTCTTTATTCCCTTCGCTCTGCGAAAGATATTGCGGAAAGACAAGCTGGCCTTTTTTTCTTGCGCGTTTTTTATATTGACGATTTGGCCGTATCTGCATTTCTTGGAAATCAACGATTCGATCGTTTATGACCGGTTTGCGTATGTGTCGCTGATTGGTGTTTTTTTGCTGGTGGTCAAATATTTCCTTGCGTATCTAAAGCGGGGGGATCATCCGGCGCGCCTGAGGAAAATTTTCGCGTATTCGGTTCTCGCCGCCTATGTGGCCTTTTTGTCTTTGCTCAGCTTCCGGCAATGCTTTGTCTGGAGGAACAGCGAGACTTTCTGGAACGATGTCATCAAAAAATGTCCCAAGGCCGCGGTGGCGTATCACAATTTAGGGCTTCATTATCTTTCGGAAGGCCGGTATGCCTGGGCGTTAGACAACTTAAATATCGCCATCCAACTTGAGCCCGCGTATACCGAAGCCTATTACAATAAAGGTATTGTTTTAGGGCGTTTGGGGGATTATCCTCAGGCGATCACCGCTTACTCCGAAGCCTTGAAATGGAACCCCCGGTTTACCAATGTTTACGTGAACCGCGGGACGATGTATTTTATCCAGAAAGAATATTCCGCGGCGATACGGGACTATGATCAGGCTATTGCGATTGAGCCCAATCATGCCATCGCGCACCTGAACCGGGGGATGTATCATTATTACTTCGAAAATTATTCGCAGGCCCTTTTGGATATTGAGCAGGCCTTAGCTTTTGATCCGCAGATCCCGTCCGCTGTGGAGATAAAAACGGAAATCAAAAATAAATTGTTGACCAAACCTCAGGATTAATTACAATCTAGGTGTTGCGTTCTAAGGAGGAAGAGACATGACCCCTATTTGCGATTATCACATGCATACGTTTTTATGCGGGCACGCGGACGGGCAACCGCATGAATATGCCGAACAGGCCATCAAAGTCGGTTTAAAGGAGATCGGTTTTTCCGACCACGCCCCCCTGCTCTCCCACCGTGATCCCTCGATCACCATGGATATCGGCCAATTGCCGGAATATCAGCGGCTGATCGAACACGTGCGGCAGGATTACCGTAAAAAGATAAAGATCAAAGTCGGCATTGAAGCCGATTTTTTGCCCGGATATGAAAACCAGACCAAAGAGCTTTTGGCGGGTTATCCCTATGATTACGTTATCGGGTCGGTCCATTTCATCAAGGGGTGGGCCTTTGACAATCCGGACGAAAAGGTCGGCTGGAAGCAAAAGGACACCAACGCCGTCTACTCTGAATATTATGATTGTCTGCGCCGCTGTGCCCAGACCGGCCTGTTTGACATCATGGCGCACGTGGACTTGGTCAAGAAATTCGGCCATCGCCCTACGGAAGATTTTACGGGCGAGATTGAAAAAACGGCGCAGGTGTTCAAGAAATGCGGCGTGGTCATTGAGATCAATACGTCAGGCTTGCGAAAACCCGCTAAAGAAATTTATCCCGAGCCGAAGATCCTTAAGATTTACCGGGAAGCGGGGGTGCCCCTGACCTTCGGCTCCGACGCCCATGAACCTGCGGATGTGGCGAGGGATTTTGACAAGGCTGTTCAACTCGCGAAGAGGGCCGGTTATCAGAAGTATGTCCTCTTCCGGAGACGAAAGATTGAAAAGGTTGTCGCGTTATAATGGTTTTGCTTATGAATAGCGGATGGATTTCCTGCGTCCCGCCCCGATAGTTCCCGGAAATTTTATCCTTCCGGAAACCGTTTTGCGATGTATTCTTCCAGGATACGAATAAATTCGTCTTGAATGTTATTTCCTTTGAGCCGGGTGTGCTTCTTCCCGTGGATATAAACGAAAGCGCTAGGCTCTTCGGAGACTCCCGGAAGGCTGATACCGATATCGGCGTGGCGGCTTTCTCCAGGACCGTTGACGACACAGCCCATAATGGCGATCTTGAGTTTTTCCACTCCGGGATAATTTTTTCGCCAGGACGATATGTTTTTTTGTATGTGCGCGTTCACGGCCCCGGCCAATTCTTGAAATTGCCCGCAGTTTGTCCGGCCGCATCCGGGACAGCTAATCACCGTCGGGCGAAAATGCCGCAATCCCATGGACTGCAGGAGGGCTTGGCACACCTCGACTTCCCGCGCGCGGCTTACCTCCGGTTCCGGGCTAAGCGATACGCGGATGGTATCGCCGATGCCTTGCTGTAGCAAAAGGGCCAATGCCGCTGAGCTGGAAACGACGCCGGGTAATCCTCCCCCCGCTTCGGTCAACCCTAAATGGAGCGCGAAATCGCATTCCTTCGCCAGGCGCTCATAGACAAAAACCATATCGGGTAAGTCCGACAGCTTGACGCTTAAGACTAGCTTTTCTTTGCAAAGGCCGAGGCGGAGGGCCTGCTGCGCGCTGGAGAGCGCGCTTTTGATCATGGCGTCGGACATGATCTCGCGGGCGTTTTTCGGATTTTTCTTTCGGGAATTTTTATCCATAATGTCTTTCAAAAGCTCCGGGTCCAAGGAACCCCAGTTGACCCCGATACGGACGGCTTTATTATGCGCGACGGCGGTCTTGATCATCGTGTTAAAATTTTCGTCGCGATTTTTTCCCCGGCCGACATTTCCCGGATTGATCCGGTATTTATCGAGCATGCGCGCCAGTTGGGGGTACTGCGTGAGCAGGATGTGTCCGTTAAAATGGAAATCGCCGATGAGGGGAGCTTCGTAACCTTTTCCGCGCAGGATGCGGATGATTTCCGGGGCCGCTTGGGCGGCCCGTTCATCGTTGATCGTCCAGCGGATCATCTCGGCGCCGGAGTCAATGAGCAGGGCGGTCTGGTTAACGGTCGCGGCGATATCCGCGGTCGGCGTATTCGTCATGGCTTGGATGACGATGGGGTGCCGGCTTCCCAGAAAAATTTTTCCGACCTGCACCGCGGGGGTTTTTCTTCTTCGAGGGATTTTCATAATCTAAGCGTTATTCGGCGAAAATTCTGATTTCCTATCAATATGAAAACTGTTATAATTACCCCAATTATAGTGAAGTTGACCGGAGAATTCAATATGGAAATCTATTTAGCGAAACCGCGGGGATTTTGTGCGGGCGTGTCCAACGCCATCAATATTGTCGAATATGCGTTAAAGAAATTCGGCGCCCCCCTCTATGTCTTTCACGAAATCGTCCATAATACCGCCGTCGTCAGTGATCTTCGCCGCCGGGGTGTCCTTTTCGTGGAACAGATCTCGGAAGTGCCGGAGGGCAAATATATCGTCATCAGCGCCCACGGCGTTCCCCCGTCGGTCATGGAGCAGGCGCGAGCGAGAAAGGTCCGGATCATCGACGCCACCTGCCCGCTGGTCAAAAAGGTGCATCAGGAAGCCGCGCGTTTCTCAGAAAAAAAATATCAGATTATCCTGATCGGTCATCGCGGGCACCAGGAGGTCATCGGGACCTCGGGATACATCCATGCGGATCTCCTCCATATCGTTGAGACCGAGCAAGACATCCCAGATTTGAAAATCCGTCCGGAGCAGCCGGTCGCGTATCTCACCCAGACGACCCTTTCGGTCGATGAGACACGGCATCTGGTGGAAAAGATAAAGGAAAAGTTCCCGCGCCTGGTCGGCCCGGCGAAGGAGGATATCTGTTACGCGACGCAGACCCGCCAGGACGCGGTTAAGGCGCTCGCCAGATTGTGTGACGTGATTATTATCTGCGGTTCCGCCAACAGCTCCAATAGCAATCGTTTGCGCGAGACCGGCGAGCGGCAGGGCGTCCCCTCCTATCTCATCGATCGGGCGGAAGATCTTGACCTGAACATCCTAAAAGGAAAAAACAAAATCGGCATCAGTTCCGGGGCTTCGGTCCCCGCCTATATTACCGAACAACTCGTGAGCCGGATCCAGTCGGAGAATTCCGGTGTGAAAGTCTTTTCCTGTGACAATCCGGACGAGAAGATCTCGTTTTCCTTGCCGCAGATTTAAAACAACAACGGTCTGGAAACTGACCGGAGGGCAAAATGGCCAAATTATTTATCGACCAGACAGAATACGAAATCCCTAACGGCGCTTCCATCTCGGCGGCCTGTGAACAGGCCGGGATACCGATGAACTGCCACTCCGGGGTATGCGGCAGCTGCCAGGTGAAGGTCATCGAAGGCGCAAAAAATTTGAATAAATTAACCCCGGAAGAAATTGAATTAGGGATGGATGAGAACAGCCGCCTCAGTTGTATGTGCTTTATTAAAAAAGGCGTGGTAAAAATCACCCGCCCCTAAAAATCACCGACATGTTTACCTGCACGGACAAACCGCTGGAATTTTTGCCTTTAAAAGACGGCCTGGCCTCCAGGCAGGCGGGGTGTTTGATCTGTTATGACGGCATCGTGCGGGGCCATAACCACGGGCGGGAAGTTCTGGCGCTGGAGACCTCCGGCGCTGAGGAGCCCTGCCGCTGGGAGGCGGAAAAGATCCTTCAGGAGGCGATGGGCCGATTTGATATTCTGCAGGTAAAATGCTATTATCGAAAAGGAAAAGTGCCGGTAGGTGAAATGCTTTTCTGGATCGGCGTGAGCGCCGCGCATCGCGACGCCGCCTTTTCGGCCTGCCGCTATGTTATCGACGAAATTAAAACGAGGTTCCCGGTCCGCAAAGACGAATATTATGCCTAAAAGATCCATCACCACCAAAGTCGGCGATCAAGGGTGTTCTTATCTGTTCTCCGGCGAAAAAGTCTCGAAAAATTCCCCGCGGCTCGCGGCGCTGGGTGATATTGACGAGTTAGTTTCCTTCCTGGGGATCACCCGCCATTACGCGCAAGGCGGCGAAGTAAAAAGCGGCATCCGGGAGATACAGGAGGACCTCTTTATCCTCTCCGGTGAGCTGGCCGTTTCCGGGGGAAAAATCAACAAGCTTTCCCGTCGGATCAACGCCGACCGCATACAAGATATTGATCGGAAATTATCCCTTCTGCAAAAGGGCGTTACGCTCCCCCAAGGCTTCGTTGTCCCCGGCGGCACGTTAGCGTCCGCTTACCTCGACTACGCGCGTGCGCTCGCCCGGCGTTGTGAGCGGAGCATCGTTTATCTGCGCGAGCAAAAACTCTTGCGTAACCGCGATGCGGTGATCTGGATCAATCGCCTTTCCGATTATCTCTATCTGCTGGCACGCCGGGAAGAAACGCGCACCCAACCAGTGAGGGCGGAATCATGAACTTATCGTTCGCGGGCCAGCTCAACATTGAATGCCGGAAAAACGCCTCCCTGTCCGACTACACGACCTTTCGCCTGGGCGGCCCGTGCCCGTGCCTTTTGACCTGCCAGACACCCAGCCAATTAGAGAGAACGGTCGAGCAATTACGGAAAGAAAATATGGGCTTTATTCTGATCGGCGGGGGATCGAATTTGATCTTTTCCGACGAAGGACTGGATTGCTGTGTGATACGTTATGTGAGCGCGGTCCCTTCGATTCAGCAGGAAGGCACCGAACTGGTCGTCACGGCCAGCACCCGGTTGGATGAGCTCTCCTATTTCGCCGCCGCCAACCAGCTCGCCGGTTTGAGCTTTGCCGCCGGGATCCCCGGAACGGTCGGCGGCGCGATTGTCGGCAACGCGGGGGCCTTCGGAAAACAAATCGGCGATTGCGTCGTCTCCGTCACTGTCATGACCGCGGACGGTGCCCGGAAAGAACTTTCCCGCGGTGAGCTGGGATTGAGCTATCGCCATTCGAATCTCAAAGAGACCAACGATATTATTTTGACCGCGCGGATATGTTTGACGCCCGGGGACAAAAGCGCGCTTTTGCGGGAACGCGAAGAGGTCATTCAACTGCGGAAGCAAAAACATCCCGACTACCGGGTCCTGCCCTCGGCCGGAAGCATTTTTCGTAATTTGGAACTCTCCTCCCAGTCCGAAAAACGGCAGGCGGCGGGATGGTTCCTGGAACAAGCCGGCGCCAAGGAACTGCACTGCGGCGGCGCGGCTGTCTATGAGAAACATGCCAACATCATTGTCCGCTCGGGAGAATGCCGGGCCCAGGATGTCCTGGAACTGACCCGCAAGATGGCGGATGCCGTGAAACTCAAATTCGGTTTATCCTTGGTCCGGGAAGTGCGTTTTGTGGGAAGGTTTAAAGGTGAGGAGCCCCATCCGGGGCAACCCATCTGGTAACAACCGGCTTTATCCGCCGATCTGGAACATTTCTATCTTTTGCCCCGCCGGCATTATCCTTAACATCCCTCTTAGCTCCGAATATTGATCCATCCGGTTTTTCCAGATATTTTTTATGTGTTCGGATATTTTCTCATCCCTGATGCTGCGGCGCAGGAGTTTTTTAAGATCATTTCCCTGCCCGGCAAAAAGGCAGGTGTAAAGTTTTCCGTCCGGGGACAGGCGCGCCCGCGTGCAATCTCCGCAGAACGGCTGGGTTATCGAGGAAATAAAACCGATCTCTCCCGTCCCGTCAAGGAATTGGTAGCGGCTCGCCACTTCGCCGCGGTATCGCGGGGTAAGCGCCCCCAGCGGATAGCGTGCCCGGATGACGGCCAGGATTTCCGCCGACGGAACAACCCTTTGCGCTTGCCAGCGGTTCGAATTCCCGGCATCCATGTATTCGATAAAGCGCAGGACGTGCGGCGTATTTTTGAAATGATCAACCAGCTTAAGTATCGTGTGGTCGTTGATGCTCCGCTGGATGACGGCGTTGATCTTTAGGGAGAGGAATCCGGCCTCCTCGGCGGCCTGGATCCCCTCGAGGATATCTTCCACGCCTCCTCTGTTCCCGGTCATTTTCCGGAAGACCACCGGGTCCAGCGTGTCCAGGCTGATGGTGAGGCGCTGCAGGCCCGCCTTTTTGAGCGCGGGGGCAAAGCGGCTCAACAACCGTCCGTTGGTGGTCAGGGCCAGATCCCGCAGTCCGGGAAGGATGCTCAGCTCGCCGATGAGTTCATCGATATGCGGCCGCAAGAGCGGTTCCCCGCCGGTGAGGCGGATCTTGCTGACGCCCAGCCGGATGAATAACCGCGCGATGCGCCGGATTTCAGGAAAGGTCAGCCATTCCTTCCTTGGAAGAAAACGGCCCCCGGTCCGCAGGCCCGACTCCGGCATGCAATAGGGACAACGGAAATTACACCGGTCGATCAAGGAAATCCGCAAGTCTTCGAGCGGGCGCCCGAAGATATCCAGGAGCGCGCGGGGATTTCGGCCGGGGATATTTTTTTCAGCGGAAATTTTTTCCCGTATTGGTTGTGCGAAGGATGTGGCGTTTGTTTTCCTGTCCATCATTTTGACCTGGGGTCGCTTGGTGAGATCAGGCGATCTTGACGACGATCTTGGGGTCGTACTGTTCCTGCAAAACGCTTTGTATGGCATACAGCGTTCCCATGGTCGCTCCCGGGCAAGAGCCGCAGGCGCCTTTATAATTGATCGTCAGGACATTGTCCTTAAAATCGACTAACTGCAGATCGCCGCCGTGCATCTGCAGGGCCGGGCGAATGTGTTGATCGATGATCGCGCTTATTTTTTCGAATTCGGTATTCGTTTCCTTTTCGGGTGTCATCTGAGCTCCTTTTTCAATGGCCTCACCGAGGCCGTTATGCTTGTCCCGGTTTTGGGTGCCCGGCAAACGTCCCCGCCCTTAGCCACGCTCCGTCGGCCGATCCCCAGGCGGGGCGGCCGTCCCCGGATCAGGCAAGGACGTGTTTCTTGACGACGAAATCGGCGAACGGGAAGGAACAGGTCAGCGCCGGCGAGACGGCGTTAAGCACGTGGATGCTTTGGGCATCTCCTTCGATAACAAAATCCTGCACCAAAAAAGAGGTTTCTTTATCCAGTAATTGGGCGCGGATGCCCGGCCGGGTATATGCCGTGAAGCCTTTCGGGTCGATGTCCTGGACTAAATTTTTTGCCAGATTAATAAAGTACCTTTTGTAATATTTGCGCATCTCTTCGAAAGCGAGATCACGGAAACCGAATGAATTGCACAAAAACAGTTTCGCCTCGAAACACAAGATCGTCAGCAATTCCGGGAGATGAAAATTCTCCAGCCCGGCGTAATTCTCCCGCCAGAAGGCCGGAATCGCGGTCGGGCCGATCTTGATGGACCCGTCCACCGTCTTGGTGAAATGAACGCCGAGAAAAGGATTCAGCAGGTTCGGAACGGGATAAATGTTGATGCGGATGTCGGTTTTATTTTTGGTATATTTTAAGTACAAGCCCTTAAAAGGGATCATGGTGTATTTGCGGCCGAAACCGAAATCCTGCGCGATCTTATCCGCGTAGAGCCCGGAGCAGTTGATGATTTTCTCGGCGGAAAATTCGCCCCGGGTGGTCTGAATGACGGACGCGGAATGACGCAAATATTCAGCGCCGAAAAGGATGTCGACTCCCTGCTTGAGCAAATCATCTTTGATCGCCAGACAGACCTGCAGGGGATCAACGCTGGCGGTGTCCGGCGAGTAAAGCGCCTTTTGATACGTGCGGACATTGGGCTCGATCTCGGCGGCGCGCTCGGCCGAAATGATCTCGACGTTTGAACCGTTGCGTTTGCCTCTGCGCTCCAATTCATAGAGTTGTTCGAGCTCCGACTCATTCTGGGCCACGACCAGTTTTCCGCAGTCATTGACCGGGATATCCTTGGCGCGGCAATAGTCTTTCATCGCATTGTTTCCGGCGACGGTGAACTGCGCCTTGAGGCTGTCGGCCGAATAATAGAATCCGGCATGCAGGATGCCGCTATTGCGGCCGGACGAATGCTGGGCCGCGTCGTTCTCTTTCTCCACGATAAGGATATCCACGCCCGGCCTGGCCCGCCTCAGGGCCCAAGCGATGGTCAATCCGATGATCCCGGAACCGATAATGATGTATTGATATTTTGTTTTCATTTTTTTCGCTTAGAAGACAACGTTATTTTAGGGGCCGTCCGGAAATTTGCAAGGGAATGTTACGAATTTTACGGCTGGGCCTTCTCTTTTTGGCGCGCGGTTATTATCCGAAAAATTTTTCGCCCGCGGCCCAGTTTTCGCCCGGCACTTCGTCGATCACCAGATAGGTATATTCCTTAGGTTTATTGGCGACCTTAAAGAGCGTTTCCGAAAATTGTTTCGCGATCTCTTCTTTTTGTTTTTTGCTGAGTTTTCCCACCAGCTTGAGATTGATGTAGGGCATGGTAACCTCTCCTTCTATTTTTCCAGCAGAAAGACCCCGGTATTGGCAAAAAGGTTGCGCAGGAACAAAATCCGGTGATTCCGGGATACCCCGATCTCTTTGAGGACGCGGATTTCATTGCGCCGGCAGAACGCGCGAAAATCCTTGATGCTCAAAAAACGCAGGTTAGGGGTCTCGTCCCATTCGTGCGGCAGTTCCTTGGTGACCGGGACCCGCCCGTTTAGAAAGATCTGCAACCGCGCGGTCCAATAACAAAAATTCGGTATGCCGACGATGACCTTCTTCCCCACCCGGCAGGCCTCGAGGATCACTTCTTTCGGGCGCAGGACTTCCTGGAGACTTTCGTTGAGGATCACATAATCAAACCGTTTGTTGGAATAGTCCACCAGCCCCGAATCAATGTCCGCGTGGGACACGGTCAAGCCTTTGGCCACGGCCTGATAAATGGCCTGCTCGTTTATTTCAATGCCGGTCCCGCTGATATTTTTGGTTCTTATCAACAGCGACAATAATGTCCCGTCCCCGCAGCCCAAGTCCAGCACTTTCGAATTCGGCTCGATGAGCTCCAGGATGACCTGATGGACAAATTTTATGGGTGAAGGCGTTTCAATCATGGTTCACACCTTTTTGTATGCGGGCCAAAAAATGCTTAATGATATTGGACTGCCCTTTTGTCTCCACGAGAAAGGCGTCGTGGCCGTAGTTGGAGTTAATAACGATATCGGAAACATCCAAGTCATTGACCTTAAGGGCCTTGACCAGTTCTTTGGATTGATAACTCGGATACAGCCAATCCGACGTGAAAGAAATAACCAGAAAACTGGCCTTGGTTTTGGCAAAGGCCTTGTCCAGGCCCTTTCCCTGGGAAAGGTCAAAATAATCCACGGCCTTCGTCAGGTAAAGGTAGGAATTCGCGTCGAATCTCTGCACGAAACTGTCCCCGCGGTATTTGAGATAACCCCCGACTTCGAAGTCGAGGGAAAAATCATAACCGACCTTTTCTTTTTCCAGTAATTTGCGGCCGAATTTTTCTTCCATGGATTTGTCGCTCATGTAGGTGATATGCCCCATCATCCGTGCCAGGGCCAGGCCGCGCGAGGGAATTGTTTTTCCGTAATAATCGCCTTTTTGCCAATCGGGGTCGGACATGATCGCCTGCCGCCCGACTTCGTGGAAGGCGATTTGCTGGGCGGAATGGCGGTAATTGGTCGCGATGATAACGGCCGAGCGGACAAAATCCGGATACATGACCGACCATTTAAGCGACTGGGAACCGCCCATCGAGCCGCCGGCTACGCTGAGCAGTTGAGGCACGCCCAGAGCGTCCAGTAATTTTTTCTGAGCGGCAACCATATCCGCGATGGTGATGACCGGAAAACTTAAGCCGTAGGGCCTTCCGGTCCGGGGATTGACGGAGGACGGGCCCGTGCTTCCCTTGCATCCGCCGATCACATTGGAACAGATAATGAAATATTTGTTGGTGTCAAAGGCCTTGTCCGGGCCGATCATTTTGTCCCACCAGCCGGGTTTATCGTCTCCTTGATGATAACCCGCCGCGTGAGCGTCACCGGTCAACGCGTGCAGGACGAGGATGGCATTGGATTTATCCGAATTGAGTTTACCGTAGGTTTCATACGCCAGAGTCACCGGCCCCAGCTTGACCCCGCTTTTGAGGGTCAATTCATCGGGCGGCTCGCAGAAAGTGAAATACTGTGTTTCAACTGTACCGACGCTATCGTTGGTCATGGCCTGGCCTGGTAGAAAATTTATTTTCTAACAAATATCGTGAATCATAGCATAGCCGTATGGGGATGTCAATTTTACCTTTAGGAAATCAGCGAAAAGCGTTGGGGGAGAAAATCATCAAGGCCGGTGCCGGAAAGGGTGCGCGTGCGTCGGCGGTTGGCCGCGCAGCGGGGGAGCGATGAATCCTACCGGGTATAATAAAACATGGCCTCCAGGCATTTTAAGGCCCGCTTACGGACGGGTTCCGCAACGGTGACGATATCGCGCCGGGTAGGGTTCTTGAGGACCCGCAGGATATCGGCCAGGGAATTGGATTTCATATAGCGGCAGACCGCGTCCGGGTTGAGGAATTTCTTTTTGGGGAATTCGACCTTCAGCCGGGCGCTGAAATTTTTTTCGGTCAGGATGAGGAACCGGGCGGCTCTTGTGTCGCGGACGTATTGGGACATTTGCCCCGTTCCGCCGACAAAATCGCAGAGCGCGCAAACTTTTGTCTTGCATTCGGGATGGCAGAGCACCTTGATTCGGGGATATTTCGCGCGCGCGCGCAGGATCTCGCGGGCGGTGAATTCTTCGTGCACGTAGCAGGTCCCGTGGTAATAGCGGATATCCTTAGGGACGCCGCGGCGTTTCATTTCATTCGCGAGATTTTGTCCCATCAGCTTATCCGGAAGGAAATATATTTTTTGCTGGGGGATATTCTGGACCACCTTGTAGACATTCGCGGAGGTCACGCAGACATCGCATTCGGCCTTGACTTCGGCGGTCGTGTTCACGTAGCAGACGAAGCTAGCCTCCGGATATTTTTTGCGCAACCGCCGGACGTCCGAAGCGGTGATCGCGTCCGCCAGGGTGCAGCCGTCATCCAAGGCCGGCAAAAGGACTTCCTTCTGGGGGTTCAAAATTTTCGCGGTCTCGGCCATGAAACGGACGGCGGCAAAGACAATTTTTTTCGCGTCCGTGGCGATCGCATCCCGGCTTAAGGCGTAGGAATCGCCGACAAAATCCGCCACCCCGAAAATAATTTCCGGCAGGACGTAGGTGTGGGCCAGGACCACGGCGCCTTGCCGGGCCTTGAGCTCATTGATCTCGTTTATCTGGGGGACGAGCGCTGCGCATTTCTTAAGCGGGTAAAGACAGCGGTTGTGGTCGTCCTTTAGACTTTTGAGTTTGTTGAATAGATCTTTCGGCGTTAAGGTTTTTATTTTTTTCATTTTGGGTATCCGGAAGAATTTGTATCACTATATATGAATCGCTTTTAAAAATCAAGGATGATATCAAGGCGGCCGGTGGCTAAGATTTCAGGAAGAGCGGGTGATTTTGTTTAATGAGTTTGCGTGAGCGGTAGAGCGCGGAATCTTTGGGGATGTCCCCGGCGGGCGCGTCGGCGCCGGCGGCCTTTTCGAAAAAATCAAACCCGACGCCGGACTCGGGAAGAAATTCCTTCCAGTCGGTCAGTTTTTTTTGCCCCCGGTTGTGCGGGCAGACCTCCTGGCAGATGTCGCAGCCGAAGACCCAGCCTTTTGCCTGCCGGGCCTGTTGTTCGAGAAGGGCGCTTTTATTTTCGATGGTGAGATAGCTGATACATTTTCGCGCGTCCATGACCGAGTTGGCCTTAAGCGCCCCGGTCGGGCACGCCGCAATACACAAACGGCAGCGGCCACAGGAACGCTTCAGCGGCGCATCGGGAAGGAACGGATGCGTCGTTAAAATAACGCCGATAAAAAAATAGGAACCCAGACCAGGGCGGATGACCATCGTGTTCTTTCCCAAAAATCCGATGCCGGATTGAATGGCCAGCCCCCGCTCCATTATCGGACGGCTGTCCACGCCTAGATAGCAGTTGATCGCCGGTTCCTGCTGCCGGATAAAATCCGCCAGCCGCTCCATCCGTTCGCGCATGACGTTGTGGTAATCCCGGCCCACGGCGTAGCGGGCGATCTTGAAACGGTTGCGCAATTTTCTTTGCGGCGTGTTGCGGTAACTTTTGATGACGACGATCGCGGAGCGCGCCCCCGGGAGCAGTAACTGCGGGTCTTCCTTGAATTTAAAATGGCGCTCCAGATAGCGCATGTCCCCGTGATATTGTTTCGCCAGCCACTTCCGGTAAGCCTTCAGGCGGCCTTCCATCTTCAGGCCGGAAAACCGGCAGGCGTCGAAACCGAGGGCTTGGGTGGCGAAAGATTTTATCGCTGTTTTTAAGGACATCAAAAATTCCAAATGACAATAAACAAATCCCAAAAAAATTCCAAATTCCAAATGACAATGTCCGAAACCATTTTTTTGAATTTGTTAACTGTATGTTTTTTATGATTTGTGATTTGTGTATGGGCGAAGTTTTAGATTTTGTTTTATTTCGTATTTCGAATTTCGTGCTTCGATTGTTCTTTCTGCTCGCTGCCCTCGATGTTTCCTTTCAGCACATGGGTTGTCGCGCCCGTGATCTGGACATTTACAAATTGCCCGGCACGCAGATTTTCGCCGGGGAATAAGACCAGCTTATTGCCGTCGTTGCGGCCCTGATAAAGATTTTTTTCCCGGGCGGTCCCTTTTTGCTCCACCAGAATTTCCTGCGCGGCGCCGATTTCCGCTTGATTCTTTTTAAGCGAAATTTCTTTTTGAATCGCGTTCAGACGGACGATGCGTTCGGTCTTGACCGGCGCGGAGACGTCATCTTTGAATTTCTTTACGGCAAGGGTGCCGGACCGCGGGGAATATTTAAAAATGAAAGCGGAGTCGAATTCAACTTTTTTGAATACCTTTACGGTGTCGTTGAATTCCTTATCCGTCTCCGTCGGAAAACCTATGATGATGTCGGTGGTGAGCACAATGCCGGGAAGGCGTTTTTTGATTTTCTCCGCCAATTTTAAATAATCCCTTTGCGTGTATTTGCGGTTCATTAATTTCAAAATGCGCGAATTACCGGACTGCAAGGGCAGGTGAATGTGCTTGCAGATTTTAGGGTTGGCGGCCATGGCCTCCAGAAGACGGTCCGGGAAATCCTTCGGGTGCGGCGACATAAAACGGATGCGCTGGATTCCTTTAACGCGGCTGACCGCCTCAATCAGCTCGGCGAAATCAACGCCACCCACTTTTTTTCCCATTTCTTTAGGAAATGGCCAATAGTAGGAGTTAACATTCTGCCCCAACAAAGTTACCTGTTTTATGCCTTCATCCGCGGCTCTTTTGGCTTCCTCTAGAATACTTTCCGGTGAGCGGCTGCGCTCCCGTCCTCTTGTATAAGGCACGACACAAAAGGTGCAGAAATTATTGCACCCGCGCGTGATGGCGATCCAGGCGTTGACCCTTCGACTTCGTCCTTCGACAAGCTCAGGACTTCGCTCAGGGCGAGCCCCCTCTTCTCTTAGCGGCTCGATATCCGAATACGTCTCGAATTCGGATAATGTTATATCCAATGCTTTTTGTTTTTCTCGTGTGTCTTGTGTCAGGTGTCTGGTGTCTTCAAGCGCCTGTTCAATCAATTCCGGCAGGCGACGGTAACTGTCCGGGCCAACCACCAAATCTATCTTCAATTTTCTATTTTCTATCAACTCTTCTTTTAAGTGCGTCGCAATGCATCCCAAAATACCAATAATTGGTTCATTGAGTTTGTTGGGTTCATTGAGTTTGTTGGGCTCATTGAGTTTGTTGGGTTCATTGAGTTTGTTGGGTTTATTGAGTTTGTTGGGTTTATTGAGTTTGCCGCGACGTTTTCTGTCATCTGTGGAAGCCGGGGTCCCGGCATTCGGCAATGTCGAATCGTCGGGATGTCCTTGTGCTCTTGTGCTCGGGTGACTTCTTCTATGCAAAATTTCATGCACAAGCCCAAACACTTTGCGCACCGCGTTGTCCCGTACCGCGCAGGTGTTGAGGAGAATAATATCCGCCTCGGACTCATCACTTACGAACCCATACCCCGCCTTGTCCAAAATCGAGCGAATGAGTTCGGAGTCGTATTCGTTCATCTGACACCCATAGGTTTGCAGGAGGATTTTCATAGAAAATCCTCTGCAAACCTAAGCATGGGTGCCCCCCTGTTTAGTTTTGCGTTAGCAAAACTAGGGGGGCATTGATTATTGTGTCGTCGTATTAATCGCATATATTTTTATCAACTCTTCCTTCTCTTTGCGTGTCAGTTTTTTTAAATTTCGTTCTGCATGCAATGCGTTTTTATAATATTTATATTCTTTAGTGTAAACCAATAACACGGGCCCTTTTCCTTTTAAATACTTTGCCCCATGCCCGCTGTTGTGCAACTTAACGCGCGCGTTGAGATCATTGGTGTATCCGGTGTAATACGTACCATTTTTACATTGAACCATATAGACATAATATTGATTTTTTCGTTTAATTGTATTTACTTTAAAAGTCATGTTCGTTCATCGGCTCTCTTTAAAGATCATTCCGTAATTCGGTACGTGTCCCCGGAATTCGTAGGTGCGCAATGGGCGAATTCGGTACGTGTCCCCGGAATTGCTGCGGAATTGCTCCCCGGAATTGCTCCCGTGTTAATATTTTGACCTATTTGCGAAACCTGCTACAAAAAGTCCAATAAGCAATACTCCAATTAGTGCCTCAATACTACATAACATTCTCAAATCCGGATACCCCTTTGGACTGATGTCGCCGTACCCTAGAGTCGTAAATGTAATAATAGAGAAATAAATCGAATTGCCCGCTAATTTATATAGTTCTGGATGACTGGAATGATAGAAAGCAACTGAAAATAAAGATATTGTTAGCAAAACGGATACAAATACTCGGAAGGGTCTTTCCCCATAACCCCATATAAGATAATCTGCAAAGGAAGAAATAAATTGAAAAAAATACTTAATTGCCCTCATAAGATATTTGGGGATTAAAAATATGCGCAAGTAAAACCCCATAACCGAGACAAGATGTTTTATTGATTCCTTAAATCCAAATTGTCCATTTCTATACTGATCAAAAATATCAAATATTGTTCCGCTGTATTTTCGTCTTAAAGGGAAGGAGTCGCGATTATGTCTTACGAAACTTGCTAACATTCTCGTTTCCGAACAGCGCTCGAAATAATAATACTTCCTTGCTTCAATCCGTTTTCCTATATTTTGATAAGCTGTTCTTATTTTACGATAATTATGAAAGGCACCTTCAAGTGCCCTACGCTTAGGAGGAACATAAAGAATTTCATTAATATCACATTTGTCAAAGTCCATTCTGACATAAGAATTTTTGAAAACTAATTTATTTATTGAAACATTATTGAAGCTAATATCCATATGATTATTATTTATAAATTGGAAATCCTGTATTTTCCCGTCTTTAATCAACATTTCCTCGATATGGCAGTCAAAGAAAGAAAAGAAGCTATACCACTTATTAGAAAATTGCACTTCACGTAGAGAAGAGTATGAGATTTCTGACCAACGGGAACCAGTACCTGTCCCATTTAATTTTAAATAATCTAAATCAACGAAATCAAGATTCCTTTCACCAAACAAAATATACTGCATAGGGCTGGTGTTTTTTATTTCGATACCTCCCAGTTTTAAGGCGCTAAAATTTTGAAATAAATTAGCTCGGCTTCTTTTAGGATCTGCGTCCGCCCAAGAATTAAAAACGAAGGAATCCGAATATTGATGATTCCGAGGGTCATGGCATATAAATTTTTCTTTCTTAAATTTTCGTTTGCCCCATAATAAATATGGTATAAATGGGACGGATCTTTTAATATTTACTCGAATATCTTTAAATCTTCTCGGGATGTTATTTATTGCATCAAGAGAAGGAACTATTGCAGTAATTAGCTTCTTTTCGTTGCTTTGTTCATATTCAACAATAAACAGCTCAGAATCACCTTTGAATATTTTCCCTGATGGCACAATCTTTAAGAAGTAGTTTTTTTCTGGCTCATATTTATCTATCCATTCACTAAAACCTGGCAGTTTTTCTTTAAAGAATTCAAAAAGCAATGGCAAATCATAATCTTGACGCCACTTGTTAAAATCCTCTGCGGATAAATTCCATAACTCTCCAATATTATAACTTGATAAATTTAAACCACTCATATTTTGTCTCCTCTAAAATTAAGGGCCGTTCTGCTGCCAAATCCTTTTTTAAATCCGTTCATTGGCACCTCCAATTTAATGATTCAAATGTTTAATGAAATTTTTTAAACAATAATTTATAAGCCGTTCAAACCATCTTGTGCGAGGCAATTTCTCGTTAGCCGCAAACTTCTTTCTGTCAGTCATCATCTCTAAACTTGGATCCAAATCCCAATACCTTGCATGTTTACCACGCATATCCAAGCTTAAATACATAGGGCTACCATTGTGCAAATACGCTGAACGCGCATCATAAATACGCTTGGAATATTTACCAAGCTGATTCTTATATATATGGCAGTGCTTTGCCTTTCTCTGTCCTCCTTTAAAAAAATTATTTGAATATTGTTGAAGAAAACTTGCAAATCTCTGACGTATCCGCCTATTTTCAAGCCATCTTTTAATTGCAGCACTTTCATCATTGTTAAATTCTTTGTTATTTATCATTTTGCTTAGTTTTTTATCTAAACTATCTAGAGAAATTTTGACAAACTTTAATAAAGATTCTACCGCGGATACCATCTTGATAAAAAATAATTGATGATCAATTCCTATTTCTTTTACGGCCTCGGAATACCAATAGAAGGCTCTAATAAGATTTTGATGATATTGTTGATCGACTTTTCTTGTTGTATCTAAAAACACTCTTAACCCGTCTTGATGTGCCCAGTTTCTTTTCTGATCTGAAAACATTTCAAAATTCAAGAATGGATATGGCATTTTATATTGGAATTCATTTTCAGAGCGCAGCCTCATGCTTTTAGAAGTAAGCTCGCCAGTTACAGTCGCTTTCAAATAAAACCGAGCTTGAAAATAAACTGAGAACAAAGCCATTAGCTCGCCTATGAGACCGTTCTCAAAATAATATCCTTTTTTTGAATAACTATTTTCGTCAAATTTGTACTCTTTTTCAATATGCTTAACTCTTACTGTATACGTATAAAGTCCCTTGTGATTTTTCTCCTGCAATAAACTGCATAATAAGGCTCCATCTCCATAGTCTAAAACTCCAGGTATTCTGACTTCAGAACAAATTTCATATTCTGTAAAATATGCCTTTTTATTCTTGGCTTTTTCACATTCTTCTATAAACAGAATCCATTGCATGCGGTTGTCAGGTTGTTTTTTCATTATAGATCAATATTTAGACCGTTTCTAGTTATCCCTTACGCCACCAATTAGTTATGGCAGAAGTGTCCATACCTGTCAATCGGTAGCGCCTCATCAACTTCCCTGTTTTCTAATCCCGAATAAAATCGGG
>Ga0265297_10002783_pt1 | contig 34073 bp, 28 predicted proteins | sample Munlanlwell13791_FD_192502 | JGI IMG/M metagenome (GOLD analysis project Ga0265297, IMG submission 192502) | Leachate microbial communities from a municipal landfill in Southern Ontario, Canada - Leachate well 137-91 | ecosystem: Engineered > Solid waste > Landfill > Unclassified | place... | reverse complement strand
TGCTGAAAGATATTTCAAAGGCAACCCCGGAAGAGGCAACAAACCTTATTCAGAAAATATACACAAGCCCGATAAAAGAAAAACTTATCGGTAAGCGCGTAGAAGAAATAAAGAAAAAAGGCGGCTATGCTGCTGTAAGCTGTATACCGCAAAATGCCGCTAAGTTTGCAAAGATAGCGCAGGCTGCCGGTGCGGATTGTTTTATTGTGCAATCTACAGTTACAACCACCCAGCACGTTGCCAAGCGCTATATGCCTCTTGATTTGTATAAATTCTGCAAAGAAACAAAAATTCCCGTAATCCTCGGTAACTGCGTAACTTATAATGTAACGCTGGAGCTTCTTGAAACAGGATGCGCCGCGGTGCTGGTTGGTGTTGGTCCGGGTGCAGCTTGCACAACCAGAGGCGTTTTAGGTATTGGTGTTCCTCAGGTAACCGCAACTGTTGATTGCGCAGGCGCAAGAGATTTTTATTACCAGAAAACAGGTAAATACATACCGATAATAACTGATGGCGGAATGCGCCGCGGCGGAGACGTTTGCAAGGCTTTTGCCTGCGGAGCAGATGCAGTTATGATAGGTTCTACTTTCGCCAGGGCCAAAGAAGCTCCAGGCAGAGGTTTTCATTGGGGCATGGCGACATCCCACGGTAATTTGCCCCGCGGAACACGTATTTCCGTTGGAATTTCCGGAAGCCTCGAGCAGATACTTTTTGGCCCGGCGCAGGTTGATGACGGCTCCCAGAATTTAATGGGCGCACTTTCAACTTCGCTGGGCTCTCTTGGTGCAAAGAATATCAAAGAAATGCATTTTGTAGAAATAATAATAGCTCCTTCCATCCAAACCGAAGGAAAATTATTTCAGGCTTCACAAAGAGTCGGTATGGGAAAATAAATGGTCCGCGTTACAGTTTTTAAGCTGCAAATTAAAATTTTAATTAGCAGCCAATTTTTTAAAAAAGCGCAGGTGAAATGATGAAAAAAAAGTTATTTTTATTTGTCTCGTTAATACTATTTACCAATGCCTATTTTTCTTACGCCGACGAGATCGAACAAAAATTCAAAACAATTGGTGAAGCAATTAAAGAAGAATTTTATAAAACAGTTAAGCCGATAGGCAGCCAATATGAAATATCCGATGAAGAGAGAGAAGATAATTATCTTCACCAAATAAAGCTGTTTAAGGAATGGCAAAAAGAACTAAAAAAATTAGTCGAAACTAAGCCTAATAGTATTTGGGCTGACGATGCACAGTATTTAATGGCTACATTAAACATCAAAGATAATAATTCGGATATTAAACAAAGATCATCGGAGCTAGAATATTTGATTGAAAAATATCCTTCTATCCATATAGAACAATGGACAAAGGATAATATTGTTTTGGTGCGAATTCCTAAAAAAATCTCGGATGATGTATGGGTAAGGTGCGAATTAATTTTCGAGTATCAACAAATTGGCGATAATAAAAAAGCTGAAGCGCTTTACAGGAAATCACGTGATGAATTTCCGGACTACGCAGACCTTTTAGCAAGATTTTATGATTCTAAAGATATATCGAAAGCGGAAGTAGAAAAGCTTAGAAGAAAATATTTCGAATAATAATTAATTTCAGCCCCATCCTTAAAGAAAATGAGTAAAGATACAATCTTAATCCTCGATTTTGGTTCACAATACACACAGCTTATTGCGCGCAGAGTGCGTGAGCTTAAGGTCTACAGTATTATTGAGCCTTGCAACATAAGCCCGGCAAAAATAAAGGAGATAAATCCTAAAGGGATTATTCTTTCAGGAGGCCCCCACAGCGTTTACGAGAAAGGCGCGCCTTCGCTTAACAAGGAAATACTTAAGCTAAAAGTGCCGATTTTAGGCATCTGTTATGGGATGCAAATTTTGGTAAAAACTTTAAACGGCACAGTTAAAGAAGCAAAGAAGCGGGAATATGGAAGAGCTGAAGTATATATCGATAATCACAAAGATTTATTTTTCTCTTTACCTTCAAAAATAGTTTCCTGGATGAGCCACACCGACCAGGCAGTTAAGTTACCCCGGGGCTTTGAGGCCCTCGCGCATACGCTGCATACCGAATTTGCCGCGATAGGAAACAAAAAAGAAAAAATTTACGGCGTTCAATTCCACCCCGAGGTAGCGCATACAGAGCACGGTACGCAAATTATTTCAAATTTTCTTTTTAGAATTTGTGAATGTTTTGCAAGCTGGCAGCTTGAAGATTTTATCCAAAGCGAAATTAAAGCCATACGCGAAAAAACCGCAGGCAAAAACGTAATCTGCGGTTTAAGCGGAGGAGTGGATTCTTCTACCGCGGCAGTTTTAATTAATGAGGCGATAGGTAAAAAACTTAAATGTATTTTTGTAAATAACGGGTTACTTCGCAAAAACGAGGTAAAACAGGTGCTTTCTGTATTTCGCGGCAACTATAAGATAGACCTTCGTTACGTTGATGCTTCAAATTCTTTTCTCACCAAGCTTTCCGGCGTAACTGACCCGGAAAAAAAGAGAAAAATAATCGGCCATGAATTTATAAGAGTTTTTGATGCCGAGGCGCATAAAATAAAGAATGTGGAATTTCTCGTGCAGGGAACATTGTATCCCGATGTTATAGAGTCAGTTTCCTTTTTCGGCGGTCCTACTTCAAGGATAAAATCTCATCATAATGTCGGAGGGCTTCCTCTTAATATGAAACTTAAGCTTATTGAGCCTTTCCGCCAGCTTTTTAAAGACGAGGTAAGAGAAATTGCAAAAATCCTGAAATTGCCAAAGGCCATAGTCGGCAGGCATCCGTTTCCCGGACCCGGGCTGGCGGTAAGAATAATTGGAGAAATCACAAATGAACGTTTAAGGGTTTTACGCGAAGCAGACAGCATATTCGAAGACATTATAAAGAAACATAATCTTTACGATGGCATCTGGCAGGCATTTTGCGTGCTGCTGCCGCTTAAAACCGTTGGAGTTATGGGAGATAAGCGCACCTATGAAAACGTTTGCGCAATAAGAGCAGTAAACAGCTTAGATGGTATGACTGCTGACTGGTCGAAGATTCCCGTAGACGTCCTTGGCGAGATTTCAAACAGCATAATCAATAAAGTCCGGGGAATTAACCGCGTAGTTTTTGATATAAGTTCAAAGCCTCCCGCAACGATTGAGTGGGAATGAAGATAGAAGCGGATACACGCGGATTTATACGCGGATAAACGCCAGCGAGTTCGCTTGCGTGAATCCGCGTCAATATCCGCGGATATCCGCTTCTATTATTAAGCATATAAATATGGCTCACAGTGATTTTATACACCTTCACGTTCACACCCAATACAGCCTTCTTGACGGCGCGTGCCAGCTCAACCGCCTTATAGAAAAAGCCGTTAAATTCAAACTACCCGGCCTTGCCATAACCGACCACGGAAACCTTTTCGGAGCGGTAAAATTCTACGAAGAATGTATGGACGCAGGCATCAAGCCGATAATCGGCTGCGAGGTCTACGTTGCACCGGACTCCCGCTTTAAAAAAGAATACAAAAACGAAGACGCCGGCAATTACCATCTTATACTTCTTGCCAAAGACGAGCAGGGTTATAAGAATCTAATTAAGCTTGTAAGCCTTGCGCATTTAGAAGGCTTCTATTATAAGCCAAGGATAGATAAAGAAATATTAAGCCAGCATAACAAGGGTTTAATCGGCTTAAGCGCCTGCCTTAAAGGAGAAATTGCATCAGCGATAATAGCCGATGACATTAAAGGCGCGTATAAAAAATGCGATGAATATTTGCAGATTTTAGGCAAAGGCAATTTTTACCTTGAAATTATGGAAAATGGCCTTAAGGAACAGGCAAAAGCAAATAAACATCTTCTAAAAATTTCAAAAGAACTGGATGTGCCGGTGGTAGCGACAAACGATATTCATTACCTTGAAAAAAATGAATCTTTCGCTCACGAAGTGCTTCTGTGCATACAGACGCAAACCACGTTAAATGACCCAAACCGTTTTAAATTTAACAGCGATACTTTTTATTTCCGCAGCCCCGATGAAATGAAAGCTATATTTAAGGAAGCCCCCGAAGCGATAAAGAATACCCTTGAGGTAATGCAGAAGTGCAATTTGGTTATGGATTTTTCCAAGATTCATCTTCCGCGTTTTCCGATTCCCGAGAATGAAACCGAAAACGGGTATTTGCAAAAGATAGTCACTGAAAATTTGCCTAAACGCTACAGCGAAGTTACTGATGAGGTAAATAAGCGCCTTGAATATGAACTGGGAGTAATCAATAGCACGGGCTTTTCCAGTTATTTTTTGATTATCTGGGACCTTATAAAATATGCCAAAGAAAACAATATTCCGGTTGGCCCGGGCAGGGGCTCTGCTGCAGGAAGCATTGTAAGTTTTCTTCTCGGTATAACCGATGTTGACCCGCTTAAATACGACCTTCTTTTTGAAAGGTTTCTTAATCCCGCGCGTATTTCAATGCCTGATATCGATATGGATTTCTGTTATGAAAAGCGCTCGCGGGTTCTTGAGTATGTAGGCAAAAAATACGGCGAAGCCAACGTTGCCCAGATTATTACTTTCGGAACAATGCTTGCCCGCGCAGTGGTTAGAGACGTAGGCCGTGCCATGGGCCACAGCTATGCCGATGTCGATAAAATTGCCAAGATGATTCCGGTTATTGTCGGCCACCAGGTAACTTTAAAAGAAGCCCTTTCTCAAAGCCCCGAGCTTTCGCAAGTTTATCAATCGGATGCCGGGATAAAACGCTTAATCGATGTCGCCATACAACTTGAAGGCCTGTCGCGCCACGCCTCAACTCATGCCGCAGGAGTAGTTATTTCCGATAAGCCTTTAATGGAAAGAATACCTTTAATCAGGGGAGCGGAAGAAGAAATAGTTACCGGCTTTGATATGGAATCTCTTGAAAAGACCGGATTGCTTAAAATGGATTTCCTGGGCCTTAAAACCCTGACCGTAATAGATTCGACCGTAAAAATAATCAAAAGAACCAAGGGCGTAGAGGTGGACATTACGAACTTGCCTCTCGATGATAAAAAAACTTTTTCTCTGCTTAGCCAGGCAGATACAATCGGCGTGTTCCAGCTTGAAAGTAGGGGCATGCGCGAGATATTAAGAAAGCTTATTCCCACCCGCTTTGAAGATTTAATCGCAGTCTTGGCATTATACAGGCCCGGGCCCTTGGGTAGCGGAATGGTCGATGATTTTATCGAAAGAAAACAGGGCAAAAAACCCGTAAGCTATGGCCATCCAAAGCTTGAATCAATACTTAAAGAAACCTATGGGATTATCCTTTATCAGGAACAAACTATGCAGATTGCTTCCAAGCTTGCAGGCTTTAGCTTGTCACAGGCAGATTTGCTACGAAAAGCCATCGGTAAAAAGATTCCCGAAATAATGGAAGAACAACGCAACTTATTTGTAGAAGGAAGCAAAAAAAATGGCGTATCGCAAAGAATCGCCACACAGATTTTTGATTTAATAGATTATTTTTCCGGCTACGGCTTCAACAAGTCTCACAGCACTGCTTATGCGCTTATTTCCTATCGCACTGCGTATCTTAAAGCCAATTACCCGGTTGAGTTTATGGCAGCACTTCTAACAAGTGAACGCACCAATACCGATAAAATCGTCGAATACGTAAATGAAGTTAATCATATGGGAATGAAAGTGCTTCCGCCGGACATAAATACCAGCTTTGCGAATTTTACGGTTACTGATGAAAAAAATATCAGGTTTGGGCTCTTGGCGATTAAAAACGTAGGCACCACTGCCTTGGATAATATAATTGAAATCAGGAAACAGAAAAAATTCGATGATTTTTTTGAATTCTGCGACCGCGTTGACGGCAGAGTTGTAAATAAAAAAGTCCTGGAAAGCCTTATAAAATCCGGCGCAATGGATAGTTTTAAACTTAAGCGCGCGCAAATGACAGCTATGCTCGATAAAATTTTAGCAAAAACTACAAAAAAAGAAGACCCTTCGCAGTTTCTGTTATTTACCGCGCCAAAGAAACAGCAGGAAATACCTGATGTTGAAGAGTGGCCGCTCTTACAAATCTTAAGCTTTGAAAAATCTCTGCTTGGCATCTACGTAACCAGCCACCCGTTATATTCCTATGCAAATACTGTAAAGCATTTGCATCGGCAGGAAATTATTTCTCTCTATGAGCAGGAGTCGCGCGAAGAAGTAGTCATTTGCGGCATAGTCGAAAAAGCGCGCATTATAACTACGAAAAGAAGCGGCGAACGTATGGCAATTTTAAAAATTGAAGATGAGACTTCAACTGTCGAGGTTTTTGTCTTTCCCAGGCTTTTTGCCGAAGCTGCTGCCGATATCAAGGAAAAAAGCATAATCGTTATAAAGGGTAAACTTGAATCCAAAGAAAGAGCGCCCAAGATTTTAGCCGCTAAGATTATCCCGATTGAGCGTATTTTTGACAATATCAAAGGCCTTAATATCGCCATAAACCAGGAGAAATTTCCTCTGGCGAATCTAAAAACCATTTTTTTAAATAATAGAGGAACAACCCCGGTTGTTTTTGCCTTTCGAAACGCAAAGCTTAATGGTGTTAAAATTAAAACCGCCAATCAATTCTGCCTAAAACTTACTGAAAACGCCCTAAAGGAAATTGGTGCGTTAATAGGGGATGAGAATCTTTCGTTGAGCCTCTAATTAAGGTTACGAAAGTTACGAGGGTTACGCAGGTTACGAAGGTTACGGAAGTTACATTTAAAAGACCTGATTTATTGTAATCTATGTGATTTTCGTAGCTTTCGCGATCTTAACATATAATTTGTATAAACTCTTGACAAATCTCCAAATATATTGTATATATTAATACAGAGGGTTGTATAAAAACATACAATAAATTGTATGGAATTACGCATAAATAAACAAAAATTGCTTGAAAATATTGGCCTTTGGGATGGTTACTTTAAGCGCAAGGTAAGCCTTATTGCTTGTGGCGGCACAGCCCTTACGCTTTTAGGGGTTAAGGATTCAACCAAGGACATTGATTTAATCGTTCCTAAAGAAGGTGAGTATGATTATTTGATAAAGGCTTTAAAGCAATTAGGTTATAAACCGGTAACCGGTGTAGGCTGGGCGAGAGATAGGGGTTTTATCTTTGATTTATTTAAAGGCAATAAAATTCATACAACGCAGTTATTGGAATCGCCCCTTGATAATGGAAACAATATGTTGGTTAAAGAGTTTAACCATATCTATTTAGGCGTGCTTAACTATTATGATATCATTATCAGCAAATTATTCCGTTCAACTTCCGTGGATATAGAGGATTGCTTGTTATTGGTAGAAAATAAGCGTAAAGATATAGATTTGGAAAAGTTAATTTCGCGTTTTAAGGAAACTGCAAGCTTCGATGTTTCCGAGGAAAAGGTAAATAAGAATTTAGAATATTTTCTTAAACTTATTGAAAAATAACTATGGATAAAAAAGTTTTGCTTCAACAATTACATGCGTTAGGTTTCCCGTTATTAGAGCCGGATTCTTTTCTTAGCGCCGACTTGGTTTTGTGTGAGGTATTTAAAAGCAAAGACCCGCGTCTCTGGGAAGGCTTTCCTGTTGTTTTAGCTAATGCTAATCAAAAAGGATTATTTAACTATCAAAGCCTCGCCCGCTCTTTAAAAACGCAATCGGAAAAATCGCAGCTTAATTCCCTTCTTGTGATGTCATTTGCCCTTTATGAATTTTATAACCTTAAATTCTATTGGGTAAAAGAACTTTTAAAAGCTTTGCCTGCCGGTTATAAAAATGAATTAGATTTATTTTTAAAAAAACTTAAAAACGATGAAGATTTTAAAGTAAACAATGTTACTATGTCAGCGCAAAGGCTTAAAGGCGCTTTTAATAATTATTTTAGCCATTTCCAATCAGCATTAGGAGATTTATTAGCGCAAAAACAGGAATTTGGCCTTGAATACGCCCTCTCACAGGTATTTTCACCTAAACAAAAAGAATTATTTTTGAAAAAATTAAAAGGCGAAAAACTTACCAAAACCGAAAAAGAATACTTCTCCCGCACAGTTAAAAAGAAGGTTCAAGCTCTTGCCAATACCGAACTTCATCAATTTTGCAATAAGCTTCTTGACCAGCTATAACGTACCTAATTATCTATATCAATTTTAGGTTACGAAGGTTACGAAGGCCAACAGGCCACCCTGTTGGGTAGGTTACGAATGTTACAATAAATCAAGTGATTTAAATGTAACCTTCGTAACTTCCGTAACCTGCCTGCCGGCAGGCAGGCATCCGTAACCTTCGTAACCTAAATTGTAATTCGTGGCAATTCGTCTTTAAAAAGAACCACCTTGACACCCCATTCCATAGCGTTAAAATAACCCCAAGTTTCACGGCGTTCGGGGGAAAACTACAATCAGGAGTAAACATCAGAGCGTTGGGAGACCGACGCTTTTTTAATGTTTATAGTTTGGTTGTAAGAAAAGGAGGTAAACATGAGATTTATAGTCTTGTTATTGTGTTTTTGTTTATTACCCATTCATGTGTTTTCTGCAGATGAGAAAAATACTATAAAGGTTCAAGAGTTAAATCGGGAAGAAGCAACTCAGATTTGGACTAAAACCGTATCAGAAGATGTGGCTGTAATAAGTTCAGATTTACGTACAATTACACCGGAAACTCCTAAAGAAAAAGTAAATGAAATTTTAGAGGAAGCTTTGAAGAAAGTTCAAAAAATGCGAACAGAGGCAGCCAAACGAGGAGTTATTTTAGAAGGTTTTTCCATAAATTTAGCATTTCCACCATCGATGACAGTAGATTTTAAGTTTAAAGATTAATTATACTTATAGCGAGTTCAGGCTCAACCCATTGCTTTGAACCAAGGGTTTATCAAAACGTTTGATTTGTTAATGAGGGAAGCGTGTGCATGTTTGATTTTTTTAAAAACATTAGACGATATGTCAGAAGCAAAGATGCTTGTTTGCTTTATATGGTTATTGCTATCGTAATAATCCTTAGTTGTGTTTGTTTTGTAATCGGCAAATTCCTAGGTATTAACAAAGAGTTAGCAACAATTATTGTGTTGTTTGCTACTTTAATGGCAATAATCATTTATACCTGGAAAACTTGGCAATATAAAGATCTTGTTTGCGAACAAATCCTATTAGACATAAGGCCTCTTGTAATTTTTGAATGCTATCACAGAACAATTAGAAATGTGGGTAAGGGGATAGCAAAGGGCATTTGGATTGAAAAAATTCCCATAAATTGCTTTAGATTGCTCGGTATAGAAAATTCAGAGGCAAAATTTGTTATTTTTGATAAGGTTGGTTGTTTAGCAGACAAAGATTCATCCCCATACCTTAAGTTTAATCTTTTCGATGAAAAAGGAACAAAAATTACTGACCCCAATATCAGCGCTCTCATTGCGCGCACGTTGGATGACACCGGTAATTCCTTAGAGAAATTAAAGGTAGTAATAGGATATTATGATTTAAAAAATAATGTTTATAGGACTCACATGAAAAACATAAATGGTGTATTTCAAGTTGATCATATCGTATAATAAATTCCAAGGACGCAATACTTAATTATAGAAATACCCCTCGCGCCTGTATATCGTGTAAATTTTCACGCTCACTTCGCTCGCAGAAAATTTACACGAAGCGCTTCGGGGTTAATTTTCCGCCTGCGGCGGAAAATTAAGGAGGTATTATGAATAGTTCATTATTTCTCGCAAGATTATTAGGCCCTTTTATTGTGCTAATTAGTATCAGCCTGCTAATTAATCTGAAGACTTACCGGCAGATTGTAGAAGGGTTTTTAGAGAACACCGCCCTTATCTACGTGACCGGTTTAATTACTTTTGTTGCGGGGCTGGCGATTGTGATTTTCCATAATTTATGGGTTGTTGATTGGAGAGTGATAATCACGGTTTTTGGTTGGATTACACTTATTAAAGGCGTGTGGCTTACAGTCTTTCCGGCTAATGCGGTTAAAATCAGCAAGGTATTTGTAAAGAATATTAAATTTGTTGCAATTCCCTGGATTGTGATGTTTGCGTTGGGGCTTTTTTTGGTTATGCAGGGTTATTTACCGCAACCAAGAATACACGCACCCGCTATGCAAATGTAGAAACCAAAGCCCACCTCGTAGGTGGGCTTTGGTTCTAATTCCCAACCTACTAACCTATCAACTAAATTTCCTTGACATTCATATAGGACATATGGTATATTCTAATTGAGCCTATTTATGGGACAAATGTCCTAATGCTAAAAAGGGGAAAAAATGAAGGTTTTTAGGCTAAGCGATAAAGAGAAACTGCAGAAAATACTTAAAGCTACCGGGGTTTCGCGTTCCGAGCTTGCCCGTCAGCTTGAGGTAAATTATAAGGCTATTTACCGCTGGCTGGATTGTGGAATTAACCCGCATCCGCGTCAATCCAAAGATATAGACCAGTTATTTAAAAAATACGTTGATTTACGCGAAGTGGTCTTGTCTTTACGTAAAAGCGCGAAAGAACCCATAAAGCTTCTTAGGGAGAATAACAAATTACGCGAGAAATTTTTCCTTGAGATGACTTATAACTCTAACGCCATAGAGGGCAGCCGGATGACGGTCAAAGAAACCGAGCTTGCCTTTGAGGGTAAAAAGGTTAAAGGCAAAGAGCTATTTGAGGTGCTGGAAGCGGTAAATCACAAAAATGCGTTAGAGTTTTTGCTGGAGAACATAAAACCTAATTTTAAAATTGATGAACAATACGCCCTTAAACTGCATTCAATAATAATGTATAATTTTAACAACAAGCTTCCGGGTAAATACCGGACCGGCCACGTAAACCTGACCAATACCGAAAAAGAGCTGCCTTCTGCCCAGGAAGTTCCTTTAAGGGTGGGTAAGCTGCTAAAAAATATAAATAATTATGGCAAAGATGCCATAGGCAAAATCGCTCTTGACCATTATGAATTCGAAGCAATCCACCCATTTTTTGATGGAAACGGCCGCGTTGGCCGGCTGATTACGCTTACTCAAACCTTAAGCAAAGGGTTTGCTCCGGCGCTTCTAAAGGTTGATGACCGTTATAAATATTATATGGCTTTAGGCAAGGCGGATTTTGGTGATTATAAAAACATTATCCAAATGATTTGTGATAGCATAATAGAGGGTTATAATTTATTCTTTCAAGCAATTTAGCTTTGTTCCACATACCCAAGACAAAACATAATAATAAGCCTAACTTCCTGCCCTCAAGTAGGTTGCAATAATTCTGTAGGTAACCTTCGTAACTTTCGTAACCTACGTAACCTTCGTAACCAGAGCCAACAGGCTCTTCTATTACTCCCTTGACACCCAAAAAAACAATGATACACTAAACCTATGCGTAAACGTGATATTGTCCTAAAAATAAGCCAAAATACAGGCATTAAGCAGGTTGTGGTCAGGGATATTGTCCAGCATACCTTTGACACCATTTTTGAGGCGCTTAAAAACGGGGAACGCATAGAATTAAGGAATTTTGGGGTTTTCCAGGTAAAGAAAAGAAAGAAAAGAATCGGCAGAAACCCTAAAACAGGGGAAGTTATCCCAGTTCCGGAAAGGCATACCGTAGTATTTAAGCCTGGCCTTGAGATGAAGCAACTCATTAAATAATCCCGCACCTTCAATGATAAAAACCTATAAAAGTATAAGGGGAACTTATGATTTTAGCCCCGCAGAAACCTACCTGTTTAATCAAATAGCCGAAAAGGCAAGGCATATTTTTGCTTTGTACGGTTATGACGAAATTATTCTTCCGTTTCTTGAGGAAGAAGGTGTTTTTATAAGAAGCGTTGGCGAGACTACAGACATCGTCGAAAAACAAATTTTTAGAATTGCCAAACGCTCTGAAACTGATTCCGACATCGTGTTAAGGCCCGAAGGAACCGCGCAGGTTGTAAGGTATTACCTCGAGCATGCTCTTTATAAACAAAGCGACTTTAATAAATTTTCCTACATCGGAGCGATGTTTAGGGGAGAGCGGCCGCAAAAGGGAAGGCTTCGTCAGTTCCACCATATCGGCGCAGAAGCAATGGGCTCAGACAGCATTTTTCTTGATGCGGAAATGATTTCATTGAGCCTTAAGTTGCTGGATGAAATAGGCATTACCGAAAGAAAACTTAATATAAATACTTTAGGCTGCCAGGCAGATAAAGAAAAATTTATGAGTCTGCTTAAGAAAGATTTATCCGCCAGGCGCAATGAGCTTTGCCCGGATTGCCAAAGAAGGCTTCTTAAAAATCCTTTAAGGATACTTGATTGCAAGCAGGAACACTGTAAGAAAATAGCGGTTTCTTTTTGTCTTTCTGAAACCAGCGGCAAAACTTATCTTTGCAAGGATTGCGATAGCAAATTTCAGGAACTGTTAAAATTGTTTAAAAGCTCAAATATAGATTATGTTTATAATCCCTGCCTTGTCCGAGGGCTTGATTATTATACAAATACGGTTTTTGAAATTACCTCATCTAGCTTGGGATCGCAAGATGCAATCGGCGCCGGCGGCAGATATAATAATTTAATAAAAAATCTGGGCGGACCGGACATACCGGCTTGCGGTTTTGCGCTTGGCGTTGAAAGGGTTATGCTTGCGTTAAATAAAAGCCAAGCGCAAATTGCGCCTGATGTTTTTATCGCGGTAACCGGAGAAAATTTACGTGATGAATCTTTCAAAATGCTTCAGGTTCTGCGGGCTGCCAACGTGCATTGCGATATGGACTATTGCGCAAAATCACTTAAAGGGCAGCTGCGCTATGCCGAGAAAAAGGGCATTAATTTTGTTTTAATTGTCGCTGAAGAAGAATACAGTCAAGGATTTGTTATCCTGAAAAATATGGAAGCATCTTCCCAGGAAAAAATAAAAATAGGAGACCTCACTGAGGTAGTACGCGGGGTTGTAGCAGACGGAGAAGGAATAGCGTAAAAAAATATTTTGATATTCAGGTTACGAAAGTTACGAAGGTTACGCAGGTTACGAATGTTACAATAAATCAAGTGTTTCAAGTGTAACTTTCGTAACATTCGTAACTTCCCGTAACATCCGTAACCTAAAAAAGGGACTTATGTTAAGAACACATACATGCGGAGAGCTTAACCAGGATAATTTAAATCAGGAAGTGGTTTTGTGCGGCTGGGTGCATTCGCGCCGCGACCACGGTAAACTGATTTTTATCGACATAAGAGATAGATACGGTATTACGCAGGTTGTATTTTTCCCAAAACCAAACAAAGAAACTTACGAAAAAGCCAAGAGCCTGCGCAGCGAAGATGTAATTAAGGTTAAGGGGCCAGTTAATTTACGGCCTAAAGGAACTGAAAATCCTAAGCTTAAAACAGGTTTCGTCGAAATAGGTGGCCTCGAGCTTGAAATTATAAATTCATCATTGGATTTGCCTTTTCCTATTGATGATACAATTGAACCCGGAGAAGAAGTAAAGCTTACTTATCGTTATCTTGATTTGCGCCGGCCAAAGACACTTGAAAAAATGGTTTTGCGGCATAATTTTAACCAAGCCTTAAGGGAATTTTTAAACGATAAAAATTTTATTGAAGTGGAAACACCGTTTCTTACCAAGTCTACGCCGGAAGGCGCGCGCGATTTTCTTGTTCCTTCCAGGCTTAGCCCTAATAAGTTTTACGCGCTTCCGCAGTCACCGCAGCTTTTCAAACAGATTCTTATGGTTGCCGGCTTTGACAGATATTATCAGGTGGTTAGGTGTTTCAGGGACGAGGATTTAAGGAAAGACCGCCAGCCGGAATTTACCCAGCTTGATATTGAAATGTCTTTTGTCGATGAAGATGATATAATTTCACTGATGGAATCTTTTATTGCCTATACTTTCAAAAAAGTCCTGGGTAAAGAAATAAAAACCCCTTTCTTAAGAATACCTTACACTGAGGCAATGGAAAAATATAAGAGCGATAAGCCTGATGTGGGCGAAGGCGAATACCGTTTTTGCTGGGTAGTGGATTTTCCGCTTTTCGAATATAATGATGAAGAGAAAAAATGGCAGTCATGCCATCACCCTTTTACCTCTCCAAAAATTGACAGCCTTGAGCTTCTCGATGGAGATTTGTCAAAAGTGAAAGCCCGCGCTTACGACCTTATCTTAAACGGAGAAGAAATTGCCGGCGGCTCAATAAGAATACATTCTTCGCAATTACAACAAAAAATATTTTCTATTTTAGGCATATCCGAAGAGGATGCTAAGCATAAATTCGGGTTTTTGCTGGATGCTTTTAAGTATGGCGCGCCAATACACGGCGGTATAGCTTTTGGTTTGGACAGGCTTTATGCAATTATTACAAAATCGGACAGCATAAGGGAAGTTATAGCGTTTCCCAAAACACAAAAAGGAGTTTGCCTTTTATCGGACGCGCCGTCACAGGTTGAGCCTAAGCAGCTTAAGGAAATTTACATAAAGATGATAGAGGAAGAAAAGTAAGCTTTCAGTTGTCAGCCGTCAGCTATCAGCAGGTTTTATAGAAGCTGAAGACTGAAAGCTGAGAGCTGACAGCTTAAAGCAAAAAAGGAGGGTTCCATGAAGTATTTAATTGCGTTACTGGGGATTGTTTTTTTAGGCGGATGTCTTAGCAGGACTTATACCATAGAAAAACCGCGTACTAATTTAGAAATACATGGTAATCAGGGTTATTTATTCGGCACCCCAAAAGAAGAACCCAAACCGAATAAATTCGGTGAAACAAGAAAAGTTTCAGTACTTGAAGTGGAGCTGGGTGCGCATCCAAGAAAAAAAGCCAAAAAAGAAGAAGTAAAACCACAAGAAGAAATGGTTGTTGAAGAAGAAATTATTGAAGAAGAACCAATGGTTGAAGAGCCTTTGGCTGCCTCTGAGGCAAAGTATGAATTATATACCGTCCAGAAAAATGATACTCTTCAGAAAATTTCAGAAAAATTCTACGGAACAACGAAAAAATGGAAAATGATTTATGATAATAACCGGGATGTGTTAAAAACTCCGGATAGAGTTTATCCCGGCAAAACCATAAAGATACCTATTTTGAGCAATAAAGCGCAGAATACAGATTATCAATATAAATAAAAAAGTTACTCTGTGCTTGTGAGTTTATCCGGTAATCCAGCCTAAGAGGCAAGGTTAGGATGGAAAAGATAATCAACATTCAGGATTTTTCGCATATACGGGAAGTTTTTGGTATCGAAGACAGAAACTTAAAATTTCTTGAAAAGAGGTTTAAGGTAACGATTTCACTAAAACCGCACGGCCTTTCCATAAAGGGGCCGGGCGATAAGGTTGGGATAGTAGAAAATTTTATAAAGAAAATGATGGAATTAAGCAAGCAAGGTTTAGTTTTAAACGGAGACGAACTCAAGGCATATGCCGGCGCGAAAAGTTTAGAAGAGGGTTTTGAATCCGGGAAGAATTTAAAAGAAGGAGAAGTCGGCATAAGAGTTTTTTCTGCGCATAAAAAGTTTGTTTTTGCTAAAACATCCGGCCAGCAGGAATACGTAAAAGCAATGAGAGAACACGATATTGTTTTTTCGGTAGGCCCGGCAGGCACCGGTAAAACTTATCTTGCTATGGCTATGGCAGTAAATTCTCTTATGAGTAAAAAAGTAGGAAGGATAATCCTGACTCGGCCGGCGATTGAGGCCGGGGAATCGCTCGGGTTTTTACCGGGAGATATGCATGAAAAGTTAGGGCCGTATCTCAGGCCGCTTTATGATGCGCTTTACGATATGATGGAGGCAGACACAATAGAAGACTACATAGAAACAGGGGTAATCGAGGTTGCCCCCTTGGCATATATGCGCGGAAGAACCCTGAATAACGCATTTATTATTCTTGATGAAGCGCAGAATTGTACATCTGAACAGCTAAAAATGTTTATTACCCGTTTTGGCTTTGATTCAAAAGCTGTCATAACCGGCGACATCACGCAGAGCGACCTGCCGGGAGGCAGGCCTACAGGCCTTATGGAAGGCATTGATATTTTAAAGCCCATAAAAGATATAAGGTTTATTACGCTTGGCAGAAAAGATGTTGTAAGGCACCCGCTGGTACAAAAAATAATTCAGGCATATGAAGATTTTTTCAGAGAAAAAACAGTTTGATATATTTTCACAGATTTTTTTAACGGCAATTTTTTTTATTGTTTCCGGTGTTGTATTTTTTAAATACTCAATAGATATATCGCCGCTAATATTTGCTCTCCTGCTTCTTCTATATACATTTTATTTTAAAAAAGTTGACGTGGTAATTTATCCCCACGATTTATGCCTTTTAGCTGCTTTGGCTGTATTTGTTTCCATTTTTACCGCAATTACTTTACGCCTTCCCGGGTATGCTATTCCGGCAATTGGTTTTACCATATTGATTACGCTTTTGTTCGATAGCCTGGAATTTTCTTTTCTTTTTTCGCTTTTTTTCTTTTCTCTCGGCGCCAGCATTGAAGGAGGAAATCTTTCTGTAGGTACAAGTCTGTTTGCTGGTGCGTTAAGCGCGGCCTTGTTGTCTTTTAGGGTAAGAAAAAGATTCGAAGTGATAAAAGCCGGAGTGGCTGCTGGTTTTATCCAGTTTTTAGTTGCTTTTGTTATTGAGAAAGTTAAAACCGAACAAGGTTTTGTTTCCGGTTTTCGGCCGGACCTTAATCTTTTAATAATCTGCCTTTTAAACGGAATAGCCGCGTCAGTAGTGCTCGTGATTTTGCCTATTTTCGAATATATTTTTAGAGTGGTTACGAACCCATCTTTGCTTGAGCTGTCGGACTTAAATCACCCCTTGCTGCGCAGGTTAATACTTGAAGCCCCCGGCACATACCAACACTCGCTGGTTGTTGCTAATTTAAGCGAATCTGCCGCGGAATCAATTGGCGCTAATGCGCTTTTAGCGCGGGTTGGCTCTTATTATCATGATATCGGAAAAATGATAAAACCTAATTATTTTGTGGAAAATATTATAGGATTTAAAGATATACATAAAGACCTTAAGCCGTCAATGAGCAAGCTGATTATTACAAATCACGTAAAAGACGGAGTTGACCTTGCCAAAAAATACCGTATTAATCCAAGGATAATTGATTTTATAAGCGAGCATCACGGAAAAACCCTTGTGTATTTTTTTTACCAGAGGGCAAAAGAGCTCGAGCCGCAGGTGCAGCATGAGGAAGAATACCGTTATGGCGGGCCTAAGCCCCAAAGCAAAGAAACTGCTATTGTTTCTCTCGCAGATACCATAGAAGCTTTATCGCGCACAGTCGATGAGCCCACGCCTTCCAGGATAGAAGAAATAGTAAGAGAAGTCGTAAGGAAAAGATTTATGGAAGGGGAACTTGACGAAAGCAACCTTACGCTCAAGGACCTTGAAAAAATCACGCAAAAGTTTACCCATGTCCTAAATGCACTTTTCCATACCCGCATAAATTACCCTAAAGATGAGCCACGCTGAATTGAGAGCACTTCAGTCTTTCGAAATAACCAATCAGCAGAGAATAAAGCGAATAAAAATTAAAAATATCAGAGAGGTTTTAAATCGTATTTTACCTTTGCTGGGAATGCCCTACGCAAAGGTGTCAATTTTGTTTTGCGATAATAAATTTATCCGTAAGCTTAATAGAAAGTTTTTCAATGAGAGCGGCGTTACGGATGTAATTTCTTTTCCTTTAAAAGATGCAACTTACCCGCAATATCTGGGAGAGGTAATTATTTGCGTGGAAGAAGCAAAAAAAGCAGCTAAACTTTACGGAAATACCTGGCAGGAAGAGCTGGTTTTCTATCTCATACATGGAATTTTGCACCTTATGGGATATAATGATATAAAGAATAAACAAAAAATAATTATGGAGCGAAAACAGGAAGAAATACTTTCGAAAATATTAAAAAAGCATAAAAAGATTGTTAATAATATAGGCAAATAATTGATTAAATAACCAAGCTCCAAGATACAATAACCAAACAATGACCAATAATCAAATTCCAATAACCAAACGAAAAAGAATAAAACTGTTTGGTCATTGGTTATTGGATATTGGAATTTGTTTGTATCTTGTACCTTGGTTATTGGTTATTTTATAAAGATTTCCTAAGCTATGGTTACAAAAGATTTAGGTTTTTTATTAAAGCGTTACAATTTCAGGGAAACCAGCGTAATTGCTTCTTTCTATACGCAGAAATTCGGCAAAATTACCGGTATTTTAAAAGGGTTCTATACGCAAAAAAAAGAATTTTCCTCTCACCTGGATAGCCTTAGTTTAAATGAGCTTGTTTTTTATCCAAAGAAAAGCGATATATGGCTTGTTTCTTTTGCCGACCTTGTGTGTGATTATGATTTCTTACGCAGCGACATTTCACGGGCAGCCGTTGCGTCTATTTTTTTGAATCTGATAGATAAAACCATGCAGCCGCTGGATAAAAATCCCGAAGTTTTTCAATTGCTTAAAGATTGCCTTTCTTCGCTTAAGGGAGAAAGCGCAAAAAAAGCTTTATATGTTTTTCTGATAAAATTTCTAACTCTTTCCGGCTTTAAGCCGGAGTTTGGAAAATGCCTCATCTGTCATAAGCCAGCAGACGAAGAAACGCAATTTAGCGTATCCAGAGGAGGGCTGGTATGTAAAAAATGCGGCGCAAAAGAACAGGACACAAGGAAAATAGGCGCAGATACGATTGCTTCTTTATTTTATATCCAAAACAACGATTTTCCTCTGGCGCTTAGAATTAATCCGACAGTTACTTGCGAAAAAGAAATGGCTTATCTTTTACGAGAGTTTCTCTGCTGCCATTTGGATATCGATATTTCCCCTAAACTTTCATAAAACTTCTGGTATAATAACCGCTATGATTTATGAAGACAGACGCATCGACCCGCTTGAAGAAAAAGCTAAGAAAACCATAGGCAAAACATATCTTTCAAAAGATATAGATACTTCAATTCTGCAAACTATTGAATACGAATATCCCGGAAAGAAAATAAACGTCGAATTAAGCACAACTGAATTTACTTCAATCTGCCCTTTTTCCGGCCTGCCTGATTTTGCTAACCTTACCATTAATTATGTCCCTAGGGCTAAACTCATAGAACTTAAGTCTTTAAAGTATTATCTTTATTCTTACCGCAATATAAAAATATATAATGAGCATGTGGTAAATAAAGTAATCGAGGACTTAAAGAAAGTACTTAATCCTTACGAAATAACCATAACTGCAGAATTTACAATAAGAGGCGGCATAAAAAATAAAGTTACCGTCCACCACAAAAAGAAGTAGAGAATAAAGATAAACAATAAATTTCTATCAATTTCATAATTTCTACCAATTTCAATTGCCGTTGAAATTCATAGAAATTCGCTTCGCGAAATTGGTTGAAATTCATTGTTTAATAGGATATCTCTACTCATAAAGATATAAATTATGAAAAACCAAGAAGTATCCCGTATTTTCAGGGATATTGCTAAAATACTGGAATTAAAGGGAGAAAATATTTTTAGAATCCGTGCCTATGAGCGCGCAGCCCAGGCAGTAGATAATTTACAGGAAAACCTTGAAGGGGTAATTAAAAAAGAAGAACTTACTTCAATACCCGGTATCGGCGCAGATTTATCCGTAAAAATTAAAGAAATTGCCGCAACTGGCCGTCTTAAGTATTATGAAGAGCTTAAGAAAAAAACTCCGCAGGGCCTTATCGCAATGATGGAAATACCCGGGCTTGGCCCAAAAACAGTTAAAAAGCTATATGAGCAATTAAAGATAAACACGGTAGAAAAATTAGAAAAGGCTGCCAAGAGCGGCAAACTGTTAAAACTCGAAGGTATAAGGGAAAAAACCGAAGATAATATTTTAAGGGGCATTAACCTTGTAAGGAAAGGCGGGGAAAGGCAGACGCTTAATTCTGGCTTGCTACTTTCGAAAAGTTTTGTTGATAAGTTAAAAAGCCTTAAAGCCATAGATGATATCGAGGTGGCAGGTTCGGTAAGAAGGAAAAAAGATACCATAAAAGATATAGACATCCTTGTTACTTCAAAAAAACCCAAGGAAGTAATGGATAAATTTATACATCTTGATTTGGTCAAAGAAGTTTTGGCGCACGGAGAAACAAAATCTTCGGTAATCGCGAAGGAAAATAATATGCAGGTAGACTTGCGTGTCCTTAAACACGAAAGTTTCGGCTCGGCGCTTTTATATTTTACCGGCTCCAAAGAATTTAATATCCGGCTTCGCCAGCTTGCTATAAAAATGGGATACAAAATAAACGAATACGGGGTATTTCCTGCCACCTCAATGAAAAATACAGGCGGGCCCGCCTCTGGCGGACAGAAAGATAAAAAACTTGCCGGAAAAACCGAAGAAGAAATTTTTTCACTATTAAAAATGGCGTATATCCCTCCTGAGCTAAGAGAAGACAGGGGAGAAATCGACGCTGCGCTGGAAAACAAATTACCCAAGCTCATAGAATTGAACGATATTAAAGGGGATTTCCATATCCATTCAAGATACAGCGATGGCTTAGCCTCGATTGCGGATATCGCGAAAAAACTGGAAGAGTTTGACTATGAATATGCTGCGATATGCGACCACTCGCAGAGCTTAAAAATTGCCGGAGGGCTTTCAGAGAAAGAAGTTTATAAGAAACTTAAAGAACTTAAAAAAGTAAACCAAAAAAGTAAAATAAAACTTTTTGCCGGGACAGAAGTTGATATAGCCTCGGACGGCACGCTTGATTATTCAAATAACTTGCTTAAAGAATTTGACGTGGTCGTTGCGGCGATACACTCTGGGTTCAAACAAACAAAAGCACAGCTTACAAAACGGATTGTTAATGCCTGCAAAAATAAATATACAAATATAATCGCTCATCCAACAGGCAAATTATGGGGCGCGCGGGAAGCCTATGATATTGATATTGATGAAATTTGCCGTGCGGCAGCCGATAACCAGGTAGCCCTTGAGATAAATTGCTATCCGCAAAGATTAGACTTAAACGATATTAATGTGATGAGAGCTAAAAAACACGGTGTTAAGCTTACATTAGGCACAGACAGCCATCAGCTTAATCAATTGTGGTCTATGGAATTAGGGGTAGCTGTTGCCAGGCGCGGCTGGCTGGAGAAGGGCGATATTATAAATTGTCTTTCCTTAAATGGGGTAATTAAATGGTTAAAAAAATGAGTCAAATAACAGGTAAAAAAACATCTGCCATTCCTTCGACTCGGCCTTTAGCCTCGCTCAGGATTTCCTTCGGTCGCTGCAATCTGCTATCTGCTATCCATTTGGACTTTTTGTTTCTATTTTTTGGCCTTGTATTTCTTACTTCTTGCGCAAAGCCCATGCATAAAGATAAATTCGTAATCGCAGGCACTTTCCTTGAGGTAATGTCAACAGATGCGCGGGCGTCACAAATAGTATATGAAGAGTTTAAGCGCTTGGATAAAATATTTAATTTCTATGATAAAAATTCCGAGATAAGCCGGCTTAATAGTACTTATAATACGCCCGTTAAAGTTTCACCGGAACTATTGGAAGTTTTACGCTTGTCGCAGCAGCTAAACCAAATGACTAACGGGGCTTTTGATGTAAGTTACGGTAGCCTTTATGATTTCTGGAAAGAGCTTATTAAAAAGGGAAGTATCAAAGAATTGCCGTCAAAAGAGACGATAGATAGCATTATGAAAAATTGCGGTATGGATAAGATAAAAATAGATGCGGCAGATTCGACAGTTACTCTTCAAAAAGAAGGCTTGAAAATTGATTTGGGTGCAATCGCCGAAGGCTACATGGTAGATAAGGCGGTAATTGCATTAAAGAAGAAAGGAATATCCAGCGCTCTTATAAACGCCGGAGGAGATATTTATTGTTTGGGTACAAACCGTAAAAATCCCTGGAGGGTCGGGATAAAAAACCCAAGCGAAATTGAAGGTATAATCGAAAATGAAGACCTTGTAGATGAAGCAATAACAACTTCAGGCAACTATGAGCAATTCTTCGATTTAGGCGGCAAGCGCTATTCTCATATAATTGACCCACGCACCGGATTTCCGGTAGCTACTCACGTAATAAGTGCGAGCGTTATAACTAAGAATTGCACAACAGCTGACGGGCTGGCTACAGCTTTTTTTGTAGGCGGAATTTCCGGAGTAAATGATTTTCTTTCTAAGTATCGATCAACGATGAGAATATTTTTAGTTACGCAGGAAGGTAAACAGAAAAGAGTGCATGTCTTTAGATAACAGAAACCAGAGTACAGAAACCAGAAGGCAAATAACAAGGAAGAGAGATGGGTAAAATAACCATAGAACAAATTAAGGCAAAGAAGGGCAAAGGGAAAATTACAATGCTTACCTGCTACGATTATTCTTTTGCCAAAGCGCTTGATGCAACTGATTTGGATATAGTTTTGATTGGGGATTCTCTGGCGAATGTTGTGCTTGGCCTTGAAGATGTAAAGAAAGTAAGTATTAATGAAATGCTTAACCATACAAAGGCTGTTACCGGTGCTATAACCAGAAGTTTGGTTGTAGCTGACATGCCCTATGCCAGCTATCAGAAGAATCCGAAAAAATGCCTTTATTATGCAGAAAAATTTATCAAAGCCGGAGCTGACGCAGTTAAGATAGAATGGTTTGAGTCTTGTCCGGAGGTAATTTCAAAGCTCGTCAAAAATAAAATACCGGTAATGGGCCATATCGGCCTCACCCCTCAGACTGCGCATCTTTTGGGTGGATTTAAGGTGCAGGGCAAAGATAAAGAATCAGCAAAAATAATTATGCGCCAGGCAGAAACTCTTTGTTCGCTTGGTGTATTTGCAATAGTTTTAGAATGTGTTCCTTATCAACTTTCACGTTACATTACGCAAGCAATAGATGTTCCAACCATAGGTATCGGCGCCGGAAAATTTTGTAACGGCCAGGTCCTCGTGCTTTATGATGTTATCGGCCTTTACAAGAGAATCATACCCAAATTCGTAAGGGCATATGCTGATTTTTCATTGCAAACTGAAAAAATAGCCGAAAGATTTATTAAAGATGTCAAATCCGGTAAATTTCCGGCGCCAAAAGAAACTTTTTCTATCAAGAGTAACGAATGGAAAAAAATGTTTGTTGAATTAAAGCAGGCAGGATGTAAAGCTAATAATAAGCTATGATTCATTTAGCTTTTTTAATGCTAAACCTCGATTGACCCATTCGACGGCGCCCAAGTTTCGGATTTTGAGCCGGGCTAAAAGGCGCTGCTCAGGGTCAACCCTGAGCAAACGGAGCGTGCCGAAGGGTTGACTTATTCTTTTTGATTGATAAAATATAACGTAAGCACTAGAAGCGGAAAACCGTTTCTGTAAATTTAAAGGAGGTGTCAAGATGAGAAGAATTTCGGTTATGGTGTTACTTTTGTGTTTAGTCCTTTCTTTTTCAGCGTATGCCGAAGATAAATATGTTCAATCTTCCGTAGAAAAGGCAAAGCAGGGTTTTACAAACCTGATTACAGGTTGGTTAGAAGTGCCTTATCAGATAGTTAAAGGCTATAAGGGCGGCTTTGGCAAGGAAAAAAAGAATAAAATTCTCGGCGGCACGTTCGGTATTTTTAGAGGAGTAATTCATGGTGTTGGACGCACTGCAGATGGCGCATATGAATTAGTAACATTTGCCCTGCCTAATCCTAAAGATAACGCAGGCGTGGGCATACCTTTAGATAGCAGAAATGTGTGGGAAGATGGTACGCAATATTCACTTGTGAATAACGGATTCTCTCCTGTAGGTAAAAAAGCAAAGAGAGGCATAATCAATGCCGCTCTTGGAATATTTGATTTGCCCGCTCAGATTGGTAAAGGTTTTAGCCAGGACAAACCGATTAAGGGTTTAGCTAAGGCAATAGTTTATCCTCTGGGAAGAATTTCTTCCGGTGTTTATGATGTTGTAACATTCTTCCTTCCTAATAATGTTGAAGGCTATGGTTATCCTTTATCCGAAAAATATCCTTGGGATGGTTTTGATAAAAAGACCTGGGATAGCGGTTTGTAATTGAAAACATTAATCACGAATTACCACGAATAAAACCGTTTCCCATTCGTGGTAATTCGTGAATTCGATTGACGCAATAGGCTCGTTCTGGTATTATATTTAAGTAACATTTTCTTAGGCCGGGTGAGCAGTTTCTGTTGTTCACCTCAACTTTTCCGCAAGGCAAGAGAATTAATCCGTTACATATAAAATAATAAAATATGGCGATTTGCAGATTTTCGTAATGCAATTGCCTTTTTTAGCGTGCATTTATGATTGAAAGATATACTCCAAAAGAAATAGGAAAAATCTGGAGCGACGAGGAGAAATTCAAAAGATTTCTTGAAATAGAGGCTCTTCTAGTTGAAGCTCTCGAAGGCTCTAAAAAGATTCCCCGCGGAAACGCAGCCAAGGTGAGAAAAGCCAGGATTTCCGTGCGAAGCATAAAAAAAATAGAAGAAAAAACCCACCACGATATCATTGCATTTATAAAAAGCATATCTCCCCAGATAGGCAAGTCGGCAAAATACCTTCATGCAGGGATGACTTCTTCTGACCTGCTCGATACGACATTGGCCTGGCAGATAAAAGATGCAACAGCTATTATTCTAAAAGACCTCGACTCGCTTATCAAGGCAGTTGCGGGAAAAGCTCAAAAGTATAAAGAATTTTTGTGTGTAGCAAGAACGCATGGTGTGCACGCGGAAATTTATTCCTTCGGCCTTAAATTTTTATATCTTTATGATGACCTTAAAAGAGAGTATGGCTTGCTTAAGGAAAGCCTGGAATATGTAGCCAGCGGAAAAATTTCCGGTGCGGTAGGCACTTTTGCGCACTTTAGCCCGAAAATAGAGGAATATATCTGTAAAAAAATAGGGATAAACTACGCAAAAATTTCAACACAGATAGTTTCCAGAGAAAGGTTTGCATATTACCTCTCGTTACTTTCTCTCGTTGGCTCAACACTCGAAAGATTTGCTACCGAAATACGGCATTTGCATCGCACTGAGGTAGCTGAAGCAAAAGAGCCGTTCTATAAAGGGCAGAAAGGCTCAAGCGCTATGCCTCACAAGCAAAACCCTATTATTTGTGAGCGTCTTTGCGGCCTTGCGCGGCTGCTTCGCGGAAATATGCTGGTTGCTTACGAAAACATTAATCTATGGCACGAAAGAGATATCTCTCATTCGTCGGTTGAACGGATAATTATTCCTGATTCAACTATAATTGCTGATTATATGATAAAAAAGAGCGAAGAGGTCGTAAAGGGATTACGGGTAAACCGGGAAAATATGCTAAATAATATCGAGCTTAACCGGGGACTGATTTATTCCCAAAAAATATTGCTTAAACTTATGGAGAAAGGGCTTGCCAGGATGCTCGCCTATGACATCGTGCAGAATGTATCTTTGGATGTCATAAACAATAATTCCAATTTCAAAGAAGAGGTTGCTAAAGATAAAAAAATAAATCAATACCTTACAAAAAAAGAAATAGAAGAAATATTCAATCCCTATACTTATCTTGATAACATAGATAAAATTTATAAGCGCGCAGGGTTGTAAGTTAGTTGACTTCAATCTTTTTTGCCGCTAAAATCAATTGCCTAACTGCCACCACCCATAATGATTTGGCGAATAGATGTTTTCCCAAAACAAGAAGTTTCTTCAAAAGACCTGGCCGCTCAGATTAAAGATTTGGGTATACAGAAGGCTCTCAAAGTATTTTGCAAGAAGGTATATTTCATTGAGGGAAAGTTTTCAAAAAGCGACATAGAGGCAGTTGTGAGCTCTTTATTGGTAGACCCGGTTACGGAAAAATATCTTATTGGTGAAGGGCTTTTTAAAGAAAAGCCTGATTTAAACGAAATAATAATTACCTATAACCCCGGCGTATCTGACCCGGTTACACTTTCTCTTGAAAAAGCCATAAGAGACCTTTCTTTTACTGTAAAAAATACAAGAATAGCCCGCCTTTATAAATTCGAAAATTTGACCCAGGATGAAATAAAAGAGGCAGCACAAAGGCTTCTTTATAATCCGCTCATCGAACATATCCTAGACTACGAAAAAGTAAGAACTATCGAAAGCCTTGATGAATTTTCTGCAAGGGCATATAAATTTGAACTGGTTACTGTAGATATATCTTCTGCCGGAGATGAAGAATTAAAAAATATATCCGGTGACGGTTGTCTTTCGTTAAACCTTGCGGAGATGAAAATAATCAAAGAATATTTCAAAAAGAATAAACGTAACCCTACAGATTGCGAATTGGAAACAATAGCAACCCTGTGGTCGGAGCATTGCGCGCATAAAACTTTTAGGGGAATAATCGAATACGAAGAAAAAGACAGCCTTTCAAAGACAATAAAAAAATCTACTATCGATAATCTTCTTAAGACAACAATAATAAAAGCAACCAACGAAATTAAATCAAGCAATTGCGTATCGGTCTTTCACGATAACTCAGGGGTAGTCAAGTTCGATAAAGATTTTAATATCTGCTTTAAAGTAGAAACCCATAATCATCCATCAAGCTTAGAGCCGTATGGTGGAGCTTCTACCGGCATAGGCGGGGTTATAAGGGATATTTTAGGTACGGGGCTTGCGGCAAAACCTTTTGCCTCAATAGACGTTTTCTGTTTTTCTCCCTGGCACGTAAGCTATGATGATTTACCTGTTGGCCTTTTACATCCAAAGAGGGTTATGAAGGGTGTTATAAGGGGGGTCAGGGATTATGGAAACAGAATGGGTATTCCTACGGTAGCCGGATCAGTTTTATTTGATGAAAGGTTTTTGGGTAACCCTTTGGTTTATTGCGGCACTTTAGGGCTTATTCCTAAAAATAAATGTTTTAAGAAAGCCAAGAAAGGGGATTTGGTTTTTGTCTGCGGCGCAAAAACCGGAAGAGATGGTATACACGGCGCAACCTTTTCTTCCAAAGAACTTGATGAAAAAACCGTATTTTTAACCAGTGCTGTTCAAATAGGAAATGCCATCGAAGAGAAAAAGGTTACGGAGGCGATTTTACGCGCGCGGGATATGGATTTATTTAATGCTATAACTGACTGCGGTGCCGGCGGGCTTTCCAGCGCCGTTACCGAGCTTGCGCAAGGCCACGGCGTTAGCGTTAACCTTGAAAAAGTGCCGCTTAAATATAACGGCTTAAATTATACTGAAATCTGGATATCAGAATCACAGGAAAGAATGGTTTTCTTCGCCAAAAAAGAAAACTTAGAGGCGTTGACGCAGATTTTTAAGGAAGAAGACGTTGAGCTTACTGTTATCGGGAAAGTAACGGATACCGAAAAGCTTGAGCTTTTCTACGAAAACAATAAAGTGTGCGAACTCGATATGGATTTTATTTTTAACCTGCCGCGGCTTACGAAAAAAGCCACATGGATAATGGAGAAGGAAGAAGTAGTAAATGTGGCGGAAAAAGAAAATTATAATGAAGAAGTAAAAATGCTTTTATCCCGTCCGGGCATTGCCTGCAAAGACTGGATATTAAGAGAATATGACCATGAGGTTCAGGCAGGCTCGGTGTTAAAATCTATTTATGGGATAGATAATTTAAGCGTCTCTGACGCGGCAGTCGTTCGGCCGGATTTAAAGACAAACAAAGCTGTTGCCATAGGATTGGGCATAAATCCTTTTTATTCAGATATAGACCCTTACTGGATGGCGGCTTTAGCTATTGATGAGGCATTGCGCAACATAGTTTGTGTTGGAGGTAATTTAAAGAATACTTATATGCTGGATAATTTCTGTTGGGGCTCTCCAGAAGATAAAAATAATCTGGCAGGGCTTGTCCGTGCGGCTTTTTCAGCTTATGATTTTTCTACATATTTTGGAGTGCCTTTTATTTCCGGAAAAGACAGCCTTTATAACGAATACGCTGTAGAAGGCAAAAGAATTTCTATACCGGGAACACTTTTGATTTCGGCAGTTTCTGTAATTGAGGCCTGGCAGGATATAATAACGGCAAATCTTAAAAAAGAAGATAATCTTCTATATTTGATAGGCTTATCAAAGCCAGAAATGGGGTCTTCGGAATATTTCAGAAAGCTTAGAATAAAAGGCGGTATGGTTCCTAAGGTCAATAAAGAAACTGCAAAGAAAATATTTGAAACAGTAAGCAAAGTAATAAATAAAAAGTTGGCCCTGGCCTGTCATGATTTATCTGAAGGAGGATTAGCCGTTGCCATCAGCGAAATGTGTATGGGAGGGAACTTCGGCGCAAATATTTTTCTTAAAAGTATACCCCAAGAAAAAAACATGGCCAATTATGAGGTTTTGTTTAGTGAGTCGCCGACGAGATTCCTGCTTGAGGTACCCAAAGATAAAAAAGAATCTTTCGAAGAACAATTTAAGAGTATTCCTTTTGGGCTAATCGGCTGTGTTTCCAGAGAACCAAAGCTTATCATTTATGCAAACGAAACCGAAAGAATAGTCAATCTTAAGCTGGATGACTTGAGAGGTTCATGGCTTGATGCATTTAAAGAATTCAGGTAACGCGAATGTTCGCGAATTTTAACCTTGATAGTTTTATTAAGGTATAAACGCGAATACACGCGAAGGGAAAACAAGGCGAATACGATTATTCGCGGCCATTCGCGTTCGATTTGCGACAATTAGCGTTAATATGAAACCGAAAGTTTTAATTCTACGCACGGCAGGGACAAATTGCGATAAGGAAACGGAATTTGCGTTTTCTCTCGCCGGCGCGCAAACTTACTTATACCACGTAAATCATGTCAAAGAGAAAAATGACCTTAAAAATTATCAGATTATTGCTATGCCCGGCGGATTTAGCTACGGAGATGATCTGGGTGCCGGGAAAATTTTGTCTCTTGAGCTTTCGCTCTGGTTTAAAGATCGGTTAAAAGAATTTATATCAAGAGGCGGGCTTATTATAGGCATATGCAATGGTTTTCAGGTGCTGGTTAAAACCGGAATATTACCCGATTTAGACTTTAAACAGAAAGTCACCCTTACCGACAATGATTCGGCAAAATTTGAAGACAGATGGGTATATTTAAAGAGAACAGAGAACAGAGAACAGGGAACAGAGAGGGAGAAAAAGATTCAGAATCCGGAGAATATATGGTTGAAGGATTTGCCGGAAATTATAAATTTGCCGGTTGCGCACGGAGAGGGAAAGTTCTATGCAGAAAAAGATATTTTGGATAAAATAGAACATAACGACCAGGTTGTTTTACGCTACGCGGATTCAAGCGGAAAATCAGCAAGTTATCCATTTAATCCGAATGGCTCTTTGAATGATATAGCCGGCATAACCGATGCAACAGGTAAGGTGTTGGGGCTTATGCCGCATCCGGAAAGATTTATGTTTAAGCACCAGTGGCCTTACTGGAAGGAAAATGTATTAGAGCCATATGGATTGCAGATATTTAAGAATGGAGTTAGCTATTTTAAATAAGCATTAAGAATACGGTTACGTTATTCGGTTGCGGTTACGCAACTCGTCACGGTTGCGTCAAACGTAAAACGATAGGCGTAAGACGAAACGAGCCGCGTAACCGATTGACGTAAAACGCAACCATAAGATTATCGATATGGGACATTTAAAAGAATACTGTGGACTGTTCGGCGTTTACAATAATAACGAAGCAAGTTTGCTTACGTTTCTAGGCTTGTATTCGCTTCAACACCGCGGAGAAGAGTCCTGCGGGATTATTTCTTTTGACGGGACTACCTTTAATGCTCATCTGGGTATGGGGCTTGTGAGTGAAGTTTTTGATGCAGAACAGTTAGCTAAACTAAAAGGTTATCAGGCAATAGGCCATGTGAGATATTCTACAACCGGCTCAAGCGCTTTAAGAAATGCCCAGCCGCTTTTTGTCGATTCAAATAAGCTTCCGCTTGCGCTAGCACATAACGGAAATCTCATAAACTCAAAAGAATTACGCGAGAAGCTTGAAGGCAAAGGCGCAATTTTCCAAACCACTTCTGATTCGGAATTAATTCTTCATCTGATTATGCGTTCGAAAGAAAAATCCACAGAAGGCAAAATAATCGAAGCTTTAAAGAAAATAAAAGGAGCCTTTTCCCTCGTACTTATGACTAAAGACGAGGTAATGGGTATACGAGACCCTCTGGGATTTAGGCCTTTGTGTATAGGTAAAAAAGATGAGTCTTTATTCATCGCTTCTGAGTCATGCGCTTTGGATTTGATTGGTGCGCAATTTATCCGGGAAATTGAGCCCGGCGAAATTGTAACCATAAATAAAAACGGGTTACGCTCAGTAAAGTATGCAGAACAAAAGAAAAAATACGCATTCTGTGCTTTTGAGCATGTTTATTTTTCGCGGCCGGATTCCATGGTCTTTGGTGAAACTGTCCACCTTGTCCGCGAAAAACTAGGCCGGCAGCTGGCCTTCGAACATCCGGTAAAAGCTGATATTGTTATAGGAGTGCCCGATTCAGGAACGTCTGCTGCGCTTGGTTTTGCCAAAGAATCAGGCTTGCCTATTGAGGTAGGTATAATCAGGAACCACTACATCGGAAGGACTTTTATCCAGCCGCAGCAGGAAAAACGGGAATTCGGAGTAAAACTTAAATTCAATATTTTGAAAGAAGTAGTTAAAGGTAAGCGCATAGTTGTTGTTGATGATTCAATAGTAAGAGGTACAACTTCAAGAATAAGGGTTAAGAGTTTTCGCGATATGGGCGCAAAAGAGGTGCATCTTAGAATATCATGCCCGCCGCACAGGTTTGGCTGCTTTTACGGAATAGATTTTCCTGATTCAAAGAAATTAATCGCCAACGAAAAAACCATAAAAGAAATCGAAACCTATCTTGGCGTAGACAGTTTAGGCTATTTAAGTTTGGAGGGAATGCTTAAATGTTTTAAGCATTCAGCGTCTTTTTACTGTAATGCTTGTTGGTCGGGTAATTATCCGGTAAAACATTCCGCCTGCGCAAATAAATTTATTTTGGAAAGAGTAAAGAAATAGCAAGAGCTGATTAAAAATAAGAAGGTGTATAAATGAGCGGAATTTTTGGAACTATTTCACAGGAAAATTGTGTTGAAGATTTATTTTACGGCACAGACTATCATTCCCATATGGGGACAGAGTATGCCGGGCTTGCAGTTTTGAATGACACTTTTATCAGGCAAATCCACGGTATAGCTCAATCGCAATTTAAATCAAAATTCTTTGAGGATTATTACAACATACAGGCTAAATCAGGAATAGGCGTTATCAGTGATTTTGACGAGCAACCTATTTATCTTAATTCTAAACTTGGACAATTTTGCATTGTTACCGTCGGGCTGATAGAAAATAAAGAGGCGCTTGTAGCTTCGCTTTTAAATAAAGGTATATCCTTCAGTGAAATGAAGCATGGCGGGGTAAATGTAACCGAACTTATAGCGAAAATAATAATCCAGGGTAAAACCCTGATTGACGGTATAGAAAAAATGTTTTCTATCATAGACGGTTCATGCTCACTTTTATTGTTAACTGAAGAGGGCATCTATGCCGCGCGTGACCGTTTTGGCTATACCCCTCTTGCTATAGGTAAAAAACCCGGCGCTTTTGCCGTAGCCTCAGAAACCAGCGCGTTTGCTAATTTGGGGTTTGATCTGGAGAAATATCTTGCGCCCGGGGAGATTGTTCTTGTAACCAAGGACGGCCTGGTTGAGAAAAAATCCGGAACAAAGAATAATAAAATTTGTACCTTTTTATGGATCTATACAGGATTTCCTGCATCGTGTTATGAAGGAATTAACGTCGAGGTAGTACGCGAACGTTGCGGCAGATCTTTGGCTAAGCATGATAAGGATATTGAAGCTGATGTAGTTTCCGGTGTTCCTGATTCAGGAGTCGCGCATGCTTTAGGCTATGCTATAGAATCAAAAATTCCTTACCGCAGGCCCTTGGTTAAATATACACCAGGCTACGGAAGAAGTTATACGCCTCCTTCCCAGGAAACACGTGACTTAATTGCTAAAATGAAACTTATTCCCATAGAAGAAATAATCAGGGATAATCGAATTGTGGTGTGCGAAGATTCGATTGTGCGCGGTACCCAGCTTAAGAATTTTACCATAAACAAACTTTGGGATGCCGGCGCAAAAGAAGTCCACGTGCGTCCTGCATGCCCGCCACTTATGTTTCCATGTAAATTTTGCCTTTCTACGAGAAGCATCCACGAACTCGCCGCGCGTAAGGCTATTAAAGCGTTAGAGGGACATGATATAGAAGATATTTCAGAATATATCGACCACACTTCGGAAAAATATCGCAAGATGGTTGAGTGGATAGCAAGGGACCTTGAAGTTACTACTTTAAGGTTTCAAATAATCAAAGATATGGTTGAAGCTGTGGGGCTGCCTCAGGAAAAACTTTGTTTGTATTGCTGGACAGGAAAAGTATAATTACATTAGAATTCTATGAAACAAAATACATATAAAACTTCCGGAGTTGATATTGCCAAGGCTGATGCGTTTGTTGATGGCATAAAGAATTTTTTATCTTCCAGCCCGCTCAGTAAAATTGCCGCATTCGGATGCCCTTTTGATTTATCGCCATATCTTAAAAAATATAAAAACCCTGTGCTTGTTTCTTCAACTGATGGGGTAGGGACAAAGCTAAAGATAGCCCAGATGATGGGAATCCATGACGGCGTAGGCATAGATCTCGTGGGAATGAATGTGAATGATGTTATTTGTCTGGGTGCTCGGCCTTTATTTTTTCTGGATTATATTGCCTGTGGCAAGGTTAAGCCGGCAGTTTTAAAAAACGTAGTCAAAGGAATTAACGCCGGCCTTAGGCAATCCGAGTGTAAGCTTATCGGCGGTGAAACTGCAGAGATGCCTGGTATGTATATGCAAGATGAATATGATTTAGCCGGGTTTTGCGTGGGCATAGTTGATAAATATAAAATGCTTGACGCAAAAAGCATAAAAGAGGGGGATTTAATCGTAGGCCTTGAGTCAAGCGGCCTGCATTCCAATGGCTTTTCTCTTGCCAGAAAAGCTTTAGGAGAAAAGGGCGTGCGGCGATATGCTAAAAAATTATTAGAGCCCACACGCATATACGTTAAGCCTGTTTTAGATATATTAAATGCTGTAAGTTACTCTAAGGAAGTGGTGAAAGCAATTGCCCATATAACTGGCGGGGCATTTTATAAAAAAGCATCTAAGGTTTTGCCGGAAGCCCTTGGCATGGTTATCCGCAAGAGAAGTTGGAAGGTGCCTGACATATTTAGAATAATCCAGGACGAAGGTAATATTGCTGAAAGCGAGATGTATACTGTTTTTAATATGGGTATCGGCATGGTATTTATAATCGGCAGAAAATATTTTAACTCTGTATCAAAACAACTTGCCAAATCCAAAATTAAATCATTTCTAATCGGCGAAATTATAAAAAGTCATATTAAGATTGAAATTGTCTAAACATCTGACGTAGAAACTGTATTCGTGGGGAATTCGTTTGTGTAGCTACCCCTTGCGCCTATATATCCGTTAAATTTCTACGAAATTTAACGGAAGCGCTTCGGGGTTAATTCGTCCCGACGTAACGTCGGGACTCATTAAGGAGGTTAAAATGGCGCTACTAAAGTTGATTGCCATCGTTTGCGTGGTGATATTCTTTTTAGGTATTCGAATTGTCAGGCCTACACATAGGGCACTGATTGAACGTTTAGGCAAATATAATCGTTTTGCCATGCCGGGATTCAATTGGATTATCCCCATAATTGAACACATATATTTAATTAATACAACCGAGCAAATGGTTGATGCTGAGCCGCAAGAAATTATTACAAACGATAATTTAAACGCAAGGGTAGATGCGCAGGTTTATTTCAAAGTCAAAGCCGATGAGGAAAGCGTTAAGAGCTCTCAATATAACGTTAATAATTATCAATGGCAGATAGTTAATTTGGCGCGCACCACTTTAAGAAACATAATAGGGACATTAACTTTGAAATCCGCTAACAGCGAAAGAGGAAAAATCAACGCTGAACTGCATAAAACACTTTGCGAAGAAACAAAAAGCTGGGGTTTGGAAATTGTAAGAACAGAATTAAAGGAAATAGATCCGCCAAA
>Ga0265297_10002782_pt1 | contig 34077 bp, 50 predicted proteins | sample Munlanlwell13791_FD_192502 | JGI IMG/M metagenome (GOLD analysis project Ga0265297, IMG submission 192502) | Leachate microbial communities from a municipal landfill in Southern Ontario, Canada - Leachate well 137-91 | ecosystem: Engineered > Solid waste > Landfill > Unclassified | place... | reverse complement strand
AGGAAAGCGGTATTGCGTGGGTTTATTAAGAGGGTAAAAAAGCAATACCCTCCGGGTGTGTTTTTCCCACACGATCCTATAAGTGGGTCGTGCAAAATTTATGTGGGCTCAATGGGTAGTTAAAGGATATTCCATGTGTACTTTAGTAGTGGGTTTCTATCCGCAGTCCCACCGTCCCCTGGTAATAGCCGCCAACCGAGATGAGAGCCCAACAAGGCCTTCTGAGCCATGGGGTTTCACCACTACAAAAGATGGCCCTGTAATTTTTTGCCCCAAAGACGTGCGTGGTGGCACTTGGATTGGTTGTAATTCAGCCGGGATTTTCTGTGCCATCACAAATTGGGACATTCAAGAGCATACGCGAGGATTAATGTCTCGCGGTAATATTGTGCTTGAAACCCTGGCGCTTGTTACCAAAGAGGATATTCTTAGATTCTGGTATGGATTGAAGCCTAAAAACTATAATCCGTTCAATATTATTGCTGGCAGCCAAGAGTGGCTGGTAAATTTCTCCTGCTCTCGGGATCAGGCGCGATTGGGCAGATATTCTGGTAATAGCCCCGCTCTCAGCTAATACCCTGGCCAAGATGGCCAATGGTATCTGCGACAATCTGCTTACTTCTATTTACAAAGCGTGGCCAATAGTTGGAGATTTTGCTGCGGAAAAGCCCATTGTTGTCGCTCCTGCCATGAATACTAATATGTGGAATCATCCAGTTACAAAAGAACATATGGGCAGACTTTTTTCATGGCACAATGCCTTCGATACTTCGTATAAGCTGAATTCTAGATTATATACGATTAATCCAGTAGAATCTATGCTTGCCTGTGGTACTGAGGGAATAGGTGCAATGGCTCCTATTTCCCATATAGTTAAGCTTGTCAAAGGCGTTATAGATTTGCACGACACAGCCGAGCGATTACCATGAAAGAATTCAGTCTGTTCTGAACCATAGGTAGTGTTTTCTATGAAATATTCCTTGATAATTGAATACCCTACATATGATCAGTCGTATTACTCTATCATTGAAGCCGCAATTGGTAAAAGAAGAAACCCATCCACTACTGACCTTGGTAAGGTTTCGTTTGACTTTTACCAATTACTACCTTTGAAAAAAGCGATTGAGAAAGCCCGCGGATTAAGAAAGTGCTCAGTTAAAGTTCTAGAACACATTGACAGCGAGAACGTTCGTGAATGGTCTAGAAACGATTTCCACGAGAAGTGCTATGGAAAATAACCTATCCCCGCGTCAATCTATTGGTTTTGGTATGGTAACCGTCCTGTCAAAACTACAGGAGTTAATATATGCCGTAGTAATACGTGATAAAGTTTGGCGTTCGTTTGATGGTACTGTTACGCCAGTCAGGCAAATGTCCGATTCACATTTGATTAATGCCAGGAATATGGTGGCCCGCCGTGATGGCAGATCTGATTCCTGGAGAATGCTACAGGACGAGATTGAGCGTCGTACAAAGATTGCTAATAAGAAAACCAAGGCCAAGACAGATTTCCAGGAATATGAGGTTTGGTGGGTTTCCGATGCTGGACGGGAAGTTGCCGAAACAATTGATGCGACCTCTTTACAACACGCTGCACGAATATGTCGTAACAGAATCAACAGACGCAGATGGACAGAGTCTATGCTTCCTGGAAATCGGTACGTTGTCAGATCAAAAAGAAACCCTATCCAGGAAATGCTAGTATATGAGGCCCCAAGAAAATAAGGAACCAGATCATGAGCTTGACAACACATCTGCATGATAATCTGAATATTTCGGTTGGGGCAAAGAACCCCATCAAAGAATGGACCGTGGGCGTTGAGGTAGAAGATAGTGCCCGTGCTCAGCTGTATAATGCAGCAAACCTTCCATTTATCTATAAGCACATTGCTGTAATGGCCGATGTCCATACGGGTATTGGCTGTACCGTGGGCGCTGTAATACCTACATATAAAGCAATTGTTGCCAGCTTTGTTGGAGTTGACATAGGGTGTGGTGTTTCGGCACATAAGACTACATTAAAGCGGTCGATGCTTCCAAGTTCTCTTGCTGAAGTTCGCGCAGTTATTGAAGCAGCAGTTCCGCATGGTATGACCAAGGGCCGAGATAAGGGAAGTTGGGGCGATGTTCCAACCGAAGTAAACATCGCTTGGATGGAGCTTGAGCCCGGATACAGAAAGATCGTTCAAAAACATCCAAAGGTTTCTCATAAAGGACCAGAAACTCAACTGGGAACTCTCGGCGGAGGCAACCATCTGATCGAAGTTTGCTATGATGAAAATGAAGAAATCTGGTTTCTTCTTCATTCTGGCTCACGAGGACCTGGGAATAGGATTGGTACGCATTTTATCCAGCTAGCAAAGCAGGAAATGAATAAGTTTTTCATCGAGCTTCCCGATGATAACCTTTCTTATTTTCCTGAAGGGACAGAATACTTTGATGATTATTGGTATGCGGTTGTTTGGGCACAGCGTTATGCGGCCGTCAATCGAGACCTGATGATTGATCAAATGGAAAAGGCGCTGCGAAAAAGCAAGCTTGTTCCGAAATTTGAACTTACAGATGATGTTGTTAAGTGTCATCATAATTATGTTGCCAGAGAGAATCACTTTGGTAAAAACGTTTTTGTGACCCGAAAGGGAGCGATCTCAGCGCGTAAAGGAGAGGCTGGGGTTATTCTGTCAAGCATGGGAACGCCGTCTAGAATTGTTAGAGGGCTTGGTAATCCTGAGTCTTTTATGTCCGCTTCTCATGGGGCTGGCCGGAGGATGTCTCGAACAGAGGCGAAGAAGACATTCACGCTAAAAGATCATGAAGCGTCTGTTCAGGGTATCGAATGTCGCCGGGATCATGATATCATAGATGAAACTCCTAGAGCGTACAAGTCGATTGATGATGTAATGGAAGCACAAAAAGATTTGGTAGAAGTGGTACACGAGATAAAACAGGTCGTTTGTATTAAGGGGTGATATATATCCTTTTGTGCTCGTTAGCACAAAAGGATATATATGAAAAAATGTGCAAAGTGTCATAAATCAAAAAACAACTCATGTTTCCATAAAAACAAAACCAAAATAGATGGTTTGGCGACAGAGTGTAGAGAGTGTTGTAAGGCGTATATGAAAAAATATTATGCCAAAAATAAGAATAAGCTTTTGAAACAAAACAAAGAAAACGGAAAACAAAAACACGCCGAGGCAAAAAGATTATGCATAGAACATTATTCGAATGGAACGAACAAATGCTGTTGTTGCGGAGAGTCAAACCCAGAATTTCTAAGCCTTAATCATATTAATGGCGGAGGAAGAAAAGACAGGCAAACATTTAAAGGAGCTAGAACATTTTGTGGATATCTTGTGAAGAACAATTTTCCAAAAGGTATTAATATAATGTGCTTTAATTGCAATCTTTCATATGGATTTTTTGGTTATTGTCCGCACAAAACTCAAAGTGGAAGATAGATGAGTATCCCAAAAACATTCGATGAGGCCGTTTCTGATTTGTTTGACGCTTTGTCCGAAGAAGATTTGAAACATATTAGACAGCTTCCTCCCAACAAAACACGGGCTTTTGGGCACCATACGGTTGGCCGATCCATTCGTAATAACTGGGGATTCTGGACTGGAGAAGGAGAGCTATTTCATTATATGAAATCTCTTGGCTTTACTCATCCAGATGACATGAGTAGCGCTATAATTGATGCGGTGATTTGTAAGGCCCAAGGAAAAGAATTCAATCTTGATGCCGAAATACAAAGATACAAAGAATACTGGGGCAAAATGAAGGTGGTATGATGCGTGCCAAAACCCGCGTTACGGTTGATTTATCCCCCGAAGATTATTCAATTCTTTGTAAGCTTCAGGAAAGGCTTGGCGAAGCGATTAAAGCCAATGTCTTGCGTGACTCTCTAAGGCTCCTGGATTTGCTTACAGAAGGTGGTTGCGAAGTTAGGAAAAAGGTCACAAAAAAGAGCGTGTTTTGATACTGTGAATCAAAACCCCTTGACAAGGGTTTGAAAATCTGCTAGAAGGGGGGGCTCATGGACGACCCGATTGTTATTGGTACAGAACCAATTCAGGTTACAGAAGCCCAAGCTCAAGCTAATCGTCAATGGATCGAAACTGGAACGGTGCCAATTGGGCAAGAGCATAGCGGCAGTGCCAGTAATTCACAAGGAAAGCTAACAATGAAAACTAATGGATACCAGCTACGAGATGCGATAAAGTATCAGGTTATGCGCCGAGACGCTGCCAATCTCGCGTTTAATTCTTCTCTAAAGATCTTTCCAGAGGAAGAAAAAGAAACCCCGCAACAGATTGTGCAGGAGTTATTACTAGCAGAAAAGGCTATCTCTGAACTGCAAGTGGCACAAATGAGATATAATCTTGCAGTAATAGTTAATGTTCTTGGTGAATCAATGACATTGGCGGACGCTATTAAGCGAGTAGGTGGGATTGCCAGGGCTGAAAAGCTATGGCGGACCGTTACGCCAGAGAAGAGAGGCCTGTGGGATGATGAAATTGATCCGTCAAAAACACGCTCAGAACCTACCATTTCTCCTAAAGAAGCTCTAAAGCTAGCTCAGGGAGCGGCTAAGCATTCGGGCGCGTTTAGAGCTGCCATTGCTGCTGGTAATGGCCAGGAGCTGGAAATTACAGACTTGGATCCGGGGCTCTTTGAGTAAACCTTTCAGTCCCGGAGAAGAGAAAAAACAACAGGCCCAAAAATCCTACAGGGGAAAACCAACGACGCGGTTGCTTTTCACACACTGGCGTTTATAAGCACGGATGTGCTAAACATGCGCTACATGTCTAATAAAGTGGCCCTTGTTACATACCTCCTTTATTCTGTTGTCTGTTGTTTTTAGAACGGGGTGCCAAATGGCACCCCGTTCGCTTTTGAGGGAATTATGAGAAAACAACCAATGTACACAATTCCAGGCACAGAAAGTTCATCGCACCCTATATGGCCACCACGTATAAGGATGCTGTACAATATATTCTCACAGCCAATGACTATAGTGCAATTAAAAGAGTTGGCTTTTACCACATACAAATGGGCACCTAATATGGTAGCGCAAGTTCTGGCCGCTGGAGAGGGTAGGTATTTCTATTACGTTACCCGGACTGGTAATTGGACAAGACTACAGGTTACCTTTCCAACCATTTCAAAAGAAAAGGGTATCGAAAGTGAAGTGGGAGTTTAATGACGGGGGAAGGAGCAAAGCCGGTTACAAAGGCGCAACCAATGATTGTGTGTGCAGATCCATTGCCATTGTAACCGGGATGCCATACCAGGAAGTGTACGATCTAATTAAACTCTTTGGTAAAAAAGAACACAGAACCAGATACAAAACCGAAAAGTCACATCCTAGGACTGGTGTTTGGAATCCAACCGTTCGTAAGATAATGGCGCACTTGGGATGGGAATGGGTTCCAGCCACAAGGATAGGAGCTAACCGCAAGGTTCATCTAAATGCAAATGAACTTCCCAAGGGCAAGCTCATGGTATCCATCTCAATGCATTGTACAGCTGTACTGGACGGCGTAATTCAAGACACCCACGATCCTTCTAGGGAAGATACCCGGCGCGTACACGGGATCTGGAAAAAGGCCCCCTAAATCCAGGAGAAACAAAAACGCTTGACAAAAATTTCGGGATGGGGTATTCTTCTGGAGAAAGGAGCAAAGACTCCACCATAATAGGATTAGATCATGTTCAAATATCTAATTGCACTTGTAATACTGCTAATTTCTACCACCTCAGTAGCGGACCAGCGGATTGTTGGCCATATGTTACCATTACCAGAGGAAACACTATCTTCGCCAGTACAGTTGGACTGCGGTATTGTTATCAAAGAAGTTAGAGGGGGATCTCTGAACGTCGCCAAACTAAACCAGATGTGCTCACGGGCAGCGTCAAGCTTCTTCCCCTTTATCGAAAGAGAGGGGTTGACGCCTACGCATCGCAATTCTTTTGACTGGAACGTATCCTTTCTGCCAGAGCCGCCGTGCTACCGATGCTTGAATGACGAAACTTATAGGTTCAAGTTCAGGCATGTTCATGGAATGCTAATTGGATACACGGATCTTAATCAAGGGTACATATTCATGCTATCGGATTTTTCTGATAGAGAATTTAATGTGACGTTTGTGCATGAGTTGTTTCATGCAATGTCCATGTTCTATGGGGTATATAATTCCCACCCAGGATCATGGAGTGATAAAACGGCAGCCGATGATAGGTTGGCTTATGCATTTACTGATGCCTTAGGGTATGGCAGATGAGCGTTAGAGAAACGGTCTTAGTGGTAATTGTCTTTGTACTTATTGGAGCGCTGTTAGTTTTTGGTAATCACGTTCTATTTTAGGAGCGAAAAATGAACAAGAACAAGTTTCTGTACAATTGCATGATGAACTGGGACGACACCAATCCGCCTTGGAAGTATCTTGAGAAGTCCATGTCTAAGTTTTATTCGGGTGAGATCCCCGATCATATCTCGTTGGCGCACTTCAACCACCTGATGAATACCGACAAGGAATTCGTAAAGATTCTCACTTCCTGGGCTGCGAGCATTAGGGATGATCTTACCGAGGCTCTCAAAGGCAGGGTTGTTTCGGCACCTTCTACGAGGAGGGTTAGGCGTCTTGATAATGCCCGAATGAGGTCTCACGTTCTTCGTGTATTGTCCAATGGGCCAGCTTCTATTGAGGGCATTTCGAAGACCCTTCAGGACAAGGGAAAGCTTAGGGATGACGTTCCTTACCGCAGCGTTTGGGGAATGCTGACTAGAATGGAAAGCGAAGGGGTTCTGCAAAAGATCCAGGAGCCAACGGCACTGAGGCGCATCTCTTGGGCTAGGAAAGCCTAAAGGAAAACAATGACTAACAAACTTCTGCGAGTGGGCAGTTACTGTTGGAAAACGGTCAGTGGTGACACAACCATGGTTTTGGTGAACGCAGTTGTTGCCTTGGTGGCACTGGCGCGTTCTGTAGAGTATTTGCGATCGAAGAGGATTATCTGAAAGGATACAGTCAATTACCCTTGCCTAAAGGCAGGGGCTTGTTCATGCCACCAAAGGCGGCGAAACATTAGGCTCATTGACTTGAGCCCCATATGATTGGGTATACCTATCATATGCTTTAACACGAATATTTCTACTCGCGTTTAAGTCTGCATTTATCCTAAACCCACAAACTTTGCACTCAAAGTTTGCTCTCGTCTTCCTATTATTCCGAGCACAATGCCCACACTTAGAACACGTTTGAGACGTATACTTAGCAGGAACTTTCTCAATCCCAATGCCTTTGGCATTGGCTTTGTATTCCAGAAAGAGTTCCAGCTGATAGAAATTCCAATTGTTTATCAGTATTCTGACAGTCTTTCGCAACCTTTGGTTGCGAATTCCCGTCAAATCTTCTAATACAATTGTATCTCCAGGATTTAGGGATTGAATTATCTTCTTGGAAATCACATGGTTAACATCTGCCTTAAACCGTCTCTCTTTCCCGGAGATTTTCCGTAAGTGTCTTTTGGCAGATTTTGTGTTAACAATTTGTAATTTCCTTCTCAAATCTTTGTAATGTTTGCAAACACGTTTAACGTGTTTGCCTGTAAAGAACTGGTTATTTGAAGTAACCGCTATGTTGGAAATACCACGGTCTAAGCCAACGAATGTACCATTGGTTGGCGTGTCCGTGATTTCCTTCTCGAAAACGACATGTAAATAAGGCTTACCTTTTGTGACAACCAAATCAGCAGTGGAATATTTCCAATCCTGGAAATATTCTTTGTGATAATTGGTCAGGATGAGTTTACATCTTAATCTTCCGGAAATAGTAAGTAAAGAAGCTTCTGATTTGTCGAGGAAGATGGAGAAAGAATTCCTGTCATAGCGGATAGATTGTTGCTTAGAATGAGGACAGATAATATAATTCTTTTTCTTCTTCCGAAGCGCGTTAAGAGCTTCGGAAGCTTTGTTCCTAGAAGAGCAAGTAAGTTGTGCGGGTAAATTGAAAGTAGCTCTTACATATTTGTAAGTAAGGTTGTGGAGATCAATGGAATGGGTTCTCTTATTGTCGAAACCAATTTTGGAGACGTAGTTGAAACTATTAGTATAGGCATGGATGGTAGGAAGCAGCTTTGCTGCTTCCGTATCCAACTTGATTTTGATAGTTTTAACCAGTCTCATAATATGAATCGAAAGTATGCGTAGAAAAAAGAAAGGAGAAGAGCAATTCCTCCCTTGCCTAAAGGCAAGGGTATCCTTGCTCGATTAGGATGAAAGAAGAAATTCTAGAGGCCCTGGCCAGAAACCATGATCTTGGCGAGAAGGTGTCCAGGCTAATTGAAGAGGCTGGAATCACCGTATTTGATTCCGCCGTGTTGTTAACGGCTATTACGGTCATAAGCACCAGGTCCGCCAACTGTAGGCTGGAAGAGACAAAGACCATCATGTCCGCAACCATGGCGGTTCTAAATGAGATCGTAGATGTTATGCACCAGGGAGAAACACATGGAGGGCACGCAGAAAACTAATTGGACATACGAGGACATTGAGAAGCAATCCGCCCCAGAAATATATGCCGCAATTCTTAGGACGAGAAAAACAGTAACCCATCACCCAGAAATATATGCCAACCTAATACAGGCTAGAATTATTGACTTTGGCGGAGACTCTTATTACACTTGTGCTAACACCGTACAGCGCCTCCTATTATCAAAATTCCCAGACTTTAGCCACATATCCTCCGAAGAAGAGTTTGACAAAATAGATGTAACACCAGAGCTAAAACAAAAATACCGAAGCTGGGTTAATAGCCAGGGCGGGTCAATACCGCTCAATACAGAGTTTCTGCCTTTTGATCATGTGTTTTTCTCTTTTAATACTGAGGTTATTAGTGATTGCAGATTGCTTGGATACTTAGTTTCGTTTGATGGCTCTGTTATTTCCTATACGGCAAAACATGAGGGTGATAAAACATTCCTAGAGGAATATATAGAACATTCGGATGTGTGGGCAGATCCTGGATATCTTTATTCTCCGTGGGTTATTAACTTCTTTATTGGATACTTGAAAGAGTACCGAGCGTTTCTAACTGAACATCGCCCACAAAAAGCACCAAAAGGACACAGATGGCTGGTAAAGAAGCCCATCCCAGCGCCATATTATACGGTGTATATTAAGTCAGAGTTTCTTGAGGAATTCAAGAAAAGGCAAGAATCTACTGGGATTACTTTCCAATACCAATATCGCTTTGATCGCAGAGGGCATGAACGGTGCTATGTCAAAACTGGCCAGTTGCCCCTGGATCCGGCAGAGCACAAACACTTGGTCCATTGCGGCTATAGAATCTACCTTTCTCTTGATAACATCACTGGGGAGGACTTGGAGAGGATTAAAGAACGCAATAAACAAATACAATCCAATGAATGGGTAGCTATCAAGCACAGATGGATTGATGCCGATGTGATTCCTCACAAGCCCAATCTGCCTTACATCCCGGCTATTAGAAAGCCAAGTAAAAAGCATAGACCAGAAGCTTTAGAGGCCATCTAAATGATTACCTTGGAAAATCTCAATGAGCTGGTATTAGAGCTAGAGGAAGATACTCGCTTCCAATCCTCTTTCTCCGTAATTATGAAGCATCCTAACTTTATTGTAATGAAAGGGTTAGATTATAAGATAGTTCCATTCCTAGTCGAGAAGCTAAAGACAGACCCTCACTGGTGGGTCTTCCTATTATTGGACGAAATAATTGATGACAAACCAGAAATCCCAGAAGAGTCCATGGGTGTTTTCAGCGACATAACCAAAATTTGGCTGGATTATCTTACAGGAAACAAATCATGAAAATCTGCCGAAATTGTAAGCACGCGCACACTAGCGGAGATCGGTTCTACGGGCTCGATTGGGAGTGCTCAACCAATCCTCTGATAAACCCGGTCACGGGGAGGGTGAGCTTCCATTCATGCTACGCCCGGAATCCAGAAGGGCTCTGCCATCTATTCGAGCCGGCTCCACCGGTACGTCCGTCATGGTTGCGAAGAACCCTGCGAACCCTGCTCTGGAGATAACATGCAAAGCACCAGGGAAGTTGCCTATAAGCTGTGGCAAATTCGTTCCATTCACGGAGTCCAAACTTCCTCAGATGCAGATTGGTATGATGCGGAAAGAATACTAAAGAAAATCCAGGAAGAAAACCTGGATGATTCAAAAGTAGATGTTGAAATATCGTCCTCGATTCCACCAACAGATAGGTAATATGACCAATTTAGAAAAGCTATCCAGAAGATTGCGCTCTGCTGAGGCGTATACCCTGTGTTGTGAAGCCTCTAGGGATGTCCTGTCCGCTGAGGTCGCAAGATCTGATTGCGAATTGGTGGAACAAGAAGCGTCCTCAATTTATGCGGAAATTGTTGTACAAGACCCAGGCTCCGAAAACTCCAAGTCCGCCAGGGATATCGCAGATCAAATTTCTGATTGTGTCAGAAAATGTAGAGATAGAATGTCCCAATTCAAGCATAAAAGGCGATCAATCAGTGTAGGGTAATGCAATGATTAGTCCGCCTTTTGTTGTTTTAGTTAACTCTGATTTCACAGAATGCGCACTTAGCACACAGATTAACTTGCTAAAAACGCCCAGCTTAGGGCGAGATACCCGTGGCAACCCAATGACCGCTATTGCCGTGCTAAACCATATGACGTGGGATGAGGCCCTCGCTGTCAAGGTAGCTATCTCCCTCAAGCTGAAAGAAATGAGAAATGCAGTCTAAATCGGGGAGGAAAGAGAATCTAGCGATAGCTTTGATAATGTGTGCGGCTATGCTTCCAGGCTTGGCTGTGTTAGCTTTTTTCTACCGAGGGCCGCTTCTAAAGCCAGTGTTCCTAGCCGCAACGCTTTATGTGGAGTGGGATAATGATTACTGGCTGGATGAGCTGCCGGCTACCATTTATGGCCCGGCTATCCCGTGGTATAGCGATACCGCTCTTCCGAAGTCTTTCCATCCAAGACAGGAACGCAAGGAGTTACCGTAGCATCGATTATTTGGATGTGTCAACTACCCCAACCTAAAAGATTGGGGCTTGTCACTCCCGAAGCTTCGCTCCGGGGCAACATTAGGCTGGTTGACTTCAGCCCGATCTGATTCCCGCATTTCTAAATAGAAATGCTTGCAATCAAGATGCTTCAAAACTATGTTCCTAGCTGCGTTCAAATCCGCATTTAATTTGAAGCCACACTTCTTGCACTCGAATGACGCTTGCGTCTTTCGATTGCTCCTCTTAATACTCCCACAACATGAACATCTCTGACTAGTATGCCGAGCGTCCACATATTCTATGTGGATACTCTTCGCCTCAGACTTGTACTTAATGAATTGTTCAAGCTGATAATAACTCCAAGAATTTACCTGTGTTCTTAACTTCTTTCGCATTCGCTTATTGCGAATGCCAGAAAGATTCTCTAACACAATAGTATCTCCAGGAGCTAATTTCTCTAGTATCTGTTTGGAAATCTGATGATTAATATCAGCTCGGAACCGGTGCTCTTTCCCGCTTACGCGGGAAAGATGTCTTTTAGCTGATTTTGTACCTTTAGCTTGCAGTTTAGAGCGAAGCCTACGATACTTTTGTACAATTCTTCGGACGGTTCCACCGCCGAAGAATCTCCCATCAGAAATTACTGCTATCTTTTTTATTCCGCGATCAATTCCAATGTATCGACCTGATTTTGGAATGTCTTCAAAATCTTTCTCAAATTGTATCTTCAGAAAAAATTCATTATTTTTGAATACAAGTTGAGCAGAAGTATGTTTCCAAGTAACAAATTGCTGAAAGTATGAATTAAGCTTCAGAGGAAGCCTAATTCTACCAGAACAAGTCAGGATAGAAACAAGCTGTTTATCGAACCAAATGGTATGAGATCTGGAATCCAAAAGAATAGATGTTCTTTTAGAATGAGGGCATTTGAAGGTTTTATCGGGTTTCTTGGACATCTTTGTTCTCAAAGATTTCCAAGAAGCAAGGGCCATATTAATACAAGAAATAGAGAGTTGAGAAGGTAAAGTTTCTCTGAGTATTCTGTAAGTAAGGTTATGTAAAACCATATCATTTTTGATATGATTTTGGAAAGCGGTAGAGGAACAGAAGTTATAAGCATTAGTATAGAGTTCAAAAGACCTGGACAGTATGTAACGGGTCTTTTGATCTACGTTAAGCTTAACGGTACCTGTACGAATAGCCTTCACAATATGATACGGTAGTATGCGTATATGTGGAAAAAATTATGGAAGATGCGCAATTCCTCCCCAAGCTAAAGCATTGGGGCTTCCTTGCGAGGTTTCCGTGAAAGGCGTATTGAGGCGGTGTGCGCTAGCATCTATCCAGTGCGATAACAATGGGCAATTTCTGACATTTAGGTATGTCAGACCTGTCCGATTTCCTTTCTGAGTACGGAATAACTGAAGAAGATTTGTATCCAGATCCTAAACCCGAGTCAACCCCTCCTAAATCCGAGGAAACGAACTGGGCTTTAATGGGCCGCCCAAGTTCTGTGCCGGATCCTAAAGAGGCCACAACCCCCTACCCAGCTTGGTTCAATCCAGCCTGGCTGCCCGAAAAAAAAGAAGTACTTCTTGGTAACATACCGAAATTATTCAGTATTCCGCCAAGAGCAGCCCCGGTACCTTCGCCTGTAAAGCCCGTACCGCCTCCGGTATCGGTTAAGCCTGTACCCCAGGTTAAACCAATTAACGATGCTGCATCGGCAATTGAATACCTGGACAAAAATAAAACCCCCGAGGTTACTGAAGCTACACAGGCTTTTATTGAAGCAGATCTTGCTCTTCACACAGAAACAGATGATCGTAATATTGCTGATGCCCTTGGAACTGCTATAGGTAAACTAAATGCATTATCCGAATTATCGCCCTCTATTTTTGGGGATGATGCAAATGCTAAGTCCGCTTTGGCTATTCTAATTTCCGTTATTGAAAATGGCATAAAGAATTTACGACCGGAAGTTCGTTCAAGAGTAAATAAACAATATATTGAACAAGTAGAAACTACAAAGCCGAGACCACTACAACCTCTGACCTCCCCCTGGCACGGAGCGAAGTCCCGCTTTCTGAGAAACCGTACAATAAGCGTAATCAAAGACCAGGGATTAGATCAAGCCCAGGCGGGGCAGGTAGCCTTGGACGAATGGAATCGTATTGTAGATTATGTGAGCCATTCTAGTTTTGATCTCAGCCCGGAGGATCAGATCACGATTCAGGGAATGTTCGCCCAGCAGCTTTTGGGAGGGACTCCATGGGATGAAACTGAGAGGTTTATAAAAGACTTCATAAATATTAAGTCTTCTCAAATAGATATGTTCCAAAATGTGAGTGTAGAAGACGATGACTGGCAAGAATTAGCACCACTTTTGAAGAAGCGTTCCCTGATTTTGTCCCGTTTAAATTCAATGCCCAAAGAAGAAGCGGCTGAATTAGCGGATAAGTTTGTTGGGTTTGCTAAATTATCCGAAGGATTAGGCAAAGTTTCGGAATCTTATGTTGAGGGAATGCGGCCATCGGAAGAGGTTATTGAAAAAGCTCAGGATATTTACAACAGGATCGCTTCTCTTGGGCAGCAAATATTAACTACCAATCCTGTGTATATACAAAATGCTCAGGCTGGTATCCCAGATTCTCCCTCAAAAGACCGCCAACGTCCATGGTCACTCTTCGAAGAGGCGTATGCGGTATTCAAGAACATGTCTAATATTGCGCAAACATTAGGGATTGAGACTTTAGTTGAAACAGATGCGTCGAAAATTGGCCTTCAGGCAGCCAGTTTGAATATAACAAACCCGATACATAAGCGAAAACCACAGGCAGAAGGTGGTACGCCCAGGGTTAGGGACCCAGAAAAAGCCCGTGAAGATATCAAACGGTTTTATGCGGAGATGGCTTTAGGGGAAAATAGGCCTGGATTCCTAGGGACCAAGAAAGAATGGTGGAAAAAATGGTATGAAAAACGCCCTGGCGAGACTGACGAAGAGCTTCAGGAAAGAATAAACGTTGTAAAAGAGGACAAGAGAATTAGGGATCCTGATTATAAACAGAACCATAAAGAGATATTAACCTGGAAATATCTTGCTTCCACAGGATCTGAACTAAGTGATTCTCAGAGAGAGATAATTTCTAAGATAAAACATGCACATGCTAAAAGAGTACTAGCATTATTTACCCGTATGGCGGAGTCATGGTTACCAGAAGAAATCCTGTCAGAAATTGAAAAGGACTTGATTAACAGGCAAAAGGTCGATCATTCTCGGGCTTTAAAAGAACTCCAACGTAAGCCTGGGTCTAACCAATTTATTCTTCAAGAATTAGCTAAACATATAGAATCGCTTCCTGAATATTTCAGAGTAGCAAAGATTCAGACAAAAAATTCTGATATCCCAAAGCTTGTTCCTGGTAAAACAGGTATGTCTATTCTAGAGTCCGCAAATATTTTCCTGAAATATGCACTTGCAGTATAAGTTCAAGGTCGAGAGCGGCATGGTACGATCAACTTACAGCAGTGCTCGTTTCTCGTGTTCTCGTGTTCTCGGTTTAAATTAATACCTTACTAACATCTATAGTAAAGGATCCTCTTAACGATCTACTAACGATCTACTAAAGATCTTAACAATGCTTTAGCATTGCGCCAGATTTTTTTCGCCTACATTATCCTACATTATACTGATGTTGTTATCAAAGAAATTAGGAAAGTATTGGAAAATTTCAAAGGATTACCAGGGATTGAGGATCATTTGGCGGCACACGGAGCTGGGCAGCCAATTGAAGTCCAGGAATTAGAGCACATTGTAGAGGCGATAGAAGCATATTGTGGACTTACCAAAGAACAATCAAATAGGCTTTTGTGTTTATTTTTCCAGGAAATTAGGTCAGCCATGTTACGTGGGGAGATTGTGGATATAAGGGGATTAGGATCTTTTTTCATTGCTTCCCCATCTGTTACCTCAAATACCATAAAGGTTTTCCCAAAGTTTACCCCAAAAAGATCCCTGTTGAGAAGGTTGAATGCCCGAAAGTAAAGTATCTTCAGAATCTTTAGCTGCTGTAATAGTGGCCAATAGAACTCTTGGTCTGTTTAAATCCCAGGCCAGAGATGCTATGATCGAATTAATGCGCAGAAGAGAAGATGAACATGATGATTTCGATTTCAATAAGTTCATTGCCGAAAAACTTAATGATCTTCCAAAGTCTCAACTAAATCCAGATGTTATTAAACTCATGTCTTCATTATCTATGTTAGGAAATAAATGAACAATTCTCTATATAAAGAGTTATCAAGGAAATTAGCTCAGGATTTAGGAGGAACGCCCTTTTCCATTGGTAAGGTTGGGCTAACGCATCCTGATCTTAGGACAAAGTCCAAGCTGAAAATCTCTGACGACGAAGGGGTTGTGCAATCCGCCCAAATGTGGTACGGTGAAGCTCTTGGTGCGGAGGGCAGAATTTGCTGTGTCCTAATTGCTTTAGATGCTAATCCAGATAATCTAGAAATTGCTTACGTAATAGGATTCAAAGACTTCCAAGGCGATTATCAAAAGGATGGGGTTAATATTGGGGCTCGATATGATTGGTCCTCAGATTCCGATCCTGGTTTAATGGTTCAGAAAATTGGTGATAAATTAGTTCCACTGTCTTTAGAACAGAGATTAAAGCTAGCACTTGGTTTTGAAAACATGGTACAAGACGGTGTTTCCTGGGAAGCATTTGACAAGGTACCTCAAGAACTGTTGAAGTTTTTATCAGAAATAATTGAGTCAGAAGAACTGGAATAGAAATGGCAAGTTCCGCTGAACAGTTGAAGCCAGACCTGACTTTCTACATCCTGACGCCTTTTAAGATTGAGGCGCATGAATATGGTTTATCTGATTTTATAGCAGATGATTTGTTGTGTGCAATACAATCAGCATCTGCTCTAATAGCAACAGACCAACGATGTTTGGCGGATTTGGAGAAAGCGTATCCCAAACATAACAAGTACCTCATCAAGGTAGGAAGATTCTAAAATGCGTAACGCAGAGTTCATCATCAAGTTCATTTCAGAAGCATCTCAGAAGGGGTTACAGGCTGGAGATGCTGCCAAGGCAGAAATCCAAGAGATTGATTTGAAGCTTCATGAAGCTGAGATCTTGAAGTTACGGAGAATGAAATTAGTATCTGTTTTGGATCATTTTGGGGACGAGACATACAGGCGAAGAAGGGTAACTTCCGTTCCACCTTCCGAAGATCTTGAACATTCGTTTGGGGATTTGCAGCAGAAGATTAAAGACACAATCACTATTAAAGGTCCAATGAATGTTAGAGATCTGATAATGGAAACTGGCGGATATGATCAAGATACATTGATCATGCGCGCTGTGAAGCACATGGGGGACATGGAAATTCTATCAAGAGATGCTGAGGGCAGAGTCCTGCCAGGTAAGAATTGGGAAAGTGACGGAGAATAAAATGAACATTATCATCAATGATGTAGATTGGATGCGCAATGATTATCCTGTGAATATTACCATTGCGGGAATTACATATCCAACGGTAGAACATGCTTACCAGGCGGCAAAGTTCAAGGATAGGAATATCAAGCTCAAGATTGCTATGTTGGATCCTTCTGAGGTTAAGGAGGCTAGGAAGATTGGAAGAAAGTCTTCGGGTATTAATCCTGATTGGGATTCTATCAGAGAAGGTGTAATGGCACGTATTCTGGAGCAGAAGTTTACTTCTTATGTATTAGGAGATCGTTTAGCTAAGACGGGTAATGCTGAGTTGGTATTAGAGGGCGGAGATGATTTTTGGGGTGTTGGCAAGAATAATTCCGGGGATAATATCTTAGGTGCAATCCTTGAGTCCATTAGATCTGATTTGCAATTTGATAGAGGAATTGAGCCAGAGGAGGAGAGCAAGCCTAAGAGGATTTCGTTATCAGAGGCTCTTAACGAGCGTCCTCCAAACCAGATTCTTCTTTCTCTTTGTGAAGATCTTTATATTCAGGTCAAGGAACTTTTGACCGATGGAGCCACTCGGCCGCCTGGATGTCAAAACATCATTGAAAAAATTGATGGCCAATTGTTGCAACAGGCCAGAGATAAGCAACATGATGACGATGAAGATGACGATTACTTTGATAATGATTTAGATTACGATCCTTGCGGTTGATATAATAAATGCATGGATGAGTATTCTAAATTCACTGACGAAGAGTTGGGTTCTGAATATAACAAACTTCTGATTGATAAAAAAGCAAAGCTAAGAGAAATAGATAATATTGACACAGAGATTATTGGAATAAAGGAGGAAGTACGAAGAAGAAGGGAAAAAGGGTTTCTAGAAAGGATTTGTCCAAACGCATTCATACCAGGGTAGGAAGGGCTATCCCGTATAACAAAATCCACCAGGTACTAAATGTTATCGTGGATCAGTTGGCTTTGGACTTGTCTGAAAATCAAACCGTCAGTGTAAGACGTTTCGGTACATTAGCCCCGTATGTGCGACAAAGTAGGATAGCACATAATATTGCAACGGGAGAGATACGGGAGACGGGTATTACGACCAGGGTGAAATTTCACCCACACGAGTCTTTTTTGTCATTGCTACAGGACAAGAAGGTACGTTTCCGAAGAATCCTCCGGAAAACAGAGGATGAAGAAAAGTAGAAAAAGATCTTGACGTATGAGGTTTGTGGGTCTATGATTCGAGCCTTCTCAGGGGGAAACCCCATTTCAGGTGTGTCACAAGAAAGGCGAGCCAGTCATGAACGATCATGTTGATAGTGCTATTTCCGAGGCGGAGTCTGACGCTCGTTCCAAGCCCAGAGGGGCAAGGGATCGGTTTTTCTGTTTGGTAGCTGGTTCCAAGGGAACCATCGTGGAGTTGGTGAAGGCTTCTACGCTGGAAGAGGCGGAAGAGATTTTCAAGGAGAAACACGGCCGTCCTGCTAATATCAATATGGATGGTGAGGGCTCTGGGTATTACATCGCCAAGGGTACTGGCAAGTCGGACGCTCAGCGTATTTCCGTTACTGTAACTCCGGCTCAGCTCCAGCGGAGAACTACCGCTTCTTTCCGAGCCCAGTTCCGTGGTTGGAATGTTTATGCCTCGGGTTTGAGTGCCTGCAATATCGACGGCACTGATTACAGCGATAATGAACTCGTTGCCATCGAGTTTGATACGCTGATTGGTGCTACTGCCGAGAATAAGAAGGAACTCATGAAGATGAACCCCAAGCCCAAGCTCAAGAAGCGTGAGGTTGTTCCGCTGTCTAATCTCCAGAATGTTGAGCAAAGCTAATCGAAAGCTCCGGTAAAAAGCAGGCCCATGGGAAACCGTGGGCTTTGCTATTTTAAGCCTTGACTTTAGTGTGAAACCTGTGTATTCTTCCTGGGTACGTTTGTGATGGCCCTGGCGCTGGGTTAGCGTCTTGAGCCATCACGGCGTTCTAAAGGCTTGTAACACTCCCCCTTGTTACAAGCCTTTAATTTTGTTTGTGTCCAGGCCGATTGTCCGGCCAATAATAGGCATATTCTTCAATTTAGGTCGAGTACCGCCAAAGGCCGGTCTCTTTTGAAGGTATCATGAAACCCAAAGAACTTAAAAGCTTACGAAAAAAGTACGTTGAACTTAGAGACGCCCTAATTAAAACACTAGAAAACTCTGACTATGAAATAGACGTGGACGGTGATGATGTTGATCTTTTACAGGGACAGTCTTTGATTCGGGTCCAAAATCAAATCTCTGCAAACAATATCAAAAAGCTCAGGGCTCTTGATACTGCCATTGAGTCCATTGACCAGGGAGAGTACGGACAATGTCAGGAGTGTGGTGAGGGCATTGGAATTAAACGTTTGGAAGCTATCCCTGGTGTCAATACCTGTATCGTCTGCGCCGAACAATTAGAATTACACCGTTAGTGGAATTTTCCAGTAACCAATACTTGTGCATCTAATGGGAGTGTAAGTATGCGAACATGCAATCTTAATCCGATTTTTTGGGAGAAGACGAAGGATGGGGAGAGGATGTCTGATGTATCTTCTCGTCTCGTAAAGGACAGGATAATCTTTCTAGACGGTGACATTAACGACGAGATAACTTCTAATGTTGTTTCGTTATTATTTTTGCTTGATCGTGAGGATGAAAGTCCAATTTCACTTTGGATAAACTCTTCTGGTGGAGCGGTACAAGGGTTTTTTGCAATATACGATATGATACAAAAGATAAAGGCCCCAGTAAAGACGGTATGTATTGGAGAGGCCAGTTCTGCTGCTACAATATTGTTAGCTGCTGGGTCTCATGGAATGCGTTATGCGATGCCCAACTCTCGTATAATGATTCACCAAATTCAGGTTGACGGAATAGGTGGGTCAAATGCAGAGGTGGAGATTGATACCAAAGAAATAAAAGCATTACAGGATCGTTTGACTGAGATATTAGCTCGTCATACTGGTCATACCAGGGCTAAAGTTAAGAGAGATACCAGGATGGACAAATATATGTCAGCCGCCGAAGCCGTTGAGTACGGATTGGTTGATAAAATACTTCAGCCTTATAAGACACAGCCAGAGCTTTTGACCAGAGAAAAGAAGGGTACTGGCCAGGAGGCTGATGATAAAGCCCAGGAATGAAATAACTACTAAAGTTCAATTTATAGAGAATCGTATCCGATGTTCTAAATGTGGCTGTAATGATGCCATATACCTAATTTCTGATGATATTAGGTTCAGGGCATCTGTTTTGAGGCCATCTCATAAGTGTCCAATATTTAAGATTGGACTGAAAATGCGCAAGATAGTTGTTAACAAAAACCAGGAATTGGAAACAAGAGATTCCTTGATAAGGGTTTGTGTTCAGTGTGGGGCTTCTAGAAAGACCGGTCTTTCTTAGCGAATATTTTGGCATGGATTTGTGGTAACATTAGAAAAGACAGCCAAGGCCAGAGCTAGGGCACCCAGGAAAGATCCGGTACAGGAACAGATTGTTTCCTCTAAGGATTCCCTTAATGAAAGGATGTCTAAGCTTATTGAGATACTAAAAGAATTCAAGCGTGGGTGGAATGGTGGGCCAGCTCCCAAAATAGGGTTACCAGACAAGATAAACCTAACATCTCCATTACCTGCCGAGGTAGTATCTGCTGGACAGGCCTCTTTACAGGAGTTAGCCTCGATATTGGAAGGGGTTCGTCAGGTGGACTCTATGCAGGACAATTATGCAAATTCCAAGGCAGAGGCCAGGGCGAAGCGCCAACAAGAGACTCGGCAAGCGGCGTTAGAGGCTGAACTGTATAAATTTGCCTCTAATCCATTGACCAGGACGTGGGCTAGAATTGTTGCTCCGTTTTCTTCTGAGAAGGGCAGATGGGAGCGTATTGAGCTATTGAAGTCTTTAGCTAGGATGAATAGAAGTGTAAAGGAGATTGATGAGAAGGTGCTTGGTGGGGAACCTCTTGACGCTTTACATTTGGCTAAGCAATTATACATGGATGCCAAGTCATCGTTTTTCAAGTCCATGAAGAAAAACCTAGATGAGACTCTACAGGTAGCTACCGAAGAGGCGGAGAAATTAAAGCACAAAGCAGAATCCGTGGAAGTCAATCGCCCAGTACAGCCAACCATAAGTGGTCCTGTAAGGGTTGAACCCAAGGGAGAACAAGCCGGCACTGGAACCCAGCCGGCTCCTCAAGTTACCGTTCCACAAACGGTTATTGATGAAAAAACAGAGCCCTTGAATGACGAACCAAAGCAAATGCCAGCCGCAGAGATCCCACCTGTAGCTGAGCCTGCTAAGCCCAGGTCTAGACCAAAGAAAAAGCCAACTTATTCTGAGTATATTGAAAAGGCAGTTCGTATTCTGTACAAGAAGGCTGTTGATGATACCCAGAAAGAGCCCAATATTCCAGATCCATGGCATGGTAAGGTTTCTCAGAATTGGAACTCAATAAACACAGCGACTGAATCTATTTGGAAATCCCAAAATACACATGATCTTGTTTTGAACTATCTGGTTTTTATCAAAGAAGTTGGATACTTATTAGCGATGTTGGAAGCGTTTGGATTTGAGAAGCAGCATAAACAAATAGATCCTGATTTTGAATTTGGAGCAACATTAGATGAGGAAGCATTAGAAAGGATCTCACAAGAATTTGTTATTTCAAAGCAAAAAGAATTAGCCACTAAGGTTGCTAGTGATAATGAAAACTCCATGATTGTTCAGGGAAGCGATGCATCTCGTTGGGTGAAAAGGATGTTAACACATTTGTCTTTCAATAGGGACAAGAATGTTAGAATACAAATTGATAGGAATTTGCGTTCTGCAAGACAAGCGCTTCAGACTCTAATGGACACTTTAGAAAAACGAGATGTTAATTTCAGGACGCTAATATCTCAGAGTGACGTTTTATATGGGTCTCTTATTAATGCATATGAACAATTGGCAGACTTGGGGGATATGTATAATTCCAGGATGAGAATTGAGAAGTCTGTAAAGAAGCAGAATCAAGAAAGAATGCCATATGATTTTATTCCTATTACAGACATCACGGCAATGAGGACTATCAAGAATTCATTAGAGAGTGATCAGAAAAAGATTAAAGCCCTAGAGGATATTGAGTCCACAATATCAGCATTACAAGCGCAGATAAACAAAACCCCAGGTGCGAATGGATAGCTCAGTATCCATTAAGGGGCAGGTATTTCCTGCTGTTATTGCTGTTACTGAAGCAGAGCAGCTCAGGGGATTAATGTTTCAAGAATGGCCTCCGCCTATTATGGCCTTCCCTGCCGTAACTGCATCTTATCGTAAGTTCTGGATGAAGAATACGATCTCTCCTTTAGACATTGTTTTTTGTAGGGACAATAAAGTTATCGGTGTTTTTAGTGGAGAGCCCTTGTCAACCGCCCTTGTTGGCCCAGAAGAGCCTTCTGACCTTGTTGTCGAGCTTCCTGCGGGGTATGCTGCCAAATTGGGACTGGTGGTAGGGGACTATGTAGGTCTAGGTACTACCAAAAACAGCTAGGATTTGCCGCGTATTTTTTGGGAGAAACTGTACGATCTTGTGTGGTTGGCCTGGGTGTGGCAGGATACGCACATCTTTCCGGGGTCCCAATATATAGCTGCGCTATTTTGGGGAGTGGGAAAAGTTACCAGCTTATCGGAAGAGGTCGAGGGGATCTTCCGGAGCTGGTAAAATCCGAATATGGGGTGTAGTTTGGAAAACCCAATAAAGACCATTAATGCCAAAGCTGAACGTTTAACAGAAGACGATCTAAGGGTTAGCTGGAATGATTTTGATACCTCACAATTTATAGACTGGTTTATTGTGGAGTTGATGGACCATTTTTCCGGTCGTATTCATTCTCTTTCAACATACGTCTATGGCTCTGAGCATGGTGTTCCTTTATCTGCGTTCAAGGAATATGCCACGCAAACCCTTAAGAAGGGTGTTTACACTTTTGTTTTCAAGAATCAGCACTGGAGATCTGGCCGTTCCATTGGCCCATATTTATTAACTTGTTTATCCAAACTGGCTGATTCTTTAAAATCAGACATTGACTTTGTAAAGAAAATATCGATTCCAATTTGTCCTGCGTGTAAGATGTTTGGGGAAAGGGAGTTCCTTGTTCCCGAGGGTAAGCTTTTAAGATGCCCAACATGTACCAAAGAGAATACGCGCCTTGCGATGCAGGTTACCAGAACCTCTAGGGAAGAGTTTGAAAATCGTTTGAGAAAGGTTTTTTCCTTACACTCTAGGAAGGGTTATCACTGCCCAAAATGCGAACGGTTTATCCCAGAGTCTTTTATCAAAAACTCCAACAATATTAGGGTAAGTTGTCCTTATGACAACTGTTCTTGGTTTGGGGTACTGTCAGAACTAGAGCCTATGGCACATCCTTTGGGACAGAGTTCTGGCTCCACTATAAGCATGAACACTCCTTTGGCGTCCAAAAACTTATGGGATTCCAAAGGTGGGTCTTCTGAAATGCAGGATATGTTGGATGCTTATGATGTAAACCCTGATGTTCGCATGGAGCACGAAGAAAAGTACAGGGAGGAATTAAAGATAGCCAGGACGGTAATTACTACACAGATGTCAAGGCTAGAAAAAGTCCCCATGGAGAGGGTTATCAAGAAGTATTTAATGTATAAAGCTTTTGATGGGTTGTTGTCCCAGGATCCTGCTGGGATGATAAACTATCTTATTCATGGGCGTTCTTTGGGTGAGAGGCCAATTCAGAGTCTGATATTCCAGAAATACATACAGCTGCTGGAAAATAAGCTACCGTTTACAATAATGTCCGAAGATGGCAAGTGTGAAATATATTCATTAATAGATCCTAATTTGAATCTATTTCTTGGTATGTCTGAGTATTATGCCCATGTCCGGGAAAGCGGATTTGTTTCAAATAATACCCACGAGATATTTGTTGGGGTAAAGTGCAATGGTCCGTGTTTTATTGGGATGCTGTGTGACATTACCGATGAGCATGGTAAGTCTTTATTATCCGAGGTAGAGTACTATACTTTTTCAAACATAAAGTTGAAGTCTTCTATTCCAAAGAACACATTAGTCAAGGTGCTGCATTTTAGGATGCCCCCGCATTATGAGATGTATTCTCTCGTTAACCTTCAACGAGTGCGGCGGAAGATAGTAGACTCTATATACAAGAGACTACATGGTGAAGAACGTCCATTGAAAGGATCTGTTCATGAACAGGGTAAAATTATTCCCGAGATATCTTGTAGATAATGGGTTGATATTTGAGATTAACCGAAGGGTTTTGCATCCCTTGGGATTAGCATTAGCGGTAGATATGGATGGCAAGGATCGGAGAAAGCTAGCGATAACTGATCTATTTGAGACTCCAGATCCTGAAGGATTCATTTATGACAAGGAAAGCTTTTTGGTAGGACAAGAGAAATTCCAGAGGTTTTTGAATTCATATCAAGAAAAGTTAGAGATTAGGAAATCCAAATATGGGTTTATAGAGCAGGACAAAGAAGACGTTTGATATCTGGATGTAAAGTGACATATACTTTACCTCTTTGATAACTAAGTTTGTTTTCCCTTGACATTTTTGGCTGGGTGTGGTATAAGGAGTACAGATGCCTAATGCAGATGATAAGTTGCAAGCGTACACTTCCACGGTGGATCATATCAATGAGGTGAGAAAACTTCTGCGTATTATGGTTGTTGAGCTGTTAAAGCGTGGTGATGATCATGATAAGTCTAAGCTTTCGGAAGAGGAGTTCCAGGTGTTTACTACCTTCACAAGTAGGCTAAAAACACTTACTTATGGTAGCGAAGAATATAAGGAATGTATAAGGGAAATGAAGCCAGCATTAGACCATCATTATTCTGTTAATTCTCACCATCCAGAATTTTATGATAATGGAATTGATGGGATGAATTTGATTGATATTGTAGAAATGTTCTGTGATTGGTGGGCAGCCTCTAAACGCCATACCGATGGGGATATAAGAAAATCATTGGAGATTAACACTGAGAGGTTTAAGATGTCCCCTCAGTTGGTTGCTATCCTGAAGAACACTGTTAATGATTTGGAAATGATTAACCCGGTTAATTTGTAATCAATTAATTGGTATTATACTGTAGAGCTTGTTGCTCTTCAACCAAACCCAAGAGGGAAATTTTTGGCTTAACATATCCAAACAACTAAGTGACGTTACGGTAGATTTGCCGTAAGCTCTTGGAATGCTTTGGAAATTTTTCGCTTGCCATAAGGCCTAGGCGGTGATAATAAGGTTTTTACCAAGAACCCCTTTAACCAAGAGGAAAAGAATGGCTTTTAAATCGAAAATTGTAATTACATGTATGATGTTTTTGTCTATGTTTTTAACAGCATCAAAAGATGTTGACGAAGAGTCCAGGATAGCAGCGTCTGCTGATAAGGTTCTTGGAGTAATTTTGTCAATGCCTCCATGGTATCAGGATGTAGAAGCCCCTGATAGAGAGGTACATTTGTATCCAGTGGCAGAAGCTGTTGCCAAGGCTACTGATAATCCGTTAGAGCAGGCTGCTCTTATTGCCTTAGGGTACGAAGAATCCAGAATGGCTTTGTTTGTAGTTGGCGGTAGGTGCTTGGAAGGCCCCAAGGGAGCGCGCTGCGATAATGGTAGGGCAAGAGGAGTGTGGCAACTATGGAAAGTAGCCTGTCCTTCGGCATATGAATTCCCTGCCGGGTCTTATCAATCTACCGTGGCAGAAGCAAAGTGCGCTATTCGCCTTCTTAGGGGAGGCAAGCATCGTTGTAGGGGAATGAATCCTGCTGGAGATTGGGCGGGAGCCTTTTCTGCGTATGCGGGCGGAGCATCATGCCAGAGACCAAAATCTGCTGGTAGACAAAAAACTATGTGGTCTGTTCTACACAAGCTGAATACGTACAAAGAAGAATAGTATGTATGGATTTGATGGGGATTTTGACAAGAAGACCCAGCCTAAGAAACAGCCGGATTTGGGGGCTGGCTGTTTCTTGGCACTTGTACTATTATTAGTGATTGTTATCTGCGCCCAGGTATATTTGTTCATGAGTTACGTCTGTTGCTAAAAGGTAATTATGCAATTCGATCTGTATCCTAGGACTGTTTTTCTAACCTTATCCGGCTCTCATGCTTATGGTATGGCCACGGAAACTTCTGATTATGATTACCGTGGAATCGTTATTGCCCCTATGAGCTGCTATATTGGTTTGATTGATAAGTTTGAACAAATAGTTGATGGTGAAACCAAAAGCGTTTACACTCATTACCCAGTAGGTTTTTTGCAATCAGACCCTAGGGTTCCTGGGAACAACCCTAGTGATGCCCCTGATATGCAGGTGATGGAGCTGGTTAAGTTCGTAAGACTTGCTATAAATAACAATCCCTCCGTATTAGAAACTCTTTTTACCGAAGAGTATAATTGGCTTCTTTCGCTTCCAATTATGAAGCCATTACTTGATAATAAGGAAAAGCTATTATCAAAGATGGTGAAGTCTTCTTTTTGTGGGTATGCCGTATCTCAATTGAATAGGGCTAAAAGACATCGCAGATGGTTGTTGTCTCCACCATCTCATAAGCCTACCCGTGAAGAATTTGGATTACCTCAGCATATGTTGTTATCCAAGGATCAGCTGGGAGCGGCCAATGCCCTTATTCAAAGGGAGTTGGACGAGTTTATGGTTGATCAGACACACCTTCCAGAAGATGTGAAGATTGAACTTCCTATCTTCCTTGGTAAATCCATGCGTGCTATTTGGAACGCTATCAACACAGAGTTTCCTTATCCGGTGGGTGAGGGAGCGAAGTTTGAATCCATTGAAGATGGAATGTATTGGGGGGCTGCCAAGGATCAGGACTTCTCAGAAAACTTCCTGGAGGTATTGGTTAGGGAAAAACGATATCGTACCGCTCTCCAAGAATGGAGCCAATATCAAACTTGGCTGCTTCAACGTAATCCCGCTAGAGCAGACATGGAAGCTAAAGTCGGGTACGATTCAAAGAACGTTAGCCATCTTGTACGACTTTTACTTACATGTAGGCAAATCTTAGAAACAGGAAAGTTAGTGGTAAAGCGTCCGGAGGCGGAGTTATTACTAGATATTCGGCGTGGAGCCTGGACCTACGATCAAGTCATTGAATTTTCAGAGAAAGAGGATGTTGCTTTAGGCGAGCTGGTAAAGACCTGCTCTTTGCCCAAAGTTCCAGATATACATTTCTTTGATAAAATCGTTCGTGATATGATCCTGGAGTTCAACCAAAGCGCGTGAACAGGAGAAGAGCCATGAGCATAGATAAGAAGTTGTTTGAAATCAACCTAATACTTTCCAGGGTTTTGGGGCAGAAAGCATCATTAGCTGTGTCTTTGCGCGTGAATGAAGAGGGTAAGTTGATGATTTCGAACTTTGGAATAAAGAACTCCAAAGGAGAGCTAATCACAACCAAGGTATCTAATACAATTATTCATAACATTGTTTCATCGATAGAAGACTCCAAACATTATGGTAAACATTGGAGTGTTTTAACAGATCCTTTTGGAGTGGTTTTTAACAACAATGTAGGTGTGAATTTGTGTATGCTTTCCATAAAGAAAGAAATACAAACTGTGGAAAGGTTGGTGAAAAAATGCAGAGATGACGTTAATCGTCTTGCTGATAAGTTTGGGGCGGCAACCATCCAGCATGTACTAGACAATAGGGCTTAGAAAGTTGCGGCTAATATAGCAGAATTTCGACTTGGTAAAATCTCTATAAATGGAGCAAGTGTAATTAAAATCTGACCAGCACCGGTAAGGGTGCCTAGTGTCCAGGTCATATTTTCCGCCCCGACGGTGGGAATTAATTCATATCCCCATCTATTCGTCAATGTACGATCTAAAGTGGAATTATAGGCAAATATACCAGCATCAACTGGATCTGGTACAGTCTGCCCGGTAGAGGCAGTAATAGACGTGGAGTCATTACCCTCCCGGGTAGTGCCGCAGTACCCAACAATCCAAGAATTATTAATAAGGGTAGTAACAGTAGAGGTAATGCTCGCTCCTGTAGTAGAATCATGATCCTCTGCATTCGGAGCGGTTTGGTCTACTCCGTGTAGCTCTACTACTATTGCTTCTAAGATTTGGGCACCAGCTACCGTGATTAGAATTGTTTCCTCGGATTCAGGGAAATTTGTATCTAACAGATACCACGCAGACATATCGTAGGTTGTACCCGAGTGCACAAAGTTAGCAATCTCTGTCATGGCCACATACTCCGACGAGTATCCGGCCGTGACGGCGGTTACTTTATATGATGATGAGGATGACTTAGAGTTAGTGAATACTAAGAGCATCCTATTATTGCCAACGTGATAAGTATAATCTATACTCTTGACCGACCCATCACCCGAGGTATGCCATTTAGATCCGGCTAGCGTAATAGACATTATGGAACCTGTGTCATTGGCTGTGAGGATACAGCATAATAATCAATACCATCATATACAATCCCTATTAGTGTCCTAGCATTAGCCGCAGAGGCTATATCTAATGTGCCGTCAGGAGCATATGGTTTTGAACCAACTTCCCAGGATATTGTATTAGCACCTCCAGCGTCCTGTATTACAAGCAATCTACACGCTGTAGGTCCCGATGGCGGTGTTATCGTAATATATATGGGGTCTTCGTTTAGTGTTACTGTTGCCTGCTGGTACGAGGAAAAATCTACGGTAACATATCCATCTACAGGGGTGAGGGATGGCCATTGCATAAAATATGCGGTTCCACCAAAAGATCCATCACCATTAATAGTTATGTTTTCACATAGCAGATCAGTCCCCCAGGTAGGATCTGCTCCCGTACCACGTGTGGTTAATGCATAACCATCTGTTCCAGGTGGTAATTGGATCCAATTTCCTCCGTCAAAGTACAGTACAGACCCTTGTTCTTCAGAGGTAATACTAAGATCTGTTACATCTGGGTTAGGTAAAGATCCGGAAAGATCTCCGCTTACCGCCATGGTTGAAACAGCAGTAACATCATCTGCCACAGATGCCACATAGCCATCCAAATATTCCAGGGCATCTGATACTTGTTCTCCAGTGACCGTAGAATCATTATCTATTTGGGAAGCAGAATAATCATTGGTAGTAGAGGTTATATCTCCGGTTCGTCCGAACACGGAGTTTACAGATGATATCCAAATGGAATCTCCGGCAGAATATTGTATTGAATAACCATTTTCGGGAGTTCCGATTGCTAATTGTTTGGGATTTGGTCTGGTTGTCATACTGAAATAATGCAGATTTATGCGCTGGCACAATCAATCATTATTTTAGCATATTATCGTATGACTTTTATCAAGTACAAACAATATCCTGGAAAATTGGGGTTGGAACACTCACCGGCAGGACTTTGGAATTTTGAAGGAAATCTTAATGATTCTTCTGGTAACGGGTTTGATTTATCAGGGACTCCTTTGGGATATTCGGTGCAGGCTAATGATTTTCAATATGGAGTAATATTTGGAGGTTCTGAATTTAGTAGACCTTCTAGAGATGCGGCTTTGGCAATTACAGGGGCCCTTACTATAGAAACGGTTGGTATTTTTAGCCCGCCAGTATCTGGAGTTAGAGAATTTTTTGTTCGATAGGTAATGGTTCTGAAACAGAAGCTGATAATACAAATTATTATTGGTATTTTGAGTCTTCATTACAAATGACTTTTCTTTGGGAATATGGGGCTGGTCAAAACGCATCGGTTACGTCTGATTTAGATGTGATTCCAGTAGGTATGCCATGCTTTGTAGCTGTTACCAGATCTTCAGAAAACCCGGCTGCGGTTAATTTTTATGTAAATGGAAGATCTGTTGGTTTTGGTATGGACACGGCTGGGACTGGAATTTGCTAAATTTCTAGCCCTCATTATTACTGTCATTTATTCTCCAAATGTTTATTTTACATTACAGGATAAGTGATTGCTTTTCCACCAAGAACTCTGTTGTATTCATCTATTACTTGAGCAGGAGTTAGTTCAGCGGCGATGATTTTAAGTGAGGTAAGGACGCTACCACGGCCAAGAGTGTCTGCTATAGCCGAGTTTGTTCCCACTCTAAACAAACAGGTCGCAGAAGTACCTCCAGTAGCGGCTGTGGTTGACCCAGTATGTATGTTTACTCCATTTACATACATATTAACTATTGCCGTAGCATCAGCAGAACGTGTCCAGACTAGATGGCATGGGATTCCAACTGGGACAACTTCAGTGGCGCTAGTTACCGACCGATTGACCCCAGTACTGGATTCCCATAGCAGGGTCATTTTCTTATCGGATGCACCAAGTATAGAGGAACCAATCATTGCATAGTACATACTATTATCAGCTTCCGTTTCTCCAGTGTTGCCGATTGAACAAACGGTCATTGTTGTTGATGATGAAAAAGCAATCGTAATCACGGCTTCAATAGTAATGGCTCCGATTATTGATAGTTCTGCATCTCTTGATGGTCTTGTCCATGGCGTAGTACCGAAGATGGCTCCAACCTGCTTATCTCTCAATTCCGTCGTGTAGTCCGGAGTTCCAGTCAGATCGAATCCATTGCCGGAGGAGTCGTTTAAGTTATTTTCAAATAACCATAGGCCTACTGGAGAGTGTTCAAGTCCTAGTTTACCAATATTTTGTACAGCAACCGAGCCAGTATCAGACACAACAACCGCAGAATCACTTTGAATAGCTTCAGGTGCGTAAGTTCCTTCATAATCAGGAGATGTAGATGTCCAGGTTATGAAATTATTAGATAAATTTAATGCTCTCATCAAAACTGTCATATTACTCTCCATCTTTCCGTTACAGGATCGTAAACAATTGTCATTGAATCATCTGCCGCCAGGATCAATCCTCCTGTTTGAGATATTATTCTATTTGTTTCCACTGACCCTGCATTTTGATTTGCAATAACTACATCATATGCGCTAACGTTTATTATTTCTTTCTTTACCGCCGTGGCTGATGCATCAAACCCTGTAATCGAATACCCATCATCAACCGCATCTACCCTGACAATAGTTGCAGTAGAGAAACCAGTTGGGTTCCAATCATTTACATCAGAACCTAGTGGGTCTGGAGAAATCCAGGTTTCCCCAATCGTACCGCCACCACCACTAGACCCAGTTATTTTTATTCTACCCATTCCGCAGGACACGAATTCATCAGTTCCATCTTGTTCCACCCTAATCTGTAGTTCATAAAGATTAGAACCAGTTGTTAGTGTAATTGCAGTACTTAACAATGTTGGCAAATTGTTGTTTGTGGTCAAATCAGAACCAATTTGTGCCATGGTGGTGGAATTATAAAGCCTAGCATATCCGTCGGCATATCCGTCTGAGGTGTATAAAACAGCTTCCAAAGATGCGGTTCCGGTAAACTCGGTAGATGTTATTTCGACAATTCCTACCGTTTTCCAGCCGTCTAAGTCGTGTGTTTCAATACCGCTGAGAATGCTAATAAATTGTACTCCTGACCCTCCACTTCCGCTTCCAGTTCCAAGGGAGTACCAGAAGTCCACTGCTTGACCAGCCGATAACGCTAATCCAGAATATGTTACGCTCGTTCCGGATACTGTGAAATCCAAAGAACCTTGTGTAATCCCATCCACTACCATAATAGCTATATTGTTTGATGGTGATTGTGATAGTGTAAAGGAGGTTTGGTCTTCTGTAGCAACAAAAGCATCATTCATCATTCCGCTCAGTCCGGGAATGGAGAATATGCTAGAAATCTGTATTCGTTTTTTGTTGTTTGAATCAGCAGAATCCTCTATAATTAATAAATCAGTTGCTGCTGGAGTTGCTTTTTCCGTTATTGTGGAAATTTCTCCAGGTACGTTATCGTGGATTGCATAAGTGTCATTTCCTGCTATTGTCCAGGTAGGATTTGTTCCTGTTCCATGTGTGGTTAATGTATATCCATCATCACCCGGGGGCAGTTGTACCCAATTTGATCCGTTGTAATATAGTACCGATCCTTGCTCTTCAGAAGCAATACTCAGATCTCTTACTTCTGGATTTGGTAGGTTTCCGGATAGGTCCCCACCAACGGTAAGTGAATAAACATCTCCAATATATCCATCTAAATATTCCAGAGCATCTGATACTTGTTCTCCGCTGATTGTGGAGTCATTATCTATCTGCGAGGCAGAATAATCATCAATACCAGCAACAATATCACCAACTCTACCAAATACAGAAGTTACTGGAGCGCTTCCAGCCACCATGCCCCAAGCAGGATTGGCTCCCGTATCATGGGTAATCAGCGCATATCCATCTTCTCCAGGAGGTAATTGTACCCAATTTGTTCCATCGAAGTATAGTACCGATCCCTGCTCTTCACCGGTAATGCTCAAATCTATTACAGATGGATTGGGCAATGTTCCTGATAAATCTCCATTTACATTTACAAGGCCACCAATATATCCGTCTAGATATTCTAAAGCATCAGATACTTGCTCGCCAGTAACTGTAGAATCGTTATCTATTTGCGAGGCAGAATAATCATCAACGGCAGCAACAATATCTCCTATTCTTCCAAATACTGTGGTGATCGGAGCAGAACTGGCAACTTCTCCCCAAGTAGGATTGGCTCCCGTATCATGAGTAATCAGAGCATATCCGTCTTGACCTGGTGGTAATTGTACCCAATTAGCTCCGTCGAAATATAGAACAGACCCTTGTTCTTCTCCAATAATAGTGAGATCAGTTACTGTGGGATTGGGCAAGGATCCAGAAAGATCACCTCCCAAAAACTCTACATATCCGTCAACGTAATTCTTGGTAGCAGCGTCTTGTGGATCTACAGGGTCTAGTAAATCAGATATTGCCCATGACCCGGCGGAATTTCCTATTGATAGTACATCTGATAGGTTTTGTAATATGCTGGTTCCACCACTAAGAATAGAGGTGTCTCCAGTTGAATTGGTTAGTAGAGCATATCCGTCATCTCTAACCCACAAAGTATAATTGCCTATAGATGGAGTTCCACCAGGGACTGAAATTTGTTCTGACAGAACCAATCCAGTGGGATCAATCAAACCACCAACAGTAAGTTTTCCGTCAATCTCTAGATTATTGTAGAAATATCCATCACCTTGAGCGTCTACTTTAAAGGAAAGATCTTCAGGGTCTCCGCCACCAATATAAACCTGGAATTCTCCACCGTCACCTGAGCCATCAGATGGCATTACATAACATTGGACATTACCTCCGTGTCCAGTTCCAATACCTAAACCAGAAGTTAAATATATATCTCCACCGTCAGAATCTGCTCCATTAGCGGAACCGGCCGAAATATCAACAGATCCGCCATCTCCCAGTCCATACCCCTCTCCAGCAGTGATTTGGATAAGACCGCCATCACCATCCATAGTTAGGCTTCCGTCATCGAATCCCGAACCAGCCGCAATACCTAGTGTCAAAGCCCCCGGGGTGCCAATATTACCTGGTGTGGAAGTTATAATGGTCCCGCCACCAATAAGAACATCACCGGTTGTTGCAACAATGTTATTGCCACCAGTGGCGTTACCAAGAACTAGGGTTTGTGATAGTGTCTGGGCTCCACTTCCACCACCTCCTCCGGCAGACCAGTATAATGTTCCGGCACCATCTGTGGTGATAACATATCCATCTGGCCCATCATTTTCTGGGAGAATCCAAATCTGTGTACTGCCAGTAGAAGAAGCTTGAAATCCAGAGTAATGATCATCGCTGCCGTACCACCTCACCTCTCCTTCATTCAAGATTGACACATAGCCATCAAAAAATACAAATTGATTTGAATGTGCGAGTTCTCCAAACCCAATATTTATCGCCCTATTATTTACAGTTAAGTTTGCATGTTCTGATTCTATGTTTATATATCCAGAATCTTCGTTTTGGGAATAAATATTAGTTCCACCATATCCCCAGACAGTTAAAGTTCCTTGGTAAGCTCTTATTTCTATATTGCCATGTGCCCCAGTGTTAAGAGAATCTCCTGATTGTATGATGATATCTCCACCATCTCCAGTGCCATGTCCATCTCCAGCTCTAATGGTGATTGTCCCACCATCGCCCTCTGTATATGATGTACCAGATTTAATGTCTACATAACCACCATCATAGCCATTGCCAGAGGTATTTCCTGCCCACAAAGAAAGGTTTGCTCCATCTCCTCCTGTTGATGTACCGGAAACTATTTCAATTGCACCACCAACCAAACCATCTCCGCCATTTATATATGCAACTCCGCCGGTTCCACTAGTAGAAGATCCGCCTGAAAGAGAAACACTTCCCGCCAAACCACCGGCCAGAAAAGTAATTCCACCAGTAAGATAAATGTTTCCAGCGGTTTCAGTTATATCTTGTGTTAAACCACCATCAACAAATACATCTCCACCATGGCCTATAGTAGTCGCACCTGCTACTATCCTGATAGTTCCGCCATAAAACGGATCAAAGAAAGGAGTGGAGTTTGCAGATGCACCACCAAGAATTGTAACCCCACCACCCATATAATGAGTTGAA